>Ga0172367_10000955_pt1 | contig 43366 bp, 38 predicted proteins | sample Lak10m_FD_114542 | JGI IMG/M metagenome (GOLD analysis project Ga0172367, IMG submission 114542) | Freshwater microbial communities from Kabuno Bay, South-Kivu, Congo - kab_022012_10m | ecosystem: Environmental > Aquatic > Freshwater > Lake | place: Democratic Republic of the Congo: South-Kivu...
ACGGCTGCCTCGACCACCGATGCCTCTACGACGAGCACATCGCATGGGGCCACCGCCAACACCAAGAACCCACCAACACTCAACAAGCCGCTTGACACCATGCGCCCCTGGGATGTCTGACCTACGCCGGGCCTCGAGGAGACTTCTGGGCGTGATCCGTCCCGCTTCGGCTTCTGGGCGTGATCCGTCCCGGAAACCGGGACGGAACAGCGCCAGAAGCCACGGTCAGACGACGTCGACGAGTTCGCGTTGGGGGGAGTCGGTGATGACGTCGTCGGGGGGCGGTTCGTCGTCGCGACGGGCGTGACGGTGCACGAGCCATCGGCCGACGAGCAGCGCGACATCGACCACGAGGAACAGCACGAAGCCGATCAGCAGCCACGGCCGATGAGTGACGGTGGTCGACTCGGTGAGCGTGTCGCCGTCGCGCGTCACGAAGCCCCGCCAGTGCAGCTCGCCGAACGTCGGTGCCGGCACGTCGACCAGCACGGTCTGCTCCCACGTCGTGCCCGCGGGCAGCGGCTCGAGGCGGGCGAAGTCGAACGACGCGGCCACCTCGTCGGCGGTGCGTCCGACGTCACCGGTCACGGTGATGCCGTTCAGCGTGACCGTGGCGCGGTTCTTCACCGTGACCGTCACCTCGTACCTCCCCGGGCCGCCGAGCTCGTGGCGGAGCGATTCACCGAACCCCGACGTGACATCCTCGACGTCGAACGTGACCGCAAGGCTGTCCTCGATGGAGGCGCCGGGCCCGGCGTCCTCCACCTCCCCCATCGGGTGACCCGAGAGGTTGATGGGCACCACCGACACCTCGTCGGCGTTGCGACTGGCGACGCGCACGAGGCACGGACACGGCACCGGCGGGGCCGAGATGCCGAACTGCGCAGTGGTGGCCGTGCCGTCGCCGTCGAGGCGCAGACCCTTGCTCGCCACCATGTTGCAGTCGGCCGAGCCGCGGCGCGCCTCGTTGCCGCACACCGAGATCGTCACCACGCGGGCCTCGAAACCGTCGATGGTGACGATGACCCGATCGTCGACCTCCACGTTCGTACGGTCGAGCTCGGCATGCGGTCCGACGAGCAGCGAACCCGCCCACACGGGTGCGACACCCGCGCCGACAGCGGCCAGCATCGCGAGCGCGACCAACACCGAACAGAACGAGGGGCGACGACTCACGCGTGCTGCGGCTCTCGCTCGACGATGTCGGCATCACCTGCCGGGGATCCGGCGGCGTGACGGCGCAGGCGCCGCACGGCCAACCATCCGAACACGATGGCCAGCAACACCAGGAGCACCGCGAGCGGCGGCGCGAAGACCGTGTCGGACGACGACACGGATGCGGCGTCGGTGACGTCGTCGCCGGTCGGCGTGATGGTGACCTCGGTGGAGTTGATGAGCAGCGCCGGCACGTCGGGCACTTCCACGGTCATGGTCGCGCGCTGGCCCGGCAACAGTTCGGGCACCTCACCCATCGGCACTTCGACAGCCCCGAGGCCGAACGGGCCACCGACCTTCACGGTGCCCTCACCGGTGAGGCGGGTGTTGCCACGGTTCTCGACGGTGAACTGCACCGTGGCCGAGCCGGCGAGCGGGTTGACGGCCTGGTGGTAGGTGGTGTCGACACCGGTGATCGCGAGCTCGGGGCGAACCGGTCCGTTCACACGGAGATAGAGACGCGTGCCGGTCCGACGGTCGAGCACGACGGAGTTGCCGCCTTCACCCGTGCCGAGCGTGGGGCTGGAGGCGAGCACCGCGCCGGCGTGGTCGCCGGCCGTCGCTTCCGCCGGCACGGTGATGGTGATGGGGATGGTCACCTGCGTGCCGGGCGGCACGGAGATGTTCTCCTGCTCGACCTTCACCCACGACCCGACGTCGATGGGGTCTTGGTCGCCGGGCAGGATGTCGAACTTGCCCTCCTCGGTGTTGAACGCGTCGGTTGCGTACACGCGGAAGATGAGCTGCTCGTTGCTGTAGTTGTAGAGCGTGACCGCGTCCTCGATGACGGTGCCGGGATCGGCCTCGTAGGCGAGTTCGGGGCGGTTGCCCGCCGCGTCGGGATCGTCGTTGCCGGCGGGCGTGAGCGCCCAGCTGTGCACGACCTCTTCGCCCGGCTGCACGCCGTCGGTGTCGATGGGAGCGGGCGCGGGATCGGTGGGGGTGGTCGATGCGTCGACACGCGCGGCGGGTGCGGCCACGAGGGCGCACGCCACGGCGGCGAGGGCGAGCAGACGGCGACGGGTGCGGAGTTGCATGGGTGCGGAGTGCTTTCGGTGGAGAACGCCGTGAGCGGGGTGGGACGACCGAGGCCGTCCCACCCCGCCTGTGGCATCAGGTGATGATGTGGATGACGATCAGACGGCGCTGAACGTGAGGATGCCGGTGTACGTACCGGCCCGGACGGTGCTCGGGATGAGCAGCTTGAGGCGGGCATCGAGGGTGGTGATGCCCAGACCGCTGCCGGCCGGAGCCGCCGCGAGGACCTTCGACGTGCCAAGACCCGGAGCGTTCGGATCCACGGCGAGGCCCGGGTTGACGACCATGTTGTAGGTGGTCGAACCGGTGACACCGGAGGAGACCGAGGTCACCTTCGGGGTCCAGCCGAGGAAGTTGCCGCTGAACGAGGCGCCACCACCGGCGACCGTGAAGTCGCTCATGGTGCCGTTGAGGGTCCAGCCGTTGTCGAGGTCGGAGGTGTTCACGATGGTGATCTGGTTCAGACGACCCTGTGCCGTGTAGTAGTTACCAGCGAGCGGGCCGCTGGTGACCAGACGACCGGTGCCCATGTCGACACCGCAACGGGTGGCGTAGTTCGCCGGCTGCGGGTACGGGTAGTCGTTGAACAGCGGATCGGCCAGACCGTTCGAGGGCGAACCGGCGTTGATCACGATCGGGGCCGAGCCCACGCCACCGACCGCGGTCTCGGCGGGCAGTGCCACCGGGAACACGCCGGCGACCGCGGCCTCTGCGTCGAGCGCACCATAGACACCGCAACGTTGCGTCAGCACGAGGGCGCCGGCCGGACGGACAACAGTGATCTGCTGCTCGATGACGGCGTTGCTGAGGGCCGTGGCGGTGACCACGTTCGACAGCGTGCCGACGTACGGCGATGCGTACTGGGCGGTGATGCGGGCGTAGTACACCGTGCCGGCGGTGAGGCCGGTCTGGGTGAACGTGACCGCAGCCGCACCGACGGTGAACGGCGAACCGGCGATCTGCGTGGCGAACGCCGCGTCAGTGGCGATCTGCAGGCTGTAACCGGTACGGGGCTGGGTGTCGACCGGAGCGGTCCAGTCGATCTTGATCGCCTCGGGCTGACCCTGCGCGGCCAGGTTCGTCACGGCCGGGAACGCACCCGGGGCGACGAGGGCCGACACGGTGTTCGAGGTGCTCGAACCCACCGAGTTGGTCGCAGTGACCACGACGTCGTAGGTGGTGCCGTTGGTGAGGCCGGTGAAGGCGAACGTGGTCGCGCTCGTCGCGAGCGTGATCGTGGTCGCCGCACCGCCACCCTGCGGGGTGGCGGTCGCCGTCAACGCCGAGAGGGCCGGGGTGGACGCCGCGAGCGTGAACGAACCGTTCAGCGTGGTGTCACCACCGGTCGCCGACGTGATGTTCGCCGCGGCCGGGGCCGCACCGAACGCCACGTTGAACGTGGACGCACCGGTCGAGCTCACCGTCACCGGGGTCTCCCAGTAGCGGGTGGTCACACCGGCGAGGGTGCACGCATAACCGACGTCGTACGAACCGGCCGGGACCGGCAAGCCCGCTGGGAACGTGTAGGTCGGGATCGGCGTGAGCACGCCCGAGGTGACCGCCGTGGTGCGCTGCACGACCGGCGAACCGGCCGAGAACAACGGCTGCGTGAACGTCACGCCGGCCGGGGCGATGGGGCCACTCGCGTTGTACGTGAGCGTGCCGGCATCGACCGAGCTGGGCACCATGAACGTCTGCCAGCGATAGCCGCCCGAGGCGGAGTCGCCCTGGCATGCTGCGCCGGCCGGTGGGGTGAGGCTGAACGTCGCAGTGTTCGCGAACGACAGCGGGGACAGGGTGTTGGTGCCGTCAGCGGGCGACCCGGCCGGCAAGGCCGACGCGTCGGTGCTGACGAGACCAGCTGCGGCGACGGCCAGGATGGCCGAGGCAGCAGCGAGCTTCTTGAGCTTGATGCTCATGTGGATGTGGTTCCTTTCGAGAGGGCGGTGTCGAGGAGGGATGGGTCGGGTCACAGCTGACCGGTGATGAGGCTGCCCTTGGTGGCGGTGGAGCCGCAGCTGCCGTGCACGAGGAAGCCGAACTTCTGGATCACGGCCGTGTTGGTGCACAGCGCGGAGGTCGAGCCGACGAAGAGGCTCTTCAGGTCGTCGTTGCCGAACAGGCTGGTGACGACGGCGGTGGGGAACACGTTGTAGACGCTGCGGCCGAAGGTGGCGGCGTTGAAGAACGTGGCGTTGGGCGTGAGGTTCGGCGCCGTGCCGGCGATGGGCGAACCGAGGTTCACGCCGGCGCCGTTGTCGCTGATGGCGCCGATGCCGACGTTCTCCGCGATCGGGTCACCGGCGGCAGCGCCGTTCGCCTTGGCGATGTACGCACCGGCCGAGAAGCCGATCACGACCTGGCTGTCGGCCTCACCGGCCGTCGCGGCGAGTGCGTCACCACGGGCCTTGAGGTCGGCCGCGTTGTTCTCCTGCGAACGAGCGTTGGCGCCGAGCAGGTTGTTGCACAGCGTGGTGGCCGTGTTCTCCTGCGCCGTCGTGGCGGTGGTCACCGTGTTCCAGAACGAGAACGTGCCCGAACCGGTCTGGATGCCACACGGCACCAGGCGCACGCCGCCGATGGTCTGCGGGCCGGTGGTGAACAGCGAGGTGAGCTGTGCACGGGTGAGCGACGTCACCGGGGCGGTGAAGCCGGCGCCGGTGTTCGCCTTGTAGTAGCCGAAGCTCACTCCGTCACGACCGAACGGGATGTAGGTGAGGTCGGTGCCGAGGTCACCGGCGGCCGGGCCGCTCGAGGAACGGGCGAACTCGACGAGACCCGACACGTCGACGGGGCCGGTGGGGTTGCAGCTCACGTCGGTGCTGTAGTTGGTGCCGTCGAGCGAACGGCTGAGTGCACGACGACCCTCCGACGAACCGTTCGGACGGTGGATGGTGGGGGCGCCGAGCTTCGTGGTGATGCAGGTGCCGCTCACGCCGGCCGGGGCCAGTGCGTCGAACGAGATCACCTGACGGGCACCCGAGGCCGACGTGCTCTGGATCGGGGTGTAGTTGACGCCGTTGCTGAAGCCGGCCATGGCGTTCATGACGTCCTGGGTGGTGTCGGAGCCGACGCCCACGGCAGCGGTGAACTGCTTGGGGTCGGCGGTGGCCGAACCGGACATGACGGCGGAGCCGATCATGGCCGTGGCGGCGACTGCGAATGCGAGTCGCTTGGTGGTTGCTGCGGTCAGCATTGGTGCACTGGGTCCCTTCGATGTGGCGGAGTTGCGTCCGGATCTCCTCCCCGGACGGGTGCACTGTGACAGGCCGATCTGAAGGGCGATTGGCGTCCAAATGAACGCTGCACGACATGGTCAAGGGTTCATCTTTTGGACACGCTGTGGTCGTCGTGCGGCACCACGACCGCCACCCTCGACGCCGACCAATTTCGTCGAGAAAGACCGTCTGAGCTGGGACGATCGGAGTGCACGACGCTGCTCCACGGTCGACACCGCTGCATCGAGGCCGGCGACGAACCGCCGCAATTCCGCCACCCAGCGTGATACACCGAACACTTGCGAGAGCAACTTCGGGACGCGTCGACGACGGCGAGCGTGGCGCTCGCCGTCGTTCACCCAGCGTTCGTCTTCAGCCGAAGCGACCGGTCACGTAGTCGAGTGTCCGGGTGTCCTGCGGGGCGTTGAACATCGCATCGGTAGGGCCGTGCTCGACGATCACACCGGGCGTGCCCTGGCTCGCGAGGAAGAACGCACAGTGGTCCGACACGCGGGCCGCCTGCTGCATGTTGTGGGTGACGATCACGATGGTCACCTCGTTGACGAGCTCGATGATGGTCTCCTCGATGCGACGCGTCGACGTGGGGTCGAGCGCGGAGCAGGGCTCGTCCATCAGCAACACGCGCGGCTTGATGGCCAGCGCGCGAGCGATGCACAGACGCTGCTGCTGACCACCCGACAGACCGCCACCCGGTGAGCGCAGGCGGTCCTTCACCTCGTTCCAGAGTCCGGCTTTGCCGAGGCACGACTCGACGAGTTCGTCCTTGACCTCCATCGACGCCTTCGTGCCGGTGAGCCGCAGGCTCGCGAGCACGTTGTCGTAGATCGACATCGACGGGAACGGGTTCGGCTTCTGGAACACCATGCCCACTTCGCGTCGAGCATCGGTGAGCTTCCGGTTCGCGTCGTACAGGTCGTGCCCGTCGAGGAGCACCTCTCCCGCCATGGCGGCAGCGGGGATCATCTCGTGCATCCGGTTGAGAATGCGCAGGAACGTCGACTTGCCGCAGCCGGACGGACCGATGAGTGCGGTGACCTTGCCGGCCTCCATGTGCAACGACACACGGTCGAGCACCTGATGCGTGCCGAACCACGCAGAGATGTTGCGAGCGTCCAGCCCGGCGAGCCCCTCGGGCGAGTCGGGCAACGACAACAACCGACCGGGGGCCGCGGCCGCCGGGGCGGCTGCCACCGCGGCAGCACCGAGCGCGCCGAGTGCCGACGGCGCCGGCGAGGTGGCTTCGGCGATCACCAGCGGCACCGGACCGGTGTCGGGATCGGGCGGCGGGAACGATGGCGCGGCCGCGAGCGACGCGGGCACAGCCGATGCGGGCTCGTGCGGCGGCACCACGGGCACCCCGGGCATCACGCCGGTCGCATCCTGGTGGCGTACCTCCACACCGGGCAGCCCGCCGATCACCTCGCGGAAGCGCGCCACCTCATCGGCGGGGAGCGCGACGCCGAAGTCGGAGATGCCCGGCACGTCGAAGATCGTCCACGGCTCGGTGGCACCGTGCACCACCGCCGCCATGTCGGTGACGAGCCACGCCCAGGCGATGTCGCCGTCGGTGGCCAACACCCGCTGATCGGTGACGCGAACGGTTGCCGCGTGCAGCTCGGCCACGACCGCATCGGCACGATGCGCGTCGCCTTGCACCACCTGCACGACCGCGGCGCCGGGGAACGACGCCAGTTCCTTCTCGACGGTTCGTTGGTGGTCGGCGGCATCGTCCCAGGACGTGCGCATCGGGTCGACGGTCACGACGATCGGCTCCTCGGGTTTCACAACAGGTTCGGAAGTAGACGGGCCGCTTCGTCGGCAACAGACAGCCCGACGAGCAGCAACAGCGGAAGGAACACCACCCACGTCTGGGCACGGCCCCAGCGGTGCCAGGCCCAGACCACGCCGACGCACAATGCGATCAACGCCTGCAACCACAGCGCCAGCGCCCACAGGGTGGAGGTGTCGGCGGCCATGATGCGCTCGTTCGCGGGCAAGCCGGCCGCCGTGACCGGACGCGCCGGCCCGCCGACGGCATCGCCGTCGAGTTCGGCGTCGACGCGCAGCACGCCGTCGGGCAGGAACGGCGCACCGTCGGCAGTGACGAGCATCAACCGCGAATCGCGGGCACCCGGAGGAGGCGGTGCGGGTTGCCCCTCGTAGCGCACGCCGATGACGGAGTACTCGAACACGCCCTGACCGGTGGTGACGACGATCCGATCACCTTCCTCCAACGAGTCGAGATCGGAGAACGGCCCGCCGTACGCGGCGTGTCGAGCCATCACCACGCTCGTGCCGACCTGACCGGGCAGCGGCGTGTCGCGGCGATGGCCAGGGCCGTCGAACAGCACACCGGCCGTGGTGCCTTCGCCGACGACCTCGTCGAGGTCGAGACGAGGGATCTCGAGATAGGCCACCGGCGCACCGAGCGGGAGCAGGTCGCCGTCGGCGTCCGTCGGGCCGATGGGCGCGACACCGTTCGCGAGCTGCCCGCGGAACTCGTCGAACAGACGACCCTGCGCGGCACCGTGCTGGAATCTGCTGACCACCACCAACTGCAACAGCAACGTGGTCGCGAACACGCAGACGAGCACCAGGACGACGCGGATCAACTGCAGACGCGGCGACAGCGGCGGCGCGGCAGCGCGGCTGACCGGCACGGCGTTGCGCGACCGCCGTTGCCACCACTGTGAGCCGGACGACGCGTCGCGCGTGGCAGTGACCGCAGTCATGCGGCCCCGATGGGGATGACCTTGAGCGGACGCGCCAGCAGGACAGCCATGCGACCGAACACGAGCAGCAAGAGACCCCACACGATCACCGGAATCGGCGACCGTCCGGTGGTGGGCAGCGACCCGTCGAACGTCGGGAAGCCCGAGCCGGAGTCGACGAGGAACGTCGTGTCGGTACCGAACGCCGTCGTGGTGGTCTCACCCTCGGCCACGGTTTTGGTCGCACCCTCCACCGTCGTGGTGGTGCCGCCCGCCGCCGTCGTGGTGGTGGCGCCGACGGCGGTGGTCGTGGGCGCAGCGGTGGTCGTGGTGGTGGGTGTCGATGCGGCCACGGTCCAGGTGATGCCCGAGGGTGTGTCACTCGGCGTGACCGCGAACGTGAGCACCACGTTCCAGTACTTGTCGACCTGGTTGGGGCCGGGGTTGCCGAGCGTGCAGGCGAAGCCGATGTTGTACTGCCCCGCCGGCACCACCGTGGGTCCGCTCGAGCCGAACACAGCGAAGTTGATCGTCGGCATGCCGGTGATCAACCCGCCGCTGCCAGGCGCGGTCTCCACTGCGGTGGTGCGGTCGATGATGGGAGTACCGGTGGTGGCGAACAGCGGGATGCGGAGGTTCGAGCCGGTGCCGGCAGGTGCGGGTCCGTTCGAGTCGAACGTGAGGCTCGCGGGGCTCACGCTCGCAGGCACCATGTACGACTGCACGCGGTACCCGCCCGTTGCGCTGTCACCCGTGCACGAGGCACCGGCCGGCGGGGTGAGCGCGAACGCCGTCGCGCTGCCCCCAGTGGTGAGCACCGTGCCGATGGTGGGACCGCTCGGCACCTGGAGTTCGAGCGTGCCGGCGTTGACCGCCGCTGCGTCGACACCGCGGTCGCCGACGCCGGCGAACGCGGCAACACTCACGGCGAGCATCACGGCCGAGACCGCCACTCCCGCACGCGCGAGATCGCGTGCAGTGCGCCGGTGACGAGGGCTGAGATGGAACATCGATCGACTCCTGGTTTCGGAAAGGGGGTGTTCGGGGCGACTCAGTCGCGGTCGCGTTCGATGGACCAGCGGATGCGCTCGTGCCACGAGCCGTGGCTCGACGAGTGCTTCGGCCGCTTCGTGCAGCGCTCGGCACCCCGATCGCGTTCACCGCGGTGCTCACGGCACTCCTTCGGCGGCTTCGGGGGCTTCGGGGGCTTCACCTCATCGTCGTCATCGTCATCCAGGGTGGTCGAGGTCGCTCCGGGCACGCTGGTCGTGGTCGGCGCAGCCGTCGTCGTCGGTGCAGCCGTCGTCGTCGGCGCAGCCGTCGTCGTCGGCGCAGCCGTCGTCGTCGGTGCAGCCGTCGTCGTCGGTGCAGCAGTCGTCGTCGGTGCAGCAGTCGTCGTCGGTGCAGCCGTCGTCGTCGGTGCAGCCGTCGTCGTCGGCGCAGCAGTGGTGGTCACCGGCGGAGGCGGCGTGCCCACCACCCAGGTGATGCCCGCCGGCACGTCGCTGGGGGTGGCGGCGAACGTGAGCTGGGTGTTCCAGTACCGGTCGACCTGGGTGGGCGACGGGTTGCCCAACGTGCAGGCGATGCCGATGTTGTACGTGCCGGCCGGCACCACGCTCGGACCGTTGGCACCGAACACCGCGAAGTTGATCGTCGGCAGCCCGGTGATGAGGCCACCCGAGGTGGGCGAGGTCTTCACGCCGGTGGTGCGGTCGATGATCGGCGAGCCGGCGGTGGAGAACAGTGGCAGGCGCAGGCTGACACCGGTGCCGTTCGGGGTGGGCCCGGTCGAGTCGAACGTCAGCGTCGCCGGGTCGACCGACGCGGGCACGATGTAGGTCTGCACGCGATAGCCGTCGGTCGCGCTGTCACCGGTGCACGCCGCGCCCGCAGGCGGGGTGAGCGCGAACGGCGTCGCACTGCCACCGGCGGTGAGCTCGTTGCCCGCTGTGGGACCCGACGGCACCAGGAGCGACAGCGAGCCCGCGTTCGTGGCGGCGAACGTGGTGCGGTCGATGTGGTGCCATGCTTCGCCGACGCCGACGAGCGCGAGCGCCAGGCCGACGGCGGCCGTGGCTCGCACCATGTCGCGCCAGGTGCCGCGAGGGTGTTCGGTGGTGGTCATGGAGTCTCCTCGAGAGTTGCGCCGCGGGTGGTACGGCGTTGGCGGAAATGGATGACGAGGCCGATGCCGAAGGCCACGACGGCAACGACGATCAGCACGGTCGACACGGGGAACGGCTCTCCGGCAGCGGCCGAAGGCCCGCTCGATTCCACGTCGGGCCCGCCGACCACCGACCACGTGAGGCCGGCCGGCTGGTCGTCGGCCGCGGCCTCGATGACGATCTCGGCGTCCCAGTACTTCGCGGTCTCGCGCGACAGGGTGCAGGCGAGACCGATGCGATAGGTGCCGGGCGCGACCGTTCCGGGCGGGAACAGCCCGAAGCTGAACACCGGGATGTCGCCGATGAAGCCCGGCTGGCCGGCGACCTCGTTGGCCCGGGTGAGCTCGTTCACGAACGGCTTCGTCCGCTCGTCGTAGAGCGCATACTGCTGCTCGCCCTCGGGACCGATCACGCCGTACTGCAGCGTGGTCACATCGACGTCGACCGGGACCATGAACGACTGCACCCGCCACTGGTCGTGGAGGCTGTCGCCGGGGCAGGTCGACGCGTCGGGCATACGAAGGCTGAACAACGCCGCGCTGCCACCCCGCCCCACCTCGAGTTGCCGGTCCGCGCCGTCGATGACGATCACATCACCGGCATCGACGGGGGCATCGACCGACGCGCCTGCGCGTGCGGTGAGGCCGAGCACCGAGCCGGCAGCAACGGCGAGCAGTGCTGCACAACGACTCCCACGCATGATCAGCTTCCCTCCATCGACGCCGCAGTGTCGTTGGCGCTGGCCGGTACGGCGCGGCGCGGACGCTTGGTGATCTCGAGCGCCCCGAGCGCCGAACCCAGCGCCAGGAAGCCGAGACCAGGGATCGCGTAGCGGCTGCGAGTGAGGTCGAGCACCGGTGTGAGCACATTCGGCGTCGTGTCCTCGGGCTCCTCGCCCACCGGCACGGTGGTGTCGGTGGGCTCGGCCACCGTGGTCGCAGTGGGTGTGGTGTCGACGGGGAACGTGTCGGTCGGTGGCTCGAACCCACCGCCACCACCGCCTCCGCCACCGCCTCCGAACCCACCGCCTCCGCCCGTGAACGGCGGCTCCGAGACGACGGTGGTCGTGGTGGTCGTGGTCGTCGGCGGCGCCACCATCGAGACGATGGTGCCGGCGGCCGCGGCACCCTGCGCGGCGAGCGCCTCCGGCAGCGGCGCATAGCCGCGCGGCAACTGGCCGAGCTCGAGACCGGCCACCTGGCCGGGACCGATCGCGTAGTTGACGAACGCCGCGTAGTCGGCGCGGGCCTTCGCGTCGAGTCGCAACGGTTGGATGGCGGCGTAGGTGACCGCGGTGAGCGGGTAGGCGCCCGCCGCCTGTTCCTTCGGGGCCGGTTCGAGCACCGTGCTCGGCGCCTTCGCCTTCATCGACGCGACGCCCGCCACCAGACCTGCGGTGTCGGGAGCGACGAACGAGCGGCTCGCTCCGTTGTCGCCGGCGCGGCTGAGGCGCGCGGTCTGCAGACCGTACTGGGCTGCCGACGGGGTGTCGGTGAGGGTGAGCATGCCGCGACGGCCCAAGAACTGCGGCAGTTCGCGGCTCCACACCTCGCTCGACGCCTGTGCGAAGGGGTTGTCGACGATGCGCGCACCGTCGGCTGCGGCGCGGGTGATGCGAGCGCCATCGGCAAGGCCACGCGTGTACGGCATCCAGTCGGTGCCGCAGAGCAGCGGCGGCACCACGGCACCACCGACGCCGCGTGCAGGGCCCTGATAGCAGTACGGATCGCTCTTCGGGAACGTGCTGGGGAGCGGCGTCCCGAACGCGATTCCCGTCGGGTTGTTCGCGGCGGCCGTTGCGTACTGCGGGTTCACCTTCATGCCCCACTCGTCAGCAGCGCCGCCGAGCCAGGCCGCGGCCTCGGGGTCGGCCAACACGTACTCCCACACCTGCAACGCCGCGTCGGAGTTGCCCGCGGGCAACTGCAGGCTGGCGAACGTGCGCGTGTCGGCGAGCTGCAGCAGCTCGAACTCGGGGTTGAAGCGCAGGAAGTCGGGGTCGAGGCCCATGTGCGGCGGATTCGCAGTGGCCCAGGGATAACCCGCCGGGCCCTGGATGTCCACTGCGCCGGTGTACGACTGCGTGAGCAACTTGGCGAGCAGACGAGGCGTGAGGTTCATCTCCGCCACCCGCACGCCGGCGAGCTGCTGTTCGTCGGCCGGTGCGTCGGTGCGCGGGTTGCGTTCGATGTTGAAGCCGATGGTCAAGCCCGAGACGCTGATCGGCGAATAGACCACGGGACTCGACGCATCGACGGTCGTGGGGTCGATGGGCCGCTGCACGATCACCATGCCCGGCGCACCGTCGGCGCCGGAGGTGAGCTGCTGGCGTGCCGCTGCGTCGCTGACCGGCGCGTACGAGTACGGCGGCAGTGTGCCCCCGGTGCACAGCAGTGGCTGCCAGCTGGCAACTGCCGCGAGCGCCAGCTCGCCGCCCGACAGGCGGCGCTCCTCGTCGGCGAGGTCGCACGGCGAGTCGACCGGGTTGAACGACAGCGGAAGGGCGATGCGGTGCTGCCATGCGTTCGGCGCGAGCGGCGACGTGGCGACGCCGAACTGTTCCGCGCCTTCGGCGAACGGGGTCCCGACGTTCTCGTCGATCGCCGAGCCCCTCGGCACGACGACGATCCAGCACTGCGGCACCTTCTTCGACCCGTCGGCCAGTTGCTGCACTCGTTGGCCGCAGCCGAGACCGGACGACTGCACACCGGTGTGCACCTCGAACAACTCGGCGCCCTTGCCGTTCAGGCCGGTGGTCGCTCCTGCGATCTCATTGGTGGTGATGATGTTGAAGAACGGGTTCAACCAGAAGTTGCCACCCTGCAGCGACGGGTTGAACGCCGGGTCGGTCTGCACGGGGATCTCGTCGCCGGTGACCGACCGGAACGGCAGCCACACGTTCGTCGTGCGTGTGTCGAGCACACCGACCTGCGGGTCGAAGTTCGTCCAATCGGAGCGAGAGATCACTCGGCTGAGCGCGAAGCCGCTCGGGTAGAGGCCCCCCGGCAGACCGCCGTAGGTGCCGGCCACCGCACCCTGCACGCACTGCTCCGGAGGCGGGCCTGGATTGCCGGGAATCGACCCGTCGTCGTCACCCCAGCACTGCATGATCTGCAGGTACTGCGCCCCGAATCGGCCGGGGCCCGCCACGGTGGGTGTGCCACCGGTCCACGTGATCGACACGGCCTGGTTGGTGAGGCTGGCGGTCTGGTTGACGGTGATGGCGAGGTTCGCGTAGGTGCCGCGCCCGTTCACCGTGACCGCCGAGGGCGTGGCCGGCAACGACGTGTCGACACCCTGCTGGCCGGCCGTGGGCACTGCCTCCACCGGCGGCACCATCAGCAACGCGATGCCGATGATGGCGCATGGTGCGGCCAGCCAACCCGGCGACAGGAACCGCCTCACGACGCGCTCCGCTTCGAGAAGTGTCGCCACGCGAGCGCAGGGCCGAGCACGAGCGCGAGCACCAGCAACACCACCAGCGCGATGAGCGCGAACGAGGTACCGAGGCTGCTCGACAGGCCGATGGTCGTCGGCGTCGCGCCGGCGATGTCGGGACCGCCGGCGAACTCGGGGTCGGGCCCGCCCGACGCCACGCACTCACCGGTGTCGGGATCGACCTCACACGTGCCACCGCCGTCACCACCGTCGATTGCGCCGCCGGGGATCGTGTCACCCGGCGCCAGCGTGTCGCCGGGCGCCAGCGTGTCACCGGGGGCCAGCGTGTCACCCGGCGCCAGCGTGTCGGTCGTACCGCCGCCTCCCGTGTTGCCACCACCACCGGTGTTCCCGCCGCCGGTGTTCCCGCCACCGGTGTTGCCACCACCACCGGTGTTGCCACCACCGCCCGCATTGCCGCCGCCACCCGTGCTGCCGCCGGGCTTCACGGCGGTCTGCACGTTCGACAGGCCACCCGTACCGTTCGGGCACTGGGTGACGCCGCCCTTCTTGTCGCAGGCCTGCGGCTGCGGCGCGTTCTTCGCGAGCAGGTTCGTGCCATCGGGAGAGAACGTCGGGTTCTTGCACTGCTTGATGTCGATGTTCTGCACCACGACGCCGGGGATCTTGCGGATCTGGTCGAAGCTCGCCTGCACCAGGTTCGCCGGCATCGGCGAGTAGCCCAGCGAGGCCGACTGCTGCTGTGCCTGACACATCGCGTAGTACGCGAACGCGCCGAGGGTCTTGCCCTTCGCCTCGTTGAACTGGCCGCCCACCTTCGTGGGAAGGATGAGGTAGGAGTACGACGACAGGGGGTAGTTGCGCGGATCGGTGTCGGTGTAGACGCCGTCGAGCTTCTGGGTGAGGTACGTCTCCGGATTCGCCTCGTTCGTGTCGATCTGCGCCTTCAGCAGCGACACGGCCACGTTCTGGGGCGTCGGCTCGGTGTAGAAGCCCGCTCGGTTCAGCAGCTTCGCCACCGGGAACTGTGCACCCAGCGCATACGAGTAGTTCACGTAGCCGATGGCACCCTCGGCGAAGCCCTGGCTCACATACCCCGACACACCGAGGTCACCCGCCTGGGCGATCATCCCGGGGATAGTGGGGTAGAACGACGTCTGACCACACTTCGGCGCACGCCCCGATCGGTTGCAGTAGTCGTTCCACAGTGCCCCGTGCTGACTGATCATCCACCGCGAGAACTGCGCGGTGGAACCCGACCCGTCGGAGCGCACCACCGGCACCACCTTGCGGGCCGGCATCACCAGGCCGGGATTGTCGGCCGCGATGGCCGGGTCGTTCCACTGCGTGATCTTGCCGGTGAAGATCTTCACCACGTTCTCACCCGACAGCCGCAGGTTCGTGACCCGCTTGCCGTTGATGATGAGGTTGTACATGAAGGCCGTGCCACCGGCCGTGATGGGCATGTAGGCATAGCTGCCCTTGGCCGGGTTCTCAGGCGCCGAGCCGTCCTCCGGGCGGAACTGGAACGGGATGTCCGACGACGCGAAGTCCACCGTGCCGTTGAGGAAGTTCTTGCGGCCGGCGGTGGAACCGCTGGGGTTGTAGTCGACGGTGATGCCGAACTGCCGCACGTTGACGCGCATCGCATCGAGCGCGTTCGCTGCCCACGAGGATCCCTCACCGGAGATGCGCTGGTAGCCGCTCGCCGCGTCGACCTGCGACCCCGCTGTTGGCACGGTGAGCGCAGTACCGATCACCAACGCGAACGGGAGGACGGCACGCAGCCAACGGGGCGAGCTCATGACATCACCTCGGAGTCGATCGACGGGACAGCGTGCTGGCGCGCCTCGAAACGGCGCAGATCTTCGGCGGAACGAGCCGCCGTGCGGCGAGCGCCATGCTTCGACAGACGACCCGCCGGCCGGCCGCCGAGAATGCGGGCGAGAGTGAACAGCACGAGCACCAGCACCATCAGCACTGCGGCAGCGCCGAAGCCGCGCGCCACCATGTTCTCCTGGGGCGAACGCACCAGTTCGTACGCGGCGAGCGGCAGCGACACCATCGGGTTGGCCCTCGGGTTCACGTTCATGGTGGAGGTGAAGCCCGCGGTCAGCAGGACCGGCGCGGTTTCACCAATGCCTCGTGCCACACCGAGGATGACCGACGTGGTGAGGCCTGAGCGAGCGGTGGGCAGCACCACGTGCCACACGGTGCGCCACTGCGGCGCGCCGAGCGCTGCAGCGGCTTCGCGGAGGTTGCCGGGCACCAGCCGCAGCACCACGTCGGCCGACCGCACGATGATGGGAAGGATCATGATGCTCATCGCGATCGCGGCCGCGAGGCCCGATCGCTCGAAGCCGAGGATGAGGATCCACGTGGCGAAGATGAAGAGGCCAGCGAGGATCGACGGCAGTGCCGTCATCGCCGTCACGACGGTACGGACGAAGCCGGCCCAGCGCGAGCCGCTCTCGGTCATGTACACCGCGGTGGCGAGTGCCAGCGGCACGGTGATGACGAGGCCGATCAGCGTCATGATCAAGGTACCGACGATCGCGTGGAGGATGCCGCCGACGGTGAGCGGGTCGAGCGGGCCCGCGATGCTCATGTCCTCCGTGTAGAAGTTCGCGTGCCGCAACGCGTTGAACCCCTTGATCAGGACGAACACGATGACGGAGAACAACGCGAACAAGGCCGCCGCGGCACAGGCGGTGAGCAGCACCGTCATCAGTCGGTCGACGATCGCCGTCGTCCGTTCCGTGAGCGAGATCAGCACCGTGTAGGTGACGAGGAAGACCACGAACAGCACGACGACGAAGCCGAACTTGCCCGCGAGCGGAGTGAGCCGGCCGAAGAGCAACAGCGTGGTGGCGAGCGAGCTGGCCACCGCACCGAGCAACACCATCACGGATTCGCGCGAGACACCACCGATCACCCGCCGCTCTGCAGGAGCAACGTGCGCGTCGGGACGCGCGGGAAGGAAGGTGCGCGGCGCGGCCTGCGGCTGCGGCGGCGGTGTGGCGGCCACGGTCGGTTCGGAGGTGGTGACGGCGCTCATGCTTCGCTGTCCGCTCCGGAACGGGACCGCGCCACGAACCACGACGCCGTGAAGTTGATGACGAGGGTGACGGCGAACAGCCCCAGCCCCGCCGCCATCAATGCGGAGAGCCCGAAGCCCGACGCTTCGGTGTACCGCAACGCGATGAGGCTCGAGACGGAGTTGCCGCCGGCTTCGAGCACGTGGAAGTTCAGGTCGAAACGCGGCGAGATGATGAGGAGCACGGCGATGGTCTCGCCGAGCGCTCGACCGAGGCCGAGCATCGTGCCGCCGATCATGCCGCCACGACCGAACGGGATGGCAACAACACGGATCATTCCCCATCGCGTCGAGCCGAGGGCGTAGGCGCCCTCACGCTCGCCCGGCGGCACCTGTGAGAACACCTCACGCATCACCACGCACTGGATGGGCATCACCATCATCGCCACGACCACTCCGGCGATGAACGTCGACGCGGTGTACACCGACGTACTCGACAACGGATCGGTCGGGTCGGAGCCGCTCACCTCGAAGAACGGGAGCCAGCCGAGCCACGTGTTCAACCAGCGTGACACGCCGACCAGATGACCCTGGAGGAGGAACAGCCCCCACAGGCCGTACACCACGCTGGGCACCGCCGCCATCAGATCGACCAGTGCCACCATCGTGGACCGCACTCGCGGCGGCGCCACCTCGGTGATGAACAACGCCGTCCCGGTGGCGAGCGGCAATGCAATGGCCACCCCGACGATCGCGATGAGCACGGTGCCGAGCAGCACCGAAGCAATACCGAAGTTGCCGCTGTCGGGCTGCCATTCGGTGGTGGTGAAGAACTTCAGCCCGGTTGTGGACAGCGCCTGCCACGCCTCGAGCGACAGGAACACGCCGACCGCCACCATGATCGCCAGCACGATGATGCCGCCGAGCGACACACCACCGTGGAAGATGCGGTCGCTGCGACCTCGACGCGACTCCAGCGGCCGCGGCGACGGCACGCCGCCGGTGGGCGCTTCCGGGATGGTGGTGAGCACATCCATCGTCACGCCAGCCATGCGGCGAGCACCACGAGCACGATGGCCGTGGCAAGACCGAGCAGCAACACGTCGGGATGCCGAGCGTGCCGCCAGAAGCCCTGCTTGGCCGGTGCGGGCGGCGCCGCCGGTGCGATTGCGTACGGAAGGTACGGCGCGGGCGGCACGTGCTGCAGGCGTTGCTCGACAATGGCGGCGAAGACCGTGGCAAACACCTTGGCGAACGCGTCGGCGTCGATGGAGACGTTGATCTGTTGCGGCGGGGGCAACGGAGTACTGGTCCGGGCGAACGGTGAGGTCACCGTCGGCGCCGGGCGCTCGAGCGGTGGGAGCACTTCGGCGGCGTGCACCACCTCGGTGTCGTCGACGTCGCGACGTTCGTCCGAGGCCGGCTCGACGTCGGCCAGCTCCACGACCTCCTCGACCTCGACGACGTCATCGGCCTCGAGGGTCTCGTCGTCGAGGTGCCAGACCGAGTCGCGCGACTCGATCGACGCAGCCAGTGCGGCCGCCGCAGCCAGACGCTCGGCCTCCTCCGCCGCAGCCAGACGCTCCGCCTCCTCGGCCGCGGCGCGCCGCTCGGCGCGGATGGTCTCGGCCTCACGTTCGGCCGCCGCGATCACCTCGGCCGCCTCGACCTTCGCTGCCTCGATGGCCTCCGTGAACGAACGGGTGCGCTCCTCGATGAGCGGCTCGAGCCGAGCACGCAACTCGCGCTTGGCCGAGTCGTGATCGATCTCGACGTACCGCTGCTCGAGCGCCTCCGCCTGCTGCGTGGTGGCACGAAGCTGCAACGTGAGCATGGCGATCCCGGCGCGCGGCGACAGCGCGGGACTCATCGGTTGTTGGGTCTCAGCGGACATGATGGGCCTCGTGGGACGAAGTGACGGCTGCGTCACGAGCCGCAGCGAGAATGCGTTCTGCCGATGCGTGCGCGTCGGCGCGGATCGTGGCGATGGTGGTCTGATGGGTGCGGTCGAGCTGCGCGAGCATCTCCTGTGCCTCGGCGAGCTCGAGCCGGAGCGCGTCCTGCAGCGCCCGGTCACGCGCCGCCAGACGGTCTCGGGCTTGTTCGAGGCGCTCCTTCGCGGCGACCAGTTCGGTCTGCATGCGCGCGTAGTCGGCGGCGAGCGCCTCGTCGCCGTGGGCTCCGGCACCGTTGGGTGCAACGCCATTCGTACCGTTCATGCCGTTCATGCCGTTCATCTCGTTCATCTCGCTCACCCGACCACGGCCATGAGCACTGCAAGGGCCGACGTCACGGCCGTGATGGGGAACACGACGCGCCAGAAGATCCCGCTCCACGACAGCGTCGAGTCATCGGTGGCAACCACCGGCTCGGACGTGGTCCAGAACTGCTCGAAGTGATCACCTTCGACAGATGCCACCTCGGCCGGGCGCGCCGCGGCGGCACGCTCGAGCCGGAACAGGACGTCACCGTTGTCGGCGCGGGCCACGGTCGAGGTCGGCGCCGGCGACGCGAGCGCCGCCGACAGCGACTCGAGGACCGAGTCGAGCTGGTCGGCGGATGCGCCATCGAGCGCGTCGAGCAGCGACGACGGGAGCAGCGACGGCTGCACCGTCGGCGGCACGTCCGACACCGGCGCCGGCAGGTGTGCCGCGACCTCGACGGACGACATCGTCGACGGCTCGGACGTGTGTCCGGCGATCTCACAGGCCTCGAGATGGGCGAGATGCAACCGCATCGCCGCGCGGGCGCGGGCATCCTCCACCAACGCGTTGCCTTCGTTGCGCTCGTGCTCCCACCACTCGTCGAGCAGGCGCTGCAATTCGCGCTCGGCCCGAACGCCGTCCGGTTCGGCCGGCTGGAACGCGTCGTTGATCACCTGCTCGATGGCGAGCGCATCGGTCTTCGTGCGAACGGCCAGCACGCTGAGCGCGGTCAGTGCCTGCCGCGTACTCCGCTCGAGTGCGACATCGGCATCGTCCGGCGCGTCCTGACGGTCGTCGGCGGAAGGAGGAGGGAACGAGCCGAGCGTGGCGTTCGCCACCGCGGCCGCGAGCACCACGTTCGCGTGCTCTTCGGTCTCGGCGGCGATCCGCGTGACTTCTGCGTCGACTTCGGCGCGCCGCTGCATGATCAGCCGCTGCGCATCGAAGAACTGCCGCGTGAGGCGTCCCTGGATGGCCGTGATGTGCGCCAGTTGGCCGTGATCACCCCCGAGTCGGCCTCGTGCCGCCGCCACGGCGTGCAGATAGTTCGCCTGTTCGCGCTTGAGGGTTTCGAGAAAGGCCTGCACCTCGCCGTCGAGGGCGAGTCGGCGCACCTCGGGCGGTGCCGCCAGTGGGGTCGCGAGGGGCGGGTTCATGCCCGTTGGACAGTAGAAGTGCCGGGTGACGCCGACATGAACACCACATGAGCGGCCCTCGTCAGCAAGATGAAAGCCACCGGGCGCGCGGGCGCACCGCGCGTGGTCGGCTACCGCGCGTGAACGAGCGGGGTCTCGACGTCGCTCACGGTGTCGGCGCGCCGGCCGGTCAGCGACGGCGCAACTGTGCGCGTCGGATGATCGTGGCCGTCACGCCGAGGGCGACAACGATGCCGGCCACGAGGGCGCCGAGCGACAGTTCCTGGCGTCGCTTCGGCGTCACCATGGTCCACCACTTCGCCTCGGTGCCCTCCACGTACGCCTGCTCGTTGGTGACCGTGGGACGCCACCCGGCGGCCTTCAGCCGGTCGTTGGCCACCAGCCACGGCCAGCGCGTGTAGCTGCGCAGACCCGGCGGAATGGGGCCGCGCTGGAAGCGCCACCGCAGGTTCGTGACGACCTCGTTGGCGCGGTCGGGCAGCTTCACGCGCGGCACGGCGCCGGCCAGCGACCGCACACGCTCGCCCGCCACCCAGCCGTCGGGCGCCACGTTGAAGACACCGTCGAGATTCGACTCGACGGCCAGCACGACAGCGGCGGCGAGATCGTCGAGGTGCAGGAACTGCGCAGGTGGATCGTCCTCACCCATCCGCTGACCCATCCCCGCGGCGAGCGCACTCGCGATGCCACTGGTGCCGTCGGCCGCCATGCTGATGACGGGGCGCAGCACCGTGGCGGTGCGCCCAGTGGCACCACGGCGCCACTCGTCGACCAACTGCTCCACTGCGCCGAGTTGCCGGGCGTACGCGAACTCCACGTCGGGACGGAGGGCGGCATCCTCGGTGATGGGCACCGGATTGTTGGCCCACGCGCCGTAGACCATGGCCGAGCTCACCAGCACGACGTGCCGGAGGTGAGGGCACTCGGTGAGCGCGGCGACCACACCCTGCAACGCACTCTCGCGGCGGCTGGCACGCGCGTCGGCGTCGTGCGCGCTGAGCCACACCAGCACCTCGCACTCGGCCGGGTCGGCGGCCCGGGCGACATCGCTGGCGAGCAACCTGCGCAGCACACGCGCGCCGAGTCCGCTGGTTCCATCGTTCACCCAGACGGGCACGGTGCGAGTCACGGTCGCCATCGACTGCTGACGCTACCCGCTCCTGCGGCCCTAGGCTTCGGCCATGGCAGACGGTGACCCTCCCGCCGGTTCCGGCGACAACCCCTTCGCCAACCTCCCGATGTTCGGCGAGTTCGCGAAGATGCTCGGCAACCAGGGACCGTTGAACTGGGATGCAGCACGCCAGTTCGCGGCGCTGGCCGCGGCGAACGGCGCGAGCGAGGCCAACGTCGACCCGGCGGTGCGCATCCAGCTGGCCGATCTGGCCCGCATCCTCGAGATGCACGTTCGCGACCTCACCGGCCTCGACACGGTGTTCCCCGAGATCACGCCCGTCGCCCGCGGAGTGTGGGCACAGCGCACCCTCGAGGCCTACCGTCCGCTGTTCACCGAGCTCGCGGTGTCGCTCGGACAGCGCCCCGCTGCCGACGGCGACGACGCCGACGCCGACCCGATGGCCGCGATGATGTCGGGCCTCACCCAGCTGATGGCGCCGTCGTTGATGGGCATGGCGGTCGGCTCGATGGTCGGCCGCATGGCGCAGCGCACGTTCGGCCAGTACGACCTGCCCATCCCGCGCAACGACACCACGCTGCTGGTCGTACCCGCCAACATCGATCAGTTCGCGACCGACTGGAGCCTTCCCGTCGACGAGATGCGGCTGTGGGTGCTGGCGCAGGAGCTCACCGGGCACACGTTGTTCTCCATCGGGTCGCTCCGCGACCGGTTGGCGGGCATGGTGCGCCAGTACGTCGGTGCCTTCCGGCCCGATCCGTCGGCAGTCGCCGACCGGCTGTCGTCGCTCGAGGTGGCCGGCCAGGGCGATCCCACGCAGGCGTTGCAGCAGTTGTTCAGCGACCCCGCCGTGCTGCTCGGCGCGGTGCAGTCGCCCGAGCAGATCGCACAGCAGCCCACGCTGGACGCGGCGGTCGCCGCGGTGGTCGGGTACGTCGACTACCTGGTCGACTCGGTGGCGGTGCGCGTCATCGGTGGCGACGCACTTCGCATCGCGGAGGCCGTGCGCCGCCGCAGGGTGGAGGTCACCCCCGACGACATGTTCGTCGAGCGCCTGCTCGGCCTGCAGCTCACCAACGAACAGGTACAGCGCGGCAAGCAGTTCGCCGGGGGCGTCGTCGATCGTGTCGGCGAAGCGGGCCTCACCGCGCTGCTCGCGAAGCCCGGTGCGCTGCCCACGCCGGCCGAGCTCGACGCGCCTGGTCTCTGGATCGCCCGCCTCGAGCTCTGAGCCGGCACCGCCCGATCAGCGCGTCGGCGCGGTGGGCGGCGGCAGCGGACGCCGCGGCGGCACCGGCGACGAACGCGGACGACGATTCCCCGACGACGGGGCGACGGCGGGCCGACGGCGCGGTCGAGTCCCTTCGAAGTAGAGCACCACACCGGCGAGGCCCATCAGGCCGACCACCAGGAACCCGACCGAGCCCGGCAGGGTGAACGCCACCGGCGGCAGGCCCGCGAGCACCCATGCCAACTGGAAGCGGGTCTCGAACTGCGCGAACGCTCGCCCCTGGTTCGCGTCGGGCGCATCGCGTTGCACGATGGCATCGAACGCGAGCCGAGCGATCGACGACGAGAAGTTCACCACGAACGCGAGCACCACCGCCGTGCCGAGGCCGCCCGTGATGGCAGCCAGGAAGCCCGCCACGGCGATCACGGCGAGCGCCGCCGTGAGCATCTTCTGCTCGCGCAGCCGGCGGCGAAGGGTGGGCGCGATGACGTTGCCCGCCATCGAGCCGACCACGCTGGCGCCCGCGGCAAGGCCGAACGCCGCCAGCCCGTAGTCCTGCCGCAGCCAGAACAGCAGATGGAAGGTGAGGAAGCCGATGCAGGCCCGGATCGACATCATCGCCACACTCGCCGCCCGGATGCCGCGGGATCGCAGCTCGGCCTTCTCCTCGCGCTGCGCCGGACCCGCCGCCACCACGTCGGCCGGGAGCCGTCGCGCCGACAGGGTGGCCACCACGAACACGGCGATCCCCACCACCAGCGGCACGGTGGTGCTCGCCTTGCCGAGCAGCGTGAGCGGCCCGATCGCGAGCGCGCCGACGATGCCGCCCATCAGGCTCAGCTTCGAGTTGGCCTCCACCAGCTCGTGGTCGCTGCGCACCACCAGCGGGACCAGCGCACTCTTCGACACCGCGTACGTCTTCTGCATCACCAACGCCACGAACACCAGCGGATACAGGAACAGATCGTCGACGTGGGAGATCATCAGCACGTACGTGAGTGCTCGAGCGATGGCCGTGATCTGCATCACCATCCGCCGCCCGCCGGGGATGCGATCGACCGTGGGCCCGATGGCCGGCGCCACGACGGCGAACGGTGCGGCGCTCACCAACAGATAGAGCAGCACCTTCGGCCGTTGCGCATCCGGCGACAGACCGAGCAGGAACGACCCGGCGAGCGCGCCGTACATCGCCGCGTCACCGACGGCCATCAGCGCATGCGCGCGCGCCAACCGCTGGAACGGCGAGGCGGGGACGGGCGCCGATGCGCGCGGTTGGGTCACGACGGCATCGTACGTGCCGTTCGGGTCACGCCTTCGGACGCTCGAACTTGTACCCGAGCCCGCGAATCGTGACCAACCGCAGCGGGTTCGCTGGATCGTCCTCGATCTTGCCGCGGAGGCGCTTGACATGCACGTCGAGGGTCTTCGTGTCGCCCACGTAGTCGCTCCCCCACACCCGGTCGATGAGCACTTCACGGGTGAGCACCCGTCCGGCGTTGGCCATCAACAGGTGGAGGAGCTCGAACTCCTTGAGCGGCATCGTGAGCTCGCCACCGCCCAGCAACACGCGGTGTTCGTCGGGGTCGAGGGACAGGTCGCCGACCACGATGGCACCGACCGTGGCCCCGGGCTCGACCGGAGTGCCGGTGCCGTGGCGACGCATCACGGCCCTCATCCGGGCAACCAGCTCGCGCATCCGATAGGGCTTCGCGACGTAGTCGTCGGCGCCCACTTCGAGCCCCACCACGGTGTCGATCTCGGCGCCCTTGGCGGTGACCATGATGATGGGCACCTGGGAGCGCTTACGGATGAGGCGGCAGACGTCGATGCCGCTCATCTTCGGCAGCATCACGTCGAGGAGGATGAGGTCGGGCGTGACGTCCTCGAACTTGAGGAGCGCCTCCGCCCCGTCGAAGGCGGTCTCGACGTTGAACCCTTCGCGGGTGAGCCCGATGGTGAGGGCTTCGACATAGCTCGCTTCGTCTTCGACCACGAGCACGGTGGGGCGGCCTTGCACTGCCATGGGGACTACTGCTCCTCGATGGGGATTCGGAGGGTGAACGTGCTGCCTTCGCCTTCACGGGACCGCACCGAGACGTCACCACCGTGGTTGGTGGCGATGTGTCGAACGATCGCGAGGCCGAGGCCGGTGCCGCCGGTGTCGCGACTGCGAGCGCGATCGACGCGATAGAAGCGTTCGAAGATGCGGTCGATGTCGCGGGCCGGGATGCCGACGCCCTGGTCGGCGACCCGGATGAGCAGATCGGGGTCGTCGACCTCGGCGTCGATGCGCACCACACCGCCACGGTTGCTGTACTTCACTGCGTTGTCGATGAGGTTGCTCACGGCCGACACGAGTTGCAACCGATTGCCGAGCACGGTGCGACCGTTGGCCTCGCCGACCTCGAGCACCACGCCGAAGTTCTCCGCCGTCAGCCGGTGCCGGGCCGCCGCGTCGTTCAACACCGCCGGAACGCTCACACGCTCGCGCTCCCCCTGCCCACCGAGCTCGATGCGAGACAGCTCGAGCAGGTCGTCGATGGTGCCGGCGGCGCGATGTGCCTCGTCGACCAACTTGCCCGCCAGACGGCGGGTGAGGTCGAGGTCGTCGCTGTCCTGCAGCGTCTCGGCGAGCAACGCGAGTGCACCCACGGGCGTCTTCAGTTCGTGGCTGATGTTCGACACGAAGTCGGTGCGCACTGCGTCGAGGCGCACCCGTTCCGAGAGGTCGTCGATCGTGACCAGGGTGCCGCCGTCGGGCAGCGGTACCGCGCGAACGAGGAGCACTCGCATCGGCGGGCCGTAGAGGTTCACCCGGTCCTCGGCCGCCTCGCCGCGGAGTGCCGCTGCCGTGAGCCGCTGGATCGCCTCGTTGACCAGCAGCTCGGCGTGGCCGCCGAGGGTGGCGGCACGGTTGCGCAGCACCGGCCGGCCAGCGGCGTCGGTGATCACCATGCCGAGTTGCACCGAGTCGAGCGCCGTCCGCAACCGCTCCACCTCGGCACGCGCGGCAGTGAGCTCGTGCTCCTTCGTGTCGAGTTCGTGCCGCAGCCGCCCATCATCGGTGGCGCGGTGGAACAGGCTCACGAGTCCTCGGTCTCTCCCGGTGTGACCACGGCGTTGAGGTCCTGGTCGAGCTCGACCCGTGCACGCTTCGGCTTCGAGTGATCGGGCACCTTGCCGGTGACGATGTAGAGCACGCGCTCGCCCATGTTCACGGCGTGATCGCCGATGCGCTCGTAGAAGCGGGCGACCATCGCGAGCTGTACCGCGACCTGCAGGTCGACCCGACCGGCTGCCTGGCTCTCGAAGATCGCGGCGATGAACTGCTTCTGCAGCGCGTCGAGGTAGGCGTCCATGTCGTCGAGCGCCGCTGCCTTCGCGGCGTCGTTCTCCTGGAACGCTTCGATGGCGTGGGTGAACAGCGACGTGGCCTGCTCGCCCATCCGGGCGACGATGCCGCGCAGCTTGGGGTCGAGGTCGTGGCCGTAGATCCGGCGCGCGGCCTTGCAGATGTTGGCGGCGAGATCGGCGCTGCGCTCGACCTCGGCGATCATCTTCAGCAACGCCAACACCTGGCGAAGATCGGTGGCGACGGGGGCTTGCAGGGCGAGGATCTGCACGCAGTGCTCCTCCACCTCGACCGCATGGGCATCGATGTCGGCGTCACCCTTGATGACTGCGTCGGCGGCCTGCAGATCGCCGTCGAGCAACACGGAGGTGGCGCGAGGGATGATCTCGACCACACGGGCCGCGAGCAATGCCAGCTCGGTGCGCGCGTGTTCGAGGCTCTGGTGGTAGGTCCTCCGCAGCTCTTCCATCAGCCGAACCGTCCTGTCACGTAGGCCTCGGTGCGTTCGTCACCGGGCGTGGAGAAGATCTTCGAGGTCACGTCGTACTCCACCAGCACACCGGTACGACGATCGCTCTCGGTGTTCACCTCGGTGGTGAAGAAGGCGACCCGATCGCTCACGCGCGCCGCCTGCTGCATGTTGTGGGTGACGATGACGATGGTGTACTCGTCCTTGATCTCCTGCATGAGGTCCTCGATGCGCGCGGTGGCGATGGGATCGAGCGCGGAGCACGGCTCGTCCATCAGCAGCACCTCGGGCTCGACCGCAATGGCGCGGGCGATGCACAGACGTTGCTGCTGACCACCCGACAGGCCGAGGCCGCTCGACTTCAGCCGGTCCTTGACCTCGTCCCACAGCGCCGCGCCGCGCAGCGACTTCTCGACGATGTCGTCGAGTTCGCTCTTCTTCACGCCGGCAAGCTTCGGGCCGTACGCCACGTTGTCGTAGATGCTCTTCGGGAACGGGTTCGCCTTCTGGAACACCATGCCGATGCGCCGACGAACCTCCACGGCGTTCACCTGCGGGTCGTACAGGTTGACGCCGTGGTACTCGACCGTGCCCTCCACTCGGGCCGACGGGATGAGGTCGTTCATCCGGTTGAAGCAGCGGAGCATCGTGCTCTTCCCGCATCCCGAGGGGCCGATGAAGGCCGTGATCTCGTTCTTGCGGATCTGCAGATTCACGTCGCGCACGGCTCGGAAGTCGCCGTAGTACACGGCGACGTCGGAGGTGGAGAACACGTCGGGCGGCTGCGTCGCGACGGCGGCGTCTGCGCTCATCGGGCTCTGCTCCTTCACAGTGGTGGGTTCGTCGTTCATGGTAGTGAGCGGCTCGTTCATGCCTGCCGCCGCTTCTCGAAACGGTTGCGCAACAGGATGGCGGCGGCGTTGAGCACGAGCACCATCACCAACAGCACCACGATGGCCGCTGCGTTGAGGTCCTCGAACGTGAGCCCGGTGATCTTGCCCGGCTTGTTCACCTCGTTGGCCCAGCCGTAGATGATGATCGGCATCGCCGTGAACTTGCCCTGCATCCGCTCGATGAACGTCTGCCCGGGGGGCTCGGCCAGGCGGCCCGTGATGGCACCGATGAGCAACAGTGGCGCCGCCTCGCCGAGCGCTCGGGCCACCGCCAGCATGGTGCCGGTGAGGATGCCGGGCGCCGCATACGGCAGGACGTGGTCGCGGGTGGTCTCCCAACGCGTGCCGCCCACCCCGAAGCCGGCCTCGCGGAGACCACTCGGCACCGCGCGTACGGACTCGGCGGTGGTGATGATGATGATGGGCAGCACCAGCAGGGCCAGCGTGACGCCGGCGGCGATGACGCTGCGGCCACCGGTGATGGGCTCGAGTGCCTGCACGAACACGACGAGGCCGAGGATGCCGTACACCACGCTGGGGACACCCGCGAGGTTGCGGATGTTGAGCTGGATGAACGAGGTGAGCTTCGAGGGCTTCGCGTACTCCTCGAGGTACACACCGGCGGCGATGCCCACGGGGAACGCAATGACGACCACGAACGCTGCGATGACCAGCGAACCCCAGATGCCCTGGCTGACGCCGGCCTTGTCGGGGCTGGAGGCGAGATCGTTGGTGAGGAAGCCGGTGCTGCGCTTTTGGAACACGGGGATCGCCTGGGTGACGACGTCCCAGAGCAACACCGTGAGGGTGAACATCGCGGTGAGCAGGCACAGCAGCAGCATCGCTGCGAACACCATGCCCTTCACGTCGCGCTTGCCGCCGGTGAGTGCGGCGCGCACGACCGTGGCACTCGACTCGCGGATGGAAGAGGTGACAGCCATCGATCGCCGCTCAGTACTTGTTCCGCACGCGGGCGACGAGACGGTTGGCCAACATGTTCAGTGCGAGCGTCATCAGGAACAGCAACGCACCGACGAAGAACAGGCTCTGGAACGCCGGGCCGATGCCCACCACCTGGTCGCTGCCCTGTGCGAGTTGCGCCATCGCCGACGTCATCGGCAGACCGGGCTCACGAGGATCCAGGACGCGAGGCGCCGAGCCGATGCGACCGGAGGCGAGCGCCGCCACCATGGTCTCGCCGATCGCGCGGGAGACCGAGATGATGAGCGCCGCGACGATGCCCGACACTGCGGCCGGGAGCACCACCTTCACGGTGGTGGTGACCTTCCGGGCACCGAGACCGACACTCGCCTCTCGAAGCGCTGATGGCACGGAGCGGAGTGCGTCCTCGGAGATCGATGCCATCAGCGGCGTCACGAGGATGCCGATCGCCACGCCTGTGACGAGCAGGCTCGTGGTCTGTGGCGTCCCGAACAACGGCTGGATGAGGTCGGGTCCGAGCACCCGGAGTGCGAAGAAGCCGAACACCACCGAGGGGATGCCGGCAAGGATCTCGAGCACCGGCTTCAACCACTTGCGCACGCGCGCGCTGGCGTACTCGCTGAGGTAGACGGCGGCACCGAGACCGAGGGGTGCGCTCACCATCACCGACACGAGCGACACGATGACGGTGCCGATGACGATGGTGGGAATGTCGAACCGGCCCTGCCGTGGGTACCAACCCGGGGCTTCGCCCGAGTCGATGAGCGCACCGAGCCCGAGCGTGTCGGACAGTTCCTTCAGGAACTGCCACGCCTCGGTGAACAGCGTGCCGATGATGAGCGCACTCACCACGATGGAGGTGGCCGCCGCACCGAACAGCAACACCTTCATGGTTCGTTCGCGGCGCATTCGGCGCGGGTTGCCACGGAAGTCGCCGACGGTGAGCATCGGCGAGCGCGGCGACAGGGACGGTTGCATGGTCGAGAACATCCTCCACGATGGGACCGGGCCGGAGCCCGGTCCCATCCTAGGAGGGGGAGGGGTCAGGCCTTGGCGGCTTCCCAGGCGGTCATCGACGCGGCCTGGCGATCCTCGGGGAGGTTCACGTAGCCGGCCTCGGCGACCTGGGCGATGCCGTCGGCGCTGAGGTACACGTCGACGAACGAGGCGACGGCCGGGTTCTCGGCCATGGCGGTCGTGCTGACGTAGATGTACAGCGAGCGGCTGAAGCCGTACGAGCCGTCAGCGATGGTCTCGGCGGTCGGCGCGACGCAACCGTCACCGGTGTCGATCTCGATGGCCTTCATGCGCTCGGCCTCTGCGGCGTAGAACGCGTAGCCGACCCACCCGAAGCTGGTGTCGCTGCCTTCGATGCCCTCGACGATGACGTTGTCGTTCGGGCTGGCGGTGTAGTCGCTGCGGGTGGTCTCCTCCTGGCCGCGCTCCTCGGCGATGTCGGCGATGGCGAACTCCACGAACGTGTCGTACGTGCCGCTCTCCGAGCCGGGGCCGGTGACGGTCAGCGGGGCGTCGGGCAGTTCACCCGAGGTGCTGCCGAGCTCGGTGGCCAGCGCGTTCGCGTCGGCCCAGCTGTCGAAGCCTTCCGACTCCGGACCCACGAGGGCGTACAGCGCCGGCACGTCGAGGCAGGTGACCGCCGAGTTGTTCGGGCTGGTGGCAACCGTGAGGCCGTCGATGGCGACTTCGATCTCCACGAACTCGATGCCGGCCTCGGCGCACGAGGCGGCTTCCTCGTCCTTGATCTTGCGCGACGCGTCCGAGATGTCGGCTTCGCCGGCGCAGAACTTCTTGAAGCCGTCGCCGGTGCCGGGGCCCTCGACGGTGACAGCGAGCTCGCCACCGCTCAGCTCGGCCGCCAGTTCGGCGACGAGCACGGAGATCGGCTCGACCGTGGACGAGCCGGTGACGAACACCTCGCCGCCGGCGAGCTCGCCGCCCGTTGCGGCAGTGGTGTCGCTGCCGGCAGCAGTGGTCTCGCTGCCCGACGCCTCGGTGGTGGGGGCTTCGGTGGGCTCGCTGGCGCCCTGGTCCTCGCCGCAGGCGGCGATGACGAGCGAGGCGGCAACGAGGCCGGCGATGACGAATCGCCGCTTCTGGATGTTCACGTGTGGTTCTCCTTGGGGATTGGAACAACACGGACGAAGGTAAACAGCCGATCTGTCCGCAGCCCCAACCCCAGGTGAACGAGCGATGAACGACGCCGGAATTGTGGCGACGCGCCTACACGCGTTGACGTTCGTTCACCCAGCGGTACAGGCGCTCCTGCGCGTCGCCGGTGTCGAACTGCGCCGGCCCGCGGCGGTGCCACACACCGTCGCTGTCGAGCTCGTGGCGGACGACGTCGTCGGCCTGGTCGAACTCGATCACCTGGTCGAGCCAGGCCTGGTGCTTGGGATGCACGACCGGCACCATCACTTCGATGCGGCGGTCGAGGTTGCGGCCCATCCAGTCGGCGCTCCCGATGAGGAACAGCGGCGCGTCGTTCTCGCCGTGTTCGAACCGGATGATGCGCGAATGCTCGAGATAGCGCCCGAGGATGCTGCGCACGGTGATGTTCTCGCTGAGACCAGGTACCCCTGGCCGTAGACAGCAGACGCCACGCACGACCAGGTCGACCTTCACACCGGCCGCACTCGCGCGGTAGAGCGCCTCCACCATGCCGGGGTCGGCGAGGGAGTTGAGCTTTGCGGTGATGTGGCCGTCGGCGCCGAACGACATCTCGTGCTCGATGAGGTCGACCAGCTGTGTGCGCATGTCGCGCGGCGCTACGAGCAGCGACTGGAACTCGATGGCCCGGCTGTAGCCGGTGAGGTGATTGAACAGCTGGGTCACGTCGGCGCCGACGGCGGGGTCGCAGGTGAGGAAGCCGACGTCCTCGTACAGGCGAGCCGTCTTGCTGTTGTAGTTGCCGGTGCCGATGTGGCAGTAACGACGCAGGCCGTCGTCGTCCTGGCGCACCACGAGCGTGCACTTGGCATGCGTCTTCAAGCCGACCAGGCCGTACACCACGTGCACCCCGGCACGCTCGAGCGCACGCGCCCAGCCCACGTTGGTGGCCTCGTCGAAGCGGGCCTTCAGCTCGACGAGCACGGCCACCTGCACACCGCGCTCGGCGGCGCGGATGAGGTGCCGGGCGATGGGGCTGTCGCCGCCGGCGCGGTACATCGTCATCTTGATCGACTGCACCTTCGGGTCGTCGGCCGCCTGCGAGATGAAGTTCTCGACGCTGCTCGAGAAGCTCTCGTAGGGGTGGTGCACCATCAGTGCCCGCTCACGGATGACGGAGAAGATGCTGCGGTCCTGCGCCTCGGCGCGATAGATGCGCCCGGCCGTGAGCGGCGGCCACGGCGTGTCCTTCAGCTTCGGATGGTCGAGCCCGTGCAGTTGGAAGAAGCACGTCATGTCGAGGAGGCGACGGTGCATCGATACGTCGGCCTGCTCCACGTCGAGCTCGCGCACGAGCAGCTCGAGCATCTCCTCGCTGATGCCCTCCTGCACCTCCAGACGGACCGCGCGCCCGAAGCGCCGCTTGCGCAGTTCCATCTCCACCGCGGCCAGCAGGTCGTCGGCTTCCTCCTCCTCGAGCGTGAGGTCGGCGTTGCGCGTGACACGGAAGAACGCGTGCTCCTCCACCACCATGCCCACGAACAACTGGTGCAGTTGCGCCGCGATGATCTGCTCGACAGGAACGAACCGCGTCCCATCGGGCAGCGCCACCAGACGTGGGAACACGTTGGGCACCTTCACCCGAGCGAAGCGTCGCTCACCCGTGTCGGGATCGCTCACCATCGCGGCGAGGTTCAGCGCGAGGTTGGAGATGTAGGGGAACGGGTGAGCAGGGTCGACGGCGAGCGGGGTGAGCACCGGGAAGATGCGTTGCTCGAAGTACGCCATCAGGTGGAGGTGGTCGTGTGTGCCGAGGTCGCTCCACTGCACGAGCTGCACGCCACGATCGGCGAGCAACGGCAACAGCTCGTCGAGCGCCACGCGTTCCTGCTCGGCGACGAACCGCTGCACCTCTGCCGCGATCTCGTCGAGTTGCGCCTGTGGTGCGAGACCGTCGGGCGCCGGCGTGGTGATGCCGGCGGCGACCTGGTCCTTCAACGCGGCAACGCGAACCTGGAAGAACTCATCGAGGTTCGCCGAGGTGATGGCGCAGAACTTCAGGCGCTCGAGCAACGGGATACCCGGCTCCTCGGCCAGTGACAGGACGCGCCGATTGAACGACAGCCAGCTCAGCTCGCGGTTGAGCAGCCGTTGCAGGGCGGATCAGCCTTCTGCTTCGACGATGCCCAGGTCCCACTCGATGGAGATGCGCTCGCGCTCGGCATCGCGCACGATGCGCTCGCGGTTGCGGCGGAACTGGGGATCGTCCTTGGGCAGCAGGACGAGGCGGGCCAGCACGCGGGCACGGAACTCCTCGAGGACGGTGCGATCGCCCCAGTCGCCGTAGACCTCCCAGTGCGGGGAGACCGGGCCGAGGTACGCGATGCGAGCGTGGGCTCGCGGTTCGAGTGCGGTGTCGGTCATGGTGGTGCTCCTGCCGGATCGGCTCGCCGGAACGGTGACGAGGTGGCCCGGCGAGTCTAGCGGGCCATCCACGAGCCTCGCCCGGACAGGAAATTCGGTGCCGCGCGCCCGGTTTCGGGCAGAACCGTGCTAGACCGTTCCGAACTTCGGGAACCACCCCAGCGGATGCGGCGTCGTATGCAGCAACGATGATGTGGTCGTCGAGGCGAAGGGCTTCGTGCGGGCGCACCACCGAGCCGATGAGCAACCCCCATGTTCACGGCACAAAGGAGACGCAACCCCATGTACCAGAGCACCCCTGTCCCCGACACCGATTCCGCCACCGCGTGGATGGCCGAGGGCAACTGCCGCAACTATCCGCCGGCGGTGTTCTTCCCCAGCGACGGCGTCGGTGTCGACCGAGCCCGCAAGATCTGCAACCAGGACTGCCCGGTGAAGGAGCAGTGCCTCGACTACGCCATCGACAACCGCATCGAGCACGGCGTGTGGGGTGGCTGCAGCGAACGCGAGCGGCGCCGCATCATCAAGCGCCGCAAGCTCGAGGTCGCGGCCATCTGAGCCGCACCCGCCCATTCCTCACAGAACGCGCAACGACGCCGGTGCCCGAAGGCATCCGGCGTCGTTGCGCGTACAGAACGATGTGGTGGCGTCAGGCCTGGCCGTCGGCCTTGGGCGCCTCGGCCGGGGTCTCGCCGGCGGCGGCCTTCTGGCCCTCCGACAGACCTTCCTTGAACTCCTTCTGCGCCTTGCCGATGTTCTTGGCGAGCTTGGGGAGCTGCGAGCCGCCGAAAAGCAGCAGCACGACGAGAAGGATGATGCCGATCTCGGCCGGAGAATCGAAGAAACCTGCGAACATGCGGACAGACTAGCCCTCTCGGTCGGACTTCGCGGGGCGCGGCGGATTTTCCGGAGCGCAGTACGACCGAGACGACGGATCAGGCCGAGGTGCGACGTGCAGCCTGAGCGCGCTGGCGACGGAGGCGGCGACGCTCGCGCTCGGAGAGACCACCCCAGATGCCGAACTTCTCGCCGTTGACGAGGGCGTACTCGAGGCAGTCGGTGCGCACCACGCAACCGCGGCACACTTCCTTCGCCTCACGGGTGGAGGCACCGCGCTCGGGGAAGAACAGGTCGGGGTCGACGCCGAGGCAGTTCGCCTCGTCCTGCCAGTTCCCCTTCGGTTCGGTGTTGAGTTCGATCTGCATGTGGGCGGCCTCCCTGCGCTAGGCCCCGGGGTGCCGGCTCCTCGACACCCCTGTAATTACATGGGTGTCATTGTCCACTATCACATCACCTTCGCGCAAGGGGACATTTCGTGAAGGTCCTGACAAGGGATTTCGCGCGAATCACGCGGAGCGTCGCCCGCCCCGCCCTCGCGCGAGCTGACGCTTGTGCTCGATGAAGTCGACCAGCACGTAGTCGCCGAGCGTCTCGGGATTGGTGAAGAACGCGCGACCACGGTTCACCGCCGTGAGCTGCTCGACGAAGCTCTTCAGCCCGTAGTCGGCGTCGAGCATGAACGTGTTGATGCGGATGCCGTCCTTCGTGCACCGCGCCGCTTCGCGCAAGGTGGCCTCGATGGTCTCCTGCACCGGCGGATAGTTGAAGAACACGTCGCCGCGCGGCGTGATGTGCGCAGTCGGTTCGCCGTCGGTGATCATGATGATCTGCTTCGTGCCCGTCTGGCGCGACAGCATCTGCCGGGCGAGCGTGAACCCGTGGTGCATGTTCGTGCCGTAGGCGAAGTCCCAGCTCACCTCGGGCAGCTCCGCGGCGGTGAGCGCATAGGCGGTCTCGCTGAACCCGACGATGCCCATGAAGTCGCGCGGGAACTGCGAGGTGATGAGCGCGTGCAACGCCATCGCCACCTTCTTCGCCGGCAGGAAGTTGTCGCGCATCGGCATGCTCATGGACAGGTCGAGCATCAGCACCGTGCTGCTGCGCGTGAGGTGCTCGGTGCGCTCGATCTCGAAGTCGTCGGGCGACAGGCGCACCGGCGTCTCGGGACCGTTGCGGCGCACGGCGTTGCGGATGGTGCGGTGCAGATCGAGCTGGAACGGATCGCCGTACTCGTACTGCTTGGTCTCGTAGGTGCGTTCGTGGCCGAAGCCGAGCTTGGTGGTGGCGTGCTGGCCGGTCTTGTCCTTCGCCAACCGTGAGAACAGATCGCGCAACGAGTTGTTGCCGATCTTGCGCAGGCCCCGAGGGGTGAGTTCGAGCTTGCCGTCCTTCTGGTGGATGAGGCCGCTCTCCTCGAGCATCTTCGTGATCTCGGCCAGCCGCTCGAGCGAACGAGCCGCGTCGTCGCCGAGCAGGTCGCGAACGCGATCCATGTCGGCCTCGGCGAGCGCGCCAGGGGTGGTGGCGTTGCGCATCAGGTTCTCGAGCTGGTCGAGCTCGCCGAGCTCCTGCATGGTCTGCATCGCCTGTGCCATGCCCATCGGGTCCTGGCCCTGGAAGTCGTACGACTGACCCCAACCCTGCTGCGGGAACATCGACTGCAGATTGCGGCCGAGTTGGTCCATCTGCCACCGCAGGTCCATGTCGTCGAGCAGTTGGTCGCTGAGTTGCTGCAGTTGGGCTCGCTGCTCGGGCGTCATCGAGTTCAGCATCGCCTGCATCGCGGCCATGCGCTGCGCCATCTGCTCCAGCAGTTCCTCGAGGCTCTGCGGATTCTCGGGGAAGAAGTCGCCGTACTGCTGCATGAACTGCTCGAAGCCGGGATCCTCGCCGCGTTGTTGGCGCTCGATCATCTCGTTCAGCGCCGCCATCATGTCCTTCATGCGAGCCATGTCCTCGGGGGTCATGTTCTGCACCGCCGACGACATCTGGTCGACCGCCTGCTGCATCAACTGCTGACGCAACTGATCCATCAGTTCCTCGAACCGCTGACGCGCCTCGTTGCTCTCGAAGTCGTACGCCGACAGCTCACGCACACGGCCGGCGAGGTCGGGCGGCATCATGTCGAGCCGGAAGTTCCGTTCGGCTGCTGCGTCACGGGCGTGCTGCGCGCGACGCTCGTCGCCGCTGCGCTCGGCCTCGGCGGTGGCGTTCTCGATGGCATGCCGTTCTTCGTCGAGGATGTCGTCGAGCGCATCGGCGATCTCCTGGTACACGCCGCCGAGATCGAAGTTCTCGAGCCGCTGCTGGCGCTGCTCGCGCAACTGGCGCATCAGATCGCGCAGGCCCTGGATCTGCTCACCGTTGCGATCGGTCATGCCCTGCTGCAGCATGCGCCGCAGCGCTGCGTTGACGTCGCCGTGGTACAGCAGGTCGTCGGTGATCTCGTCGAACAAGCTGTCGGCATCCTGGTCGAAGCCCTTCTGCGTGCCGTCCCAGGCCGAGTAGGTGAACCGTTGCGCCATGGGCGAACGCTACAACCACCGGCGCCGTCGTGGTCGATCGTGAACGGCCGATGAACCAGCTTGTGAAATCGCGCACGAGCGTCGCACCTGGTGATACCGTTTTGATCGATGCGTGTCCCTCGAACGTTCGCGTTCGTCGACCTCTCCGGGTTCACGAACTACACGGCGGCATTCGGAGACGACGCGGCCGGGCGTCTGCTCAGCGCGTTCCGCGCCCTCACCCGCGAGATCGCCAGCGAACGTGGTGTGCGCATCGCCAAGTGGCTCGGCGACGGCTGCATGATCGTGTCGGTCGAGCAGGAGGCGTGCATTGCGTTCGCGCTCGAACTCGAGCACCGCTCTGCCGAGGTGTGCGCTCCGCTGCAGCTGCGCGTCGGCCTCGCGACGGGGCACGCGCTGCTGTTCGAGGGCGACGACTACATCGGTTCGGCCGTCAACATGGCCGCCCGGCTCTGTGATTCGGCCGGCCCGCAGGAAGTGCTGCTGCCGACGATGCAGCTCGAACGCCTGCCGCAGGGCGTGGAGGCCATCGGCCAGCACGACATCGAACTGCGCGGCTTCCCCGGCCCCATCAACGTGGTGGAGCTCAGTGGGCGCCCGGTGCTCGCGGCGTCGAACGACACGGGTGAGCTCTGGACCCGTACCCCGTTCAACGTCTGAGCCGATCGTGATGCGCTTCGGTCGCGCACGCACGGTCGTCGCCGACGACCATCAGGTCGCAACCGTCGACGGCGGCTGGGTGTCGTCGGTTCGCGTCACGATGCCTCGCGAACCCGCGCGGCGACTGGTGCTGCGCCTCCACGACGAGGCCGCCGGCCACGACGGGCGATGCCCCATCGAGGCGACGGCCACGCCGTTCCTGCCCATGCTCACCGTGCTCGCCGGCGCAGCGGGGGCGCGACTGCGCATCGACGATCCCGTCGACCAGGTGGCGCTCGACGGTGCACAGCGAGCCGCGTCGCTACTGGCGAGTTGGTTCGACTGGCCGCACCTCGACGTCGCGGCACCGACGGTGCAGGTGCCGGCGCCGGCGCAACGCGGCACCGGGCTGTTCTTCTCGCGCGGGCTCGACTCGATGTGGTCGCTGTTCCGCGGCGGCATGCCGGTGCAGCATCTCCTGGGCATCGACTGGGAGGACGCGCCGCTCGCCAGCGACGGCACCCGCGCCATCATGCGCGGCACGAAGGCTGCAGCCGCCGACCTGCGATTGCCCTTGCACCGCGTGAGCTCGAACTACCGCCAGTTCTCCGACGACGTCATCGGCTGGGACGACGCGGTTGGACCGACCCTGGCCTCGTTCGCGCTCCTGCTCGCCCCGCTGGTCGACCAGGTGATCATCTCGGCCACGCTCCCCGGCCACCTGCTCCGCCCGAAGGGCACCCACCCCGACCTCGATCCGCTGTGGTCGTCGGCGGCCACACGCGTGCTGCACTTCGGGGTCGAACTCGGCCGCTGCGACAAGGCCGCCGCAGTGGCCGACGAGCCGTTCGTGCAGCGGTGGTTGAAGGTGTGCTGGGAGCGCGAGGGCGACGGCAACTGCGGGATGTGCCCGAAGTGCCAGATGACGATGAGCAACTTCGCCGCCGTCGGCCGCCTCGACGCCGTCGCGTCACTGTTCGACGCACCGCTCTCCGCCGAGGTCGTCCGCACCTTCCGCGGCGTGCATGTCGCGCCGGAGAACCTGCTCGACATCGCCGACCGCATGCCGTCGGGCGACCTGCGCGATGCGTGGGCGATGGTGGCGGCGGCGAACCCCTCGGTGCAGCCATGACCACCGCGCGCGGTGCGGCGCTCGACGTGCGCGAGCAGCGTCTCACCGACGACGTCGCGCTCGCTGCGGAAACCGGGTTGTCAGTCGTGCGCATCGACGTGCCGTGGGCCGAGGGGCAGCCACGGGCAGGCGGCTTCGACGGCGATGTGTTCGAGCGGGTGCACGGCGTCGCGCAGGCCGCCCGTACCGCGGGGATGCGCGTCTGGTTCCGGTTGCTGCAGCCAACCGTGCCGTGGTGGTTCGAGAACGACGGCGGGTTCACCGACGATCGGCTCACCGCACACTGGTGGCCACGGTGGGTGGAACTCGCCGCCGAGCAACTCGGTGATGTCACCGATGGATGGGTGCCGTTCGAGGCGCCGTTCGGCATGGCCGAGCGATTGATGCCCGACGATGCGCGTCGTCACGGTGAGGTGATGAACACACTCGTCACCGCCTGGCGCGACGCATGGCGGCTGCTGCGCGGTCCGGCACCGGTGATCAGTTCGCTCGACGTCGCCGTCGTTCGACCGGCCGACGACACGCCACCGGCGCGTGAAGCCGCCCGCCGGCTCGACCAGCTGCGCTGGGGTGTGTGGCTCCAGGGCTTCACCGACGGTGTGGTGCGCATCCCTGGCCGCGCCGATCGCGAGTTGCCGGACCTCGCAGGGTCGGCCGACGTGATCGGCCTGGCACTCCGGGGCGACATCGAGACGTGCCTGTACCGGGCCGCCGAGTACGGGCTCGACCGACCGCTCGCCCTCACGTTCAAACCCGTCGGGTCCACCGATGCCGAACGTTCGGCGCACATCACGGCGATGTGGCGCGAGGTGCATCGCGCCGCCGAGCAGCTCGACGTGGCGGCCGTCCTCGCCACGCCGTTCGTCGACCGCGACGGCACACCGGGGATCGTGACGAAGGACCGGGAGTTGAAGGACTCCGGCCACGCCTTCCTGGTCGACTGAGATCTGCACGGCCGTCGATAGTGTCGGCCACATGGGGGTGTTCGTCGTCGGCATGCACCGCTCCGGCACGTCCACGCTGGTGCGGATGTTCGAGTCGGTCGGCTTTCACGCGGGCGCAGAAGACGACTTCCATCCACCCACGGCACATGATCCCGAGGGTCACCGCGAGCACCGGGCGCTGTGGGGTGCCAACGAGGCGATCCTCGCCTACATCGGTCGCAGCTGGGACGACCCCGTGGGCATCGACTGGACGGCACTCACCGACACCCAGATCGGCGACGTGCTCGGCGCGATCAACGCGGCCGCGCCCGCGTTCACCGGCACCGAGCCGTGGGTGGCGAAGGACCCGCGGCTGTGCCTCACCCTGCCGCTGTGGGCACGGTGCGTGCCCGCGGCCGCGGTGTTCATCCATCGCGACCCGCTCGAGGTGGCCGACTCGTTGCTCGCCCGCGACGCACGGCCGCTGCGCAGCGGCATCGCACTGTGGGAGGCCTACGCCAGGGCGGCGCTGCGCGGGCTCTCCTCGCTTCCCCACACGTTCGTGGGGTTCGCCGAGCTCGTCGAGCGGCCCGACCAGGAGCTGTCCGCCGTACTCGACCGACTCGACATGCGCGCCTGCGCCGACGCCACGGAGTCCACCGCGTTCCGGCCGGAGCGCATTCGTCATCGACGGTCGCGCGGCGACACGCTGCGCCACCTCAATGCGTCACAACGCGAGCTGCTCCTCGCAGTCGAGTTGTCGGTGGCCGGCCACCCCGACGCAGCAGCTGCCCGGCGAGCGGTCGCTGCAGTCCCGCTGTCGGACGACGCGACCGAACTGCTCCCCCGGCACTAGCTGCGGCTGCGGTACGTCGCGCCGGTGGCGCCCGATGCGCCGTCCTTGTTGAGCCGCTTGCCGAGGTGCAGGCCCTCGAGCACGAACTCGACGGCCGCCGCCACCGCCGCGGGCGACTCGTCGCCGGCCGTGAGCGACAACACCGGGCCACGGAGTGCAGGTACCTGCTCGATCAGCGTTGCCAGTTCTGCCGACGGCACATCGTCGCCCGTGTGGGCGATGGTGCCCTCCTCGAACGCCGCCACCACGTCGCGCGTCTGATCGGGCGGGACGAGCTCCTTGAACACGGTGAGCACCGACGCCTTGACGAGGTTCTCGAGGATGACGCCTTCGCGCCCTTCCTCGAGCGCTTCGATCTCCACCTTGCCGCTCGTGCTCGCCGCGAGCGAGCTGAGGTCGCTGACCCGCGGCACCACGTTGCGTTCACCGGCACGCAGGCCCCGACGCAGCGCGTTCGCGCCGAGCACCTCGAGGTTGCTGACCGACAGACGAACGCTCACGCCGCTGCGCTGGTTGACCTGGTTGCTCGAACGGGCGAGCTGGCTGAACGTGGCCACGACGTGCTCCATGTACGCCGGGATGGTGACGTGCACGTCACCCACCGACGGCTGGCGCGCCTCCTGGCGCATGATGGCCATCTCGGTCTCGGCGTCGAGCGGGTAATGAGTACGGATCTGGCTGCCGAAGCGGTCCTTCAGCGGCGTGATGATGCGGCCACGGTTGGTGTAGTCCTCCGGGTTGGCCGAGGCCACCAGCAGCACATCGAGCGGGAGGCGGATCTTGTAGCCACGGATCTGCACGTCGCGCTCCTCGAGCACGTTGAGCAGACCGACCTGGATGCGCTCGGCCAGATCGGGGATCTCGTTGATGGCGAAGATGCCACGGTTGGTGCGCGGCACGAGGCCGTAGTGCAGCGTGAGTTCGTCGCTCAGGTAACGCCCCTCGGCCACCTTGATGGGATCGACCTCACCGATGAGGTCGGCGATCGACGTGTCGGGGGTGGCCAACTTCTCACCGAACCTGTCGTCGCGGTGCACCCACTCGATGGGGGTGGCGTCGCCCTGCTGGGCCACGAGATCGCGAGCATGCCGACTGACCGGGTGGTAGGGGTCGTCGTTGATCTCGCTGCCGGCCACCACGGGCATCCACTCGTCGAGGAGGCCGGTGAGCGACCGGATCATGCGGGTCTTCGCCTGGCCGCGCTCGCCGAGGAAGATGACGTCGTGCCCGGCCAGCAACGCGTTCTCGAGCTGCGGCATCACCGTGTGCTCGTACCCCAGCACGCCGTCGAACAGCGGCTCGCCCGCTGCGATGCGCGCGACGGCGTTGCGCCGGATCTCCTCCTTGACGGGCACGGACTGCCAGCCCGATGCCTTCAGTTCCCCCAACGTGGCTGCACGGTCGACCATGCAGCGACCATACCGCGCAGGTCCGGCGCACGCGTCTGCGGAGCACGAGGTTCAGCCTCTAACCTGCCGACGTGGAATTGTCGGGAGAGTGGCGGGCCTGCGTGGCCGACGACGACGTCCGTCGCGACGGCGTCGGGCTCGACCACGACGATCGCCTGTGGGCCGACGTCCCCGTGCCCGGGCACTGGCGGGCTGCCCCCGTGTTCGCCGGTAACGACAGCCCGTTGCTGTACCGCCACCGGTTCCACCTCGATGCGCCGGCCGACGGACGCCGCCGCTGGGTGACGTTCGAGGGCGTCTTCTATCAGGCCGATGTGTGGCTCGACGGCGCCTATCTGGGCGATCCGGAGGGGTACTTCTTCCCGCACTCGTTCGACATCACCGATCTGTCGCGCCTGGCCGACGACCACGTGCTGGCAGTCGAGGTCTCGTGCTCGCCGCAGCGGAACCGCACTGCGAAGCGCAACATCACCGGCTCGATGCAGCACAGCGACATGCTCGACCCGGAGTGGAACCCCGGCGGGCTGTGGCGGCCGGTCCACATCGACGAGACCGGCGCGGTGCGCATCGACCGACTTCGCGTGCTGTGCCGCGATGCCAACGACGCGCGCGCACATCTTCGTCTCCATGCCCGACTCGACGCCGATGCACAACGCAGCATCGTCGTGCGCACCGTCGTCGACGGCGACGTCGTCAGCGAGTCGACGCGGTCGCTGGCGAAAGGCCTCAACGAGGTCGACTGGGACATCGACGTCAGCGATCCGGCGCTGTGGTGGCCGTGGAGTCTCGGCGACCAACCGCTCACCACCGTGTCGGTCGAGGTGCTGGTCGACGGCGAGGTCAGTCACACGCGAAGCGTGCGCACCGGGCTGCGCGAAGTGGCGCTGCACGACTGGGTGTTCTCCGTCAACAACGAGCCGCTGTTCGTGAAGGGTGCCAACGTGGCGCCCACGCGGCAGGCACTGGCCGACGCGACGCCTGCAGAGGTACGCCGCGACGTCGAGCTCGCGCGAGAGGCCGGCCTCGACCTCATCCGGGTCAACGGTCACATCGCCCGACCGGAGTTGTACGAGGCCGCCGACGAGCTCGGCATGTTGGTGTGGCAGGACTTCCCACTGCAGTGGAGCTACGCGCGCACCATCCGCAAGGAGGCCGTCCGCCAGGCACGAGAGGCGGTCGATCAGCTCGGCCACCATCCGTCGATTGCAGTGTGGTGTGCACACAACGAGCCGCTCCCGGTGGAGGACAGCCGCAAGAAGGTGTTCGGCGCCGGGATCGTGCGACACATGGTGAAGGAACAGGTACCCACCTGGAACAAGACCATCCTCGACCGCTGGGTGAAGCGTGCGTTCGAGACGGCCGACGAGACACGGGCCGTCATCGCGCACAGCGGCGTCGCGCCGCACGTGCCGCAGTTGAACGGCACCGACAGCCATCTGTTCTTCGGCTGGTACCACGGCGACGAGCGCGACCTCGACGGCTTCGCCGCGACGCTGCCGCGCATGGTGCGGTTCGTCAGCGAGTTCGGGGCACAGTCGGCACCGTTCGCAGCCGACTTCATGGAGCCCGATCGATGGCCGGCGCTCGACTGGGACCGCCTCGTCGAGCAGCACGGCATGCAGCGCGAGGTGTTCGAACAGCACGTGCCGCCGCACCGCTACCCCACCTTCGAGTCGTGGCGCGACGCCACGCAGCAGTACCAGGCGGAGTTGCTGCGACATCACATCGAGTCGCTGCGACGGTTGAAGTACCGCCCCACCGGCGGCTTCTGCTTCCTCACGCTCAACGACGCCCATCCGTCGGTGAGCTGGAGCGTGCTCGACCACGAACGTCATCCGAAGGCGGCGTACGGCGCGGTCATCGAGGCCTGCCGTCCCGTGATCGTGGTGGCCGAACGCCCGCCCGCCGAAGTGGTGGCCGGCGACACGGTGGCGCTCGACGTGCACGTGGTGAGCGACGTGCGCCGGGTGCTCGAAGGCGTGCGCTGCACGGCCGTGCTGCGCTGGGCCGGCGGCGACCACACGTGGCAGTGGGCTGGCGATGTGCCGCCCGACGACTGTGTGCGCGTCGGCATGGCGCAGTTCGTGGTGCCCGACACGGCGGGCGACCTGTGGCTCGATCTCACGCTCGAGCACGGCGACGTGGTGGTCACCAACCGCTACACGAGCACCATCACCGCCCGCCTCTAATGGGGGTCGACCGGCTGGCGTGAGAGGCTGGTTCCGAGCCGCTGGCCGGTGAGCACTTCCTGCCTCTGGAACTTGATTCCTAAGGTCAGACCGTGTCCCGGCCAGACGGTGGGAA
>Ga0172367_10000958_pt1 | contig 43327 bp, 45 predicted proteins | sample Lak10m_FD_114542 | JGI IMG/M metagenome (GOLD analysis project Ga0172367, IMG submission 114542) | Freshwater microbial communities from Kabuno Bay, South-Kivu, Congo - kab_022012_10m | ecosystem: Environmental > Aquatic > Freshwater > Lake | place: Democratic Republic of the Congo: South-Kivu...
GGGGTTATGTTTCCAATTTCTTCTTCCGTGGAAGCAAGATTATTAATCTCGAATGATTTTTCTTTTCCTTTAAGAACGTCAATAATTGCATCTTCAAACCGTTTTGTCGTTTCTTTATCGGCTCCCCCGGATGAAGACGCAAAGCCTTCTCTTACCGCCCTATTTTGAGAGTCTCTATCCAATCTTTCCGAAACTTCATCACCGACTGGGTCGTTTCGCATTCCACGGCCCGGTTTTCTTTCGCGAGGACCGAATGCCTCGTCGTAAGAGGCTGGTCCGTCTTCCTCCGTGTCCGTGCGTCCAGAAGACGCAAAGCCACGAAGTCTTTCTTTTTCTGCTTTGCCGCGTTCTGGCCTATATTTTGAGTTTTTTTGGATTCTGCGAAGTTCGTCAATCAAATCCCCACCAGTAATATCGTCATCACCCCATAAGTCTGCAATTTCCTTAAGTTTGGGATTTTTTTCACCACCCTTTTTGAGGGCTTTTCTCAGGTCGTTGACTAGGTCTTCTGGGTTGAGGGTCGGGTCAAGTTCTTGTGCGTACTCAAGAACCATTTCCAATTCGTACTGAAGCGTCTGAAGCGTCTCGGTGTCAATTTCACCACTTCTGATATCTGCCATCGTTCTGCGAGAAAGTGTATTGTTTGGTCTGCTATTAAGCCAGGAAGCAAAGTCTTCATACGCACCCGCTTCGCCCTCTAGGCCATTGCCAACAATATCTATTAAGTCTTCAATCCGCTGACGTGCTTCCATTTTTGCAGATTCTGGGTCTAACTCTGTTTCGTAGCGACCCCATATTGGGCTAAGTGTTGTTTCTTTTTTGCGCTTAGACCAGAAATCTTTTGCTTTTTCTGCAATTTTTTCCGTCATGTCTCTGAAGTCTTCTTCTATGTCCGAAGAAAGTTCCTCAAATTCTGAAACATCAGAAGCGGTTCCGGTTTTTTTTATCTCATTAAACCTGTCCGTAAATGCTGCTTCAAGCATTTCTTCCACAGAAGCAACAAAGTTATCAATATCTTCTTTTGAATCGAATCTTTCAATAAATTTTTCGTCAGAAAGTTTTTCAACTAAATTTTTTCTTAGTTCAGAGGCAACTTTTCCAGGACTTTCTTTTACTTTGTTTCTGGATAATGGAGTTGCAATTTCTTTAAGAACGGAAAGAACTTGGTCATATTCTTCCTGCTTACTAGAATAAATATTGCCATATCTATCTGTGACGCTTTGTGGCCTGCCTTTGCCAATTATTGTTTGGGCGGCAACGTCTAAAATTCTGTCAATTTCTTCAATTTCATTATTGACAATTTCTGGTTTTCCGGAAGACGAAGCAAACCCAGCGCCCCCCTGGTATGCCTGAGTTGCTCTTCTGGCATTAACCTTCCCGCCAGTTGCTCTATCATTTATTCCTGGTATTGCCGGCCTTTGAAACGGAGTGCCTTCTTGAACTAGTCCGTCGCCATCGCCGTCCCATGCGTTTGGGTCGAAGCGCGCAAAAGCGGCCCTACCGGCCGCTCGAACTTTTCCCAGGCCACCACCGAGATTGCGCCCGAGTCCTTTCTGGGCATTATCGATTGCCTCCACTAAATCCTTTGTCACCCCTGACGTAATTAATATTCCGTTTTCCGTTACTACAGATTCAACCCTGTGATAATCAAAGATTGGGTCAAGTATCGATTTTGTGTGAAAAGCGCTTTCAAGTTCAACTGGTATGAGATAACCCTTTGTTTCAAGGTCTTCTTTTTCTGCTGAAGCAATCACATCCTGAAGGTTTTCGAGAATCGTCTTAAGTTTTGAAAGATTTCTCTTGTTGATTGTTCTTCCAACTTTTTCGTCCATTTCCTCCATTAGTAGGTCTTCCAGTTCCTCTAGTTGGCCAGATAAATCAGATTTAGGAAGAATCGCCATACCATTTGGGTCGTACCCTGGTTTTACCTGCATCGGCATTGATGGCATTTGAGATGGAACAACGACTCTTGAGCCAGAAGGTTTACCGCCCAGTTGTGATGGTTTGTTTTGACCATCTACAAGTTCTGGTTTGCCAAACATGAAGGTGGAGTAATTATCTGGAGTGTGATATCCGACTCTAAAAGTCATCGGCGTACCGTTGGGCATCATTCTCTGAAATACTGCTGTATTTTCTGTTGCCTCAACAAGCCTTACCTGGGAACCAGTTCTTTCCATTATTTCTTTTTCAAGACGCTGTCTTTGTTGGCCGCCTATTGGCTGAGCAAGTCCCTCGGCAAAAATAGGCTTCTCGCTTTCGTACTTGTCATCATCGTCATCTTCGCGAATGACAATGATGTTTGGCTTCATCTGTCCATATCCAGCGTGTTGGCCACCCATGTGATGCGGACCCATCATTCCCCAGCCCTTCTCCTCCTCAGCCAAAACCAATTCGTCGGACTTTACGGATATTGTCCCAGTCAATTGGTTGGCACCATGTAGAACTGGAGAAACCTCGTACAGTTCAACTTCCCTAAGAACATTGGCCTGAATGTTGGGGTCAAAAATTGCATCTAAGGTTTTGTACCCGATTGACCATTCTTGCTCTTGGCCAAAGAAGGCAACATTTGCAAAAGCCTCTTTTCCCTTTTCCGAATTCAGATTGAATTGGACTCTTGCATAAAGACCGCCGATACCGGCATTCAACATCTTGACCGGAAGTCTTCTGTCTCCGGGCGGAACTTCATAAATCTCTAGAACTTTACCGATTGGGTCATTCCAGTTGTGACCCCAGACAACTCTTGGCTTTCTCCTTGTGAGGCTCTTGGAAAATGCGCCCGAGATGAGGACATCGCCAACTGAGTCCTTATTTCCTATTCCAGCCACAAAACACTCAACAATTCCCTGCGCCTCATCCACGTTGAATTGTCCTGGCATAGCCTTAAATTCGATATTGCTATTAGACATCGTCTCTCCTACAGACTAGATAAATGAATGATAAACCACAATGCTTCCGCCTAGTGCAAGTATTGATTCGGTTTATTTATTTAGAATAAATAAACTACATGCGAGAACCCATTGACCAAGCAATTCGTGCTTCGCTTTGGGCTATTTCATACTTTTTCTTGGCGATTAAGTTTGTAAATATTCCCACCAGTGATGTCCTCAACGCAGTTGAACGCTCTTCGCCATCGGAAATATTCATTGTTGCAAGAATTGAGTTTGTTATTTCTTGAGCCGTTTCATCATTAATTGATTTAATTCTGAACACCTGTGAGTTGACCTGAGCAACAATGTCTTCTTTTTTGATTGGTGTCTTGATTAATGATTTCTCCGCAAAAACATTTTGCGCGTCAACAATTATTGCGTTAAGGACAGGCTTAATATCCTCTTCAATCTGCCTGGACCAAACATCAAGTTGGAAAATGCTTTCTGTATCCAAAAATCCGGTTGACAACTGTTTTCTAGACTTCGCCCCTGCTGCTTTTTCTAAAACAACGCGCTGTTGTCTTTCAAAAATTCTCTCCAGACTTCTGTCCAGAATTTCTGTCCATCTATCGAGGGTGTTGTCTTCCTCTGATTTTGTCTGCATTCCACCGTATGGTGCCGAAGCCTGCTGTGGTGCAGTTTCCATAGAAGCCTGTTCCGGTGGGGCGACCTCTGGGCCCATTCCGGCCTGCGCCGCCATTGATTGGTTTTCTGCTGCCAATGCCATGGCACCCTGCATGGTTGTTGGGTCTGGTGGTGCAGCACCTTCTGGCGGCATCCCAGGCATACCACCGGGAGCACCTGGAGCACCTGGAGCACCCGGCATTCCTGGCGGCGGAGGTGCGCCCATAACTCCAGCCTGTGCTGGCTGTTCCATCTTCTTTTTTGTATTGGCGATGGGGGTCAGGTTTGGGTTTAAGAGAAGAGAGTCGGCAAGGTCGCTTTCTACCTCTTTTCTTCCAGTTCTGTCTCTGTATTCATTGAGGCTAATTAGCCCTTGCGTGAACTCTTCTTTTGTGTATCTGTTTCTTTCCTGTTCGTACAGAATAAGAACAGGCACATTTGAGACATCAAAGTCTATGTAGTACTGCTCGTCTAGTTCATCCAACGCTCTACCTATTGGCTCTAAGTGCGGAAGCATTGTTTCGTTCCAGAAAACCCTAATTTCTTCTCCAGCATTGGAGAACGTACGACCAGCGGCATTGCCTATCACTGATTCTGGAACACCAAAAGAAGCAAGAATTTCCTCCTTTGTTATTTGCCGCATCTGGATGTACGCAGCATCTCTGGGCGAGGCAGAGGTATCAACAAAGTCAGCACCATCGTCAGAAGAAATAACAGTTGTTGCACCAGCGCGGGATATGTTTCCCCTGAATCTGCTCTTTAGTTCTTCTTTGTCGTCGTCATCAATTTCACCGCGAAGAACAAGAAGACCTCCCGGTCTTCCGTCGTTTATCAAATAATTTCTGTTGTACACCTTCGCAAGGTTCTCAATCTCAACAGCGATTCCCGCTGATTCAAGTGGCGTCATTGAAAGATAGGGGTCAAGTGGGTGTGGTTTTCGAATCCAAACCACATCCTCTGGCTTCATGGTGATGATTGCGCCATTGGGCATTCTCACCTCATAACCAGCGACAAACTTCTTTGGGTCGGGTATCGGAGCAGTACTTTGCGGGGGTAGAAGGTTTAGTCCAATGATTGCTCCATCTCGCCCATATATCTTCTCTATGAAGACACCGCGAGTACTCATCAGCAATTGAGAAGACATTCTGTATCTAAAAATAAAAGAGTTTTCTCCTATGTTTGATTTTGTATTGAGGAGTTTGAGTATCTCTGAGTTTTTTGCTTTAGAGCCCTTGATTATCTCGCCGTGCGGAGAATTGTCTTTTCTGAGAACGATTGGCAAGCGTGCCTGGTTTCCGGCAATTGCATCAACGCACCTAGCCACCCATGTGACTTTCTGCATTCCTTCTCTGTAAACACGCTCAATATCCCATGAGTCGGTGTATGGCTTTCCTATAAAACCAGGGTTATGGGATACGGGCGCACCGGGCCCGACAGCCTTTGACGACCCATTACTTAATGATTTGTTGTTGTAATTATTCCACGCCATTGCTTACTCAAGACCTAGTAGGAATCCCAATATTCCGCATGTAACACCCGCCGCTAGAAAACCAAGAGCAGGGGAGATTAAGCCCGCTCCGATGCTTGTAAATATAATAAATCCTACCATCAGTAGGTAAGATATAGATGACCTTGTTGTTGCAGTTCTTGCTTTTGTCAAAAAAGTCTTAATACTGTTTACTAACTTGCGCCTTGTGTTGGTGATGAAATTGTTCATACAGGAAATACCGTAGCGCATAAATGGTTTTTATGCAGCAATACTCTGATGGGAAAAAAATGACAGACTGGGCGAAGGTCTTAGAATATCTCGAGCCGAAAAAATCATTTTTCTGCCCTGAAGAGCCATCTTTGACGCAAAAAGTATTTTTGAGAACAAATGCAATTGAGGCATTGTTTGGTGGCGCTGCTGGTGGGGGCAAGTCATCAGCACTTCTCATGTCTGCCCTTCAATATGTTGATGTTCCCGGTTATTCCGCAATTCTTTTCAGAAGAACATTCGCCGACCTATCACTTCCCGGCGCTCTCATGGACAGATTTAAAGCATGGATTGACGAGATAGACGGAATCCACTGGAATGCAAACAGTTACGTCGCCACATTCCCCTCTGGAGCAAGAATTTCATTTGGTTACTTGAACAACACAAACGACTACCTCAGATACAAGGGTTCCGAATTTCAGTTCATAGGAATGGACGAAGTAACTGAAATCAGAGAATCTGATTACAGATATTTGTTCTCTCGTCTCCGCCGTCCTGCATCTGGACCGCTTTCGCAAATACCACTAAGAATGAGGGCTGCATCAAACCCAGCACCCAATTGGGTGAGACAGCGCTTCATTATTGAGGGGCTGGATAAAGGGCGCATTTTCGTTCCTTCAAAGTTGACGGACAACCCAGGAATTGACGCTGATTCGTACCGTCAGGCACTGCAGGCCCTGGACCCGATAGAGCGCAGAAGGCTGGAAGAGGGTGACTGGTGGTCAACAACTCTCGGGACAATGTTTGAAAGAGAGTCAGTTGTTATAATTGATAACTCCGACATACCCGTTGTCACATCATCTGCTAGGGCTGTCCGTTTTTGGGACTTAGCGGCTACTGAGCCATCCCAGACAACCCCCAATCCAGACTGGACTGTTGGTACATTGATGTTGTTTGATTCTGGTATTGCCTACATCCTTGATGTGCGTAAAATAAGGGCCAAAGGCGAAAAAGTAGAACAATTTGTCGCCCAAACAGCCTATGAGGACGGCAGGGGGGTGAGTATCAGAATGGAGCAGGAGCCTGGTTCTGCTGGAAAAGCCCTTGTTGACCAGTACGCCAGATATGTGGTTCCTGGTCACGATTTTCAGGGAATTCGCTCAACTGGCGACAAAGTGACAAGGTCTAGGCCATTTGCTGCCGCCGTGGCTAACGGAAATGTGCGCATTGTCCGTGGCCCGTGGCTGACCGAGTGGATGGATGAACTTTCTTCATTCCCCGAGGCTTGCGACCACGACGACCAAGTTGACTCCGCTGTTGGGGCTTTTACATTTCTTACCGGACTGGGGTTGCCACAAAGAAAAATCGTCAGTATCATCGTCTGATAACTGATGATTGGAGTTTATAGGTGCTAAAACCCGAGCATATTTTGCCCCTTCTGGAAGAATTAGAAAACTTTCTGAACAGTGACGACATCACTGGGGCGCCCCTAAATGAGGCGTTGAGTCAGTTGGTAGCGCTCAACGAATTGAAAAAAGAACTGTCTGTGGTTTATGACTCATACGCTGCAAAACTGGCACATCGTATGCAGTCGGAGAAATCAACAATAGTCACGCTTGAGTCGGGTGCGGAAATCAAGTGTATGACTAGTGCGCCTCGCAAGAAATGGGATAACCAAAACCTGATGTCGGTTGTCTACGACAGACTGAAGAGTTCCTCCGTAAACATGGATACTGGGGAAGTCGGGTTGTCGGACAGGGAGATAGTCGCTAAACTTCTTGACTATCTGAGCCCTTCGTACTGGAGGGTAAAGGCCCTTAACGAACTAGGAATCAATGCCGATATGTATTGCGAAACAGGTGAACCCAAAACCAATATTGCAATCTTCGGCGCTCACAAGGAGAGTAAGTAATGCCAACCAAAAAGGTTGAAACAATGGACCAGCAATTTTCGGAAGTCCTGACTACTGGTCTGGAAACAGATTGGCAGGAAGTCCGCAAGAAGGAAATGCGCGAGGCTCAAGAGAGAACCGCCAAAATGCATCAAGAACTTTCTGAACCGTTCCCCAAAGAGGTGGAGCGTCAGTTGAAGAAGAGCGGAACGTACCTCACCTACATTCCTGTCAGTGAAGTCATCAATCGCCTGAACAAGGTTCTTGGTTTTGATGCGTGGTCATACGAAATTATCAAGTGCGAGCGTGATGCGCTTGACCCGGAATTCATCGTTGCCCATGTTCGCATGACCGTCTACCCGGGCACTGAAAAATTCAACAGCGTAACCAAGGATGGTTTCGGTGGTCAGAAAATCAAGAGGACGAAGACTGGGGAAATTGTTGACCTTGGTGACGAGTTCAAGGGCGCTGTTTCTGATGCACTGAAGAAAGCGGCTCAGGCCCTCGGCGTCGGGCTTTACCTTGCCAGAACCGAAGAGGCGATGGAGGCAGAAGCGGAAGCATCTGTTGACCCGCAGGTTGAAGCGCTTTGGGACCAGTTCGTTGAACTTTCCAAGAGCCTTTCTGCTGAGGCAAAAATTGGTCTCAACGAATTTTGGAAAACACATGCTGGCGATAGACCAAAGCCGACTCGTCAAACAGCAAAAATAGCGGACCTTGAAGCCTTGATTCAGCGTTGCATCGACCTAACAATGCTTGCTGAATAAATGCCATTCCAGCCACCACCGCATTTATCGCCATCTTCAATAGGCACTTATAAACAGTGCCCGCTCAAGTTCAAGTATTCAAAAATAGACTTGATGCAGGAAGACCCGACAGAAGCAACCCTGATGGGGAACTTTGTTCACGCGGTTCTTGAGACCCTTTATACTCTTGAACCAGCACAGAGGACACAAGAAAAAGCAAAGCACATAGCCGCAAATATGTGGGAAAACTCGTGGATGGACAGGGTAGTTCCGTGGGTTAGAGGCGAAGAAAAACTGCGACTCTTTAGATGGAAGTCGTGGTGGTGCATAGAAAACTTGTGGAAAATAGAAAACCCCGAAAAGACTGAACCATCAGGAATAGAACATGAACTGAATGGTCAAATTGGTGGCGTAACCATCAAAGGTTTCATAGACAGATATTCATGGGAAGGATTCGGTTATGTCATTTCTGACTACAAAACAGGCAAAACACCCAAAGCCGCTTGGGTACAGGATAAGTTCTTCCAACTTATTGTGTATTCACATCTCCTTCAATCAACTGGAGTTGGACATGTTCAAAGCGTTGAACTCCTCTACCTCAAAGACGGTGTTTCTTTCAAGCAAGAAGTCACAGAAAAAATGCTTAGCGACGTTGAGGAGCAGGTTGTTTCGGTGAAAAGACAGATAGACTTGAGTTGCGAAAACGAAGATTTTCAACCAAATAAATCAATCCTTTGTGATTGGTGTTCATTTAGAAAGGTATGCCCTGCATGGCGGTCATGATTAGTGATGATGCTTTCGCTCGAATGGTTTCGGAGGATGTGAAGAACAAAATCTCATCCGCTGAAAAAGGCGTCCTGATGCAACCAGAAAACTGGGGCAGATGGAAAGAAACCCTTTTGGTTCTGATTGAGAACCTTGACCGTCAGATTGAATCGTTGGCAAACGATGCCGACACAGATGCCGAACGGTATTCATCAATGGGGCGAAGTGGCGAGCGTCTTGCCTCTGCTGCTGCTCGTGACTACCAGTTCAGAATCAAGAAGATTGACAGATTCAAGTTCCACGTCAATCGTCGTCTTGATGAAGTGATGGTCATGATTGAGACCGGCGATGTCAAGGAAGAAAATGGCTGGGAGAAGGCAGCGTTCTTGGAAAACGCAATCTACAGACATAGGGCGATGCTCAAAGAGTTTGAACTTGAGGAGACCCCCATTGACAGAGCCCTGTGGTCGGCACTTGAAGGCAAGTGGGATTTTGACACGATTGACGAGGACAGCATTTGATGCAGGTAGACATAGACAAAGTTGTTTCTGCTCTGGCAGAACAGATTGCATCCCTGTACAGAGATAACGCAATTCTCAGAGTTCTTGTATCTCAACTCGAGGCTGAACTAGAATCTGTCCGTGCGGCACAGGTCGAAGAAAAAGCAGGATGAGTACAAACTCAGGGTTCCGCTCGTAAAGCGACTTCTTGAGGAAAAACCATTCTGCGAGGCGTGCCCCATATTTGCGGAACATGACGGCTTGGTCACCTATAGAAGACAGCGTTCCGTTGACATACATGAGATAGTGAGACGTTCTCAGGGTGGCTCCATTCTTGACGAAGGCAATCTCCTTGCCGTCTGTAGGCCATGTCATAGCAGAATAGGCAGAGAGCCAGCACTTGCTTTTGAACTCGGCCTAGCCAAGCACGGGTGGGAAAAATGAACCTTCTCGGTTTAGACATATCTCTTACGTCAACTGGATACAGCAATCAAGGTTCTACCAGTCTAATAAAAGCCAAATCTCGCGGTCCTCAACGTCTTTACGAAATAAGCAACATGGTGATTGATGCCTGCATTGAGTATGAAATAGACGCAGTAATCCTAGAGGGGTATTCGTTTGCTTCCAGAAATTCTCAAGCGCACAGCATCGGTGAATTAGGCGGGTGCATCAGAATGCGTTTATGGGAAAATAAAATCCCCTACATAGAGGTTCCACCAACTTTAAGGGCTAAGTTTGCCACAGGAAGAGGAAACGCTGGAAAAACAGAGGTTATATCCGCCATCTCATCTAAGACCGGTTTGGTTTTTTCTGGAGCCGGAGCAGACGATGAATGCGATGCATGGATTCTGGAGCAAATGGGATTGACCTATCTAGGGTTATCCAAATATAGTTGGACAGCCGAACAAAAGACCGCCTTGGAAAAAATTGATTGGTCATCAATGGAGGAAAAAAGCAATGAATAAGCGCAGTGGCCCAATCAGCCAAGTCGAGATTGAGGGCGAGTTAATGCGCTTAATGGACATGCTTGAATCAGAAACAGAAGCGTTTGAATCTCTCGCAGAAGACCTTGCAAAAAAAGAAGCGCTGCACAAGTCCAACTGGGCGAAAGAATACCTTTCCGCAAAGGGTTCTATTAAAGAACGTGAGGCATGGGCTGACTACAAACTCGCCGACGAAAATTTTGACTACAAAATTGCTGAAGCACTTCTAAAGTCAAAGCGAGAAAAACTGCTATCTTTGCGAACCTCAATAGATGCGCTTAGAACCCTAAACGCAAATGTCCGTGTGCAGGTTGGTAATCAATGACAAAAATATCAAATGACTTATTGTCTCTTGCTCTCCCGATAGAAAACTTAATACCGCTTCAGAACAACCCGCGCAGGGGAAATGTTGAAGCGATTATGGCTTCATACAAAGAGTTCGGGCAAATGAAGCCGATAGTTGTTCGGCCCGAAAAAGACGGAACATATGTTGTCGTAGCGGGCAACCATCAACTCCAGGCTGCAAAGAATCTAGGCTGGACAGAGATAGCAGCAGTGCAGATGAATGCTGACGAAGAGAGGGCTATTGCGTTCGCCCTTGCAGATAACAGAACGATGGAACTCGGACATACAGACTCTTCATTACTGAACGACATAGTTGTTGACATATGGGACGGATATCCAGAACTTTTTGAGGGTCTTGGATGGGATGAGTTTGAACTTGCCGCTATTCAGGAAAGCCAGTTTGAGACGGAAGACATATCTCCAACAACAAGTGGATATGTTGCGCCTGTTCTGGTAGCCGAGCCAGTTCAGCCAACAAACATCGTTATTGAGCAATCTGATGATGGTGAGCGAAAGATTTTTGCTAACAACGACTTTGACCACAACAAGGTTGCTGTTTCGGGAAGCACAATAGTTTCCCCTGGTTCTGCTCCACAGGCAGTCGTTCAATACACGCTTGTTTTTGATAATCCCGACCAACAGAGACGGTGGTATGAATTCATCAGATGGCTTAGAAATGACCCAGCGATAGAAGGAAGTACAACTGCAGAAAAACTAATAGATTTTATCGACCAACACATTGAAATATAATGGCAATTGGCAGCGGCTCAGAAATCGGCACAAACTTCAAGCAAGTAAAAGACTTTACTGAAGAAGATTGGGATAACTGGTTTCAATACATGCGCGACAACTGGGGTCAACAACTTCAGGCTGGATATGCTCATCTAATTCACAAAAAAGAAGGAAACCCTTTCTACGACATAGAAGAACGTAGGCGTATAAACTTGTTAAAGGAAAAACAAAATGACTAAGCAGAGAATGTTCCTGAACATCAGTTGCCTCGAAGCGGCTCGGCAGAGAATACGCCACGTTTACGACACTTTTGATACCGTCTGCGTTCAGTTCTCTGGTGGTAAAGATTCAACAGCAATTCTTTATCTAGCAAAAGAAGTTCACGAAGAGCGTGGGCTTGGGCCGGTAAAAGTCATCTTTAGAGATGAAGAGATGGTTAGCCCTGCTATTTATGAGTACGTGAATAAAGTCAGACAATATGACTGGGTTGACATGGAGTGGTACTGCCTTCCGTACGCAAACGAAGTTTGGGTTCTAGGCATACGCCAGAATGTTCTGCAGTGGGACCCGATTAGGGCTGCGGAAGGAAAACTAGTCAGAGAAATGCCGTCGTGGGCAATCAATGCATCTCACTACGGTTTGCCAATGGACGAGACTCCACCAGAGGGAATTGACTACTACACACTCCAAGGAAAGAAGGGAAGCGTTGCCTTTCTTACTGGCGTTAGGGCAAATGAGTCAATGGTTCGTTACCGCTCTCTTGTCCAAAAGGTGCATGAGAACTACATCGTCAGCCCTTATAAAATGAAAAAGTCGATTCCATTAAAGTTTGCCAAAGTCATTTATGACTGGCAGACAAATGATGTATTCAAGTTTATTTCGGAAGAACACAATGCCGAATACTGCGAGTATTATGACCTTGCCGCAATGACGGGTTCCAATACCAGGGTTGGTATACCGCTTCATGCGGTAGCAATTCGCCGAATCGGTGACGTTGTTTCAACAGAGCCAGAATTTTACGACAAACTGTGGGACACATGGCCAGAGATAGACGCTCAGCGAAGATGGTGGCCGGATTTTGATATGGAAAAATACATCGAGAGTTACGCTCTTGATGGTTTTGATGGGGCAAAGCGGTGCATAGAAGAGAACACTTCTGACGACCTGGATAAGCGTAGGGCAATGGCATACGTTGCTGACTTTAGAAAGAAACACCTGAAAGACCCATACTCATATCCGATGAACTGGCTTATCAGGAATCTATTAACTGCAGAACTTACTGGCGTTGCCGCAGCACCAGTTGGTCCAAAAACAAAAGCGGATACGCTTAGGCAAAAAGCAGCACAACAGGAGTTGGATAATGAACAATATTGAGATGGTTGATTTCTCGGAACTTAAAATTGCTCCCTTCAAAGCCACCCACATTCTTAGACCCGACCTATTGGCTCTTTCATCTTCGCTTGGTGATTTTGGGTTCATCATTCCGATTGTCGTTCAGAAGTCAACAAATGTGGTGATAGATGGAAATGAGAGAGTTCTGCTGGCAGTTCATCAGAAAAATATCGCCAAGAAGGTGGGGGATAAATGCCCTGTTGTATTTATTGACTGCGACAATATGGAGGCACAGATGCTCCACATCAGACTCAATAGGTCTAGGGGCAATCTATTAGCAAAACCTATGTCTAGAATAATTAGAAATCTTGTGCAATCAAAGAGGTATAGCCGTGCAGACTTGGGCTCACTTCTTCAAATGAAACACGACGAGATTCAATTATTGCTTGACGGTTCCCTGTTGAAGCACAAAAAAATATCTGAGCATTCCTATTCCCGAGCATGGGTTCCAATTGAAGCAGACCCCAAAATTACGCAGGCTCCAGTTTCAATCGAAAAACCGCCCAATGCAGACCGATGAATTATCTATAATGTACACTTGGTGAAACTGACCGAGGAGATTCACAATGCCACCAGCCGGAAGAAGATATCGCAGAGGCGGGCGCGCTGTCCGCGCAGGAAGACTACGTCGTGCAGCAGGCGCTGCCGCTGAAGGATTTGGTCGCAGATTTGGTCGTGGCGGCGTCCAGACAGAGACGGTTGGCGATGTCATCCGCGAGGCCGGAAGAGCCGTACGAAATAGATTTAGACGGCGTCGTTGAAATTTCCTTCCCAGGTTTGGGGGTAAATCATGCTTGTTTCAATACAAGAACTTGTTACATATATGGACATTTCGTTTTCATTAAGGCAGCAAGACTCCGCTGAATTGGTTCTTACTGGCCTTCAATCGGAACTCGAGACATACCTAAGACGCCCAATAGAAGTAACAGAATTTACCGAAGAATACAAAATACCGGCCGACCACCTAGCGTCGCCAATGTCCTCGTTCTTCTACCAAAGAAACCTTGAATCGTCCTTCTACGGCTACAGCGGAAATGCAATGCAAAGCACAATGAACTACGCAATGCCACCAGAAACCATTTATTTGAGAAACTCTCCAGTATCAAAAGTCAAGAGTGTTTTGATAAACAACGAATGGACCACGCCTGCCTATCTTGGCGAGGCTGTTAAAAAAGAAGGCTCAATATCTTCTGCTTCGTATTCTTCAGGGAAAATAACCTTTACATCTGCTGGTCATAAATTGACACCTGGTCTTTATTTGACGGTAGACGGTTTATTGCCTACTACATACAATGTCGATAAGAAAAAAATTATTGAAGTTTCATCTAGCACTTTTTCTGTTGAGGTTGACTCCAACCCTGGTGCTTTTACTTCTGCAGTTTCAGCCACATATTCTGCTACTGGAACTGATTACATAGTTCGCAGATATGGAATAGACATCGCAAATATGGTGGCAGGTGACACCGTAACAATCAATTACGAAGCAGGTCTTGACGGTGATTCAATACCGTTTTTCAAATTGTTAATACTTAGGGCAGCAACAAGAGAAATGCAAAATATGCACGATGATGTTGTCGGAATCAAAGATTTGGAATCAAGAAATGTTGCTCCAATGGAAACCGGATTTTCCGAAAGAGAACTGCTTTCTGTCAAAAAGTACAGGAGAAACAGGGTTGCCTGATTGCCATGCGTTTAGATGTAGATGTCGAATTTAATCCCGATGAAATAATAAGGGTTTACAGGGAAATAGAAAGAGCAGCGACACATCTAAAACCCGTTTTTAGATGGGCCAGGGAAGACCTTAGGGAAACCTACATAAATCATTTTCTTAGCAATGGTGGTGGGACATGGAAACCGCTTGACCCGGAGTATGGCGCGTGGAAAGCATCAAGATACCCAGGAGCGCCAACATTAATTAGAACTGGAAAATTATTTCAGTCAGTGTCAAAACTTGAGATTGACAAAATAAACAACATGTCCGCTTCGTTTGGAACAAATTCCGAAGTTGCCAAGTTTCATCAATACGGAACATGGAGTATGCCAAAAAGAGAAATTATATTTGAGCCTCCTATGTTTGCAAAAAGACTTGTTGACAAAATTGTCGAACACATTGAAGACGCGGTTGACTAATGGACGTAATGTTTGGCGCACACTTTCCGAAGAGTTATGTAAACGAATATCTTCAGCAAGATATTCCGGTGAGAATTATTGACTATAGGAACGAATGGAATCTTGACGACGAACAACTTCCGGCTCCTGCGGCATATTTTATTTACGAGCCGATAGCGCTTGATACATGGCCATCAATTATTACTGTTGTCATGTCAACGAACTCAATAAGCAGAATCGGATACAGTTCATCTAATCCTCTTTACAGGGTTTCTTATTCTATGAGAACCTATGTGTGGGTCAGAACAGAACAGTCAGAACCCACTACCGTGATGAGAGACAGGCTCACAACCGTTGTTCGTTCGGCATTGCTTGACTACCCATGCCTTAATGCGGTTGACCCACATGACTATTTCAAAGCAGAGATAGACGAGTCAACAATGCAGGAACAGTTTTCTGATTTGACCCTTTTGAAGGGCGACAGGGTGCTGGCCGGTGCATACTTGTCATATACCCTTAACATGGACGAGACTATAGGTAGGCGCAATAAGGGCATATTTGATGAAAAAGAAATTGAGTACCTCCAATTGTCATTTCTGCCAGAATGATTGTTGTACACTAATTCACTGAGTAGCAGGAGTATTTATGGCGCATAAGCATGGATTGCAAAAGATAAAAACCGACGCAACGTTCGATGGTGATGGCGACTATGTCGTACTAAAGAACGTCTCGGGAAGAACGGTTTTTGCTGGTGGGGTCAATCTTTTCCCGGAAGACACGGCTTGGTATTGCGGCAAAGATGAAAAGGTCGACAAACTGATTGCTAAAAAAATTTTAAGAACCATTGAAGTCAGCATTCCAAAGCCAAAAGTCAAAAAACAAAAAGAAGAAAAATCAGAGGAAACTTCAGCAACAGTTGCAGAGCCAGACGGTGAAGCATCTGTACAATTAAGTTCATCCGAAGATGACGTTGCGCTTACAACTGAGCAATAAATATAAACGGAGAGAGGTCATATGCCCGGAGTAGTAATAACCACATCAGTTCGAACAGGCCCAACAAGCGAAACTGTTCGCGAGTCATCGCAGGCTTTTTTTACTGGTCTCGCACAGCGTGGACCCTCAGACGAGGCACTTCTCGTACAAAGCCTCGCAGAGTTTGAGGAGACATACGGTACATATGTTTCATATGCATACCTTCATCCAACAGTCCAAACATTTTTTGAAGAGGGTGGCACACAGGCTTACATCGCAAGAGTAGTCGGACCTGGTGCAACAACCGCGTCTCTTGACCTTGACGATTCAGCCGCCGCAACAGCAATTACGCTGACCGCAAATGGTCCTGGCGACTGGGCACATAATCTTGATGCGCAAGTTGTTGCTTCTGGAGAAAAAAGAAATCTAAAACTTATTTACAATGACGACATTGTTTATACAACCGGTCTTAAGTCTTCTAACACAGATTTGGTTAACGCAATTAACAATAGTCCAATTGCAAGCAAGTATGTTTCTGCCGCTGTTGGCGCTGGAAACAAGGTTGCTGCAGTAGCCGCAACACCACTTGCCGGTGGAGACGACGACAGAGGTGACAATACGGTTGATACAACATTCTCTGCTTTTGTTGACGCACTTGAACTTTTCCTTGATTCTTTTGGTCCTGGCGCTGTTTCCTGCCCAGAGACACACACAATCAATGCTGAACTGATTGCTCACGCAAGTGCATACAGCAGAGTTGCCATTCTTCATACCGCTTCGGGCGATGAAGCCGCTGATGCAAAAGACGAAGCAGATAACCTGAGTGGTGAAGATGGCGCAGAGCACGGAGCCCTGTACTACCCATGGGTGTACATTCCAACAAACGTAACTGGTGTTAATCGCCTGATTCCGCCAGACGGTCTTGTTGCTGGCGCAAGAGGTTCTGCACATAACAGCGTTGGTCCACATCAGCCAGCAGCGGGTCTTATCTCTGCAGCCTCATTCGTGAATGGCGTTGAGGTTGACGTAAACAAAACTGTTGGCGATGACCTGGATGACAACTACGTCAATGCGGTCAGAGTCATTGCGAACGGTGTACGAGTTTATGGTGCTCGCTCACTTTCAACGGACACCGAAAATTTCAGATTTGTCAGCACCCAGGACACAGTAAACACTGTTGTTCATCAGGCAAACAGGTCAATGGAAGACCTTCTTTTCTCGCCAATTGATGGCAGAAATGCTCTGTTCACAGAGATTCTGGGTCGACTTAAGTCAATTTGCGAAATCCTTGCTCGCGAAGGCGCTCTATACCCCGCTTACGATACAAGCGGCAAACTTATTGACGAGGGTTTCACTGTCAAGTGTGATGACTCAATCAATACAACCGCTCAGTTGGCAGAGGGCAAAGTAAAGGCTCAGATAGGTCTCAGGGTTTCGCCAATCGGCGACAAAATTGAGGTAACAATTATTAAATCAAATCTCACTGGTTCAGTGACGGTATAACAGGAGAATATTCATGGCCAAGTTATCACAGAGACAAATCGTTGCATCGATTGAGCCAGTGACTGCTGCTGCTCCCAAGTGGGGTTCATTCAAGTTTGCACAGGTTTCTGGTGGTGAGATTACCGCATCTGTAGAAAAAATCTACTTGGGTGGCCAACTCTTTCCTGAGGTACTTTGTGCTCCAGCGGAAATCGGTGACATCACCCTGACTGCCCATTTTGACGATGACACCACGCCGGGCGACACACAGGCGGGAATTGCAACGAAACTTACAGCCCTAAGAAAACTGGTTGGTCAGGCTTATTACAACATCCAGGTGCAGACACTTGACTGCGGTATTAACGTCAAGAATCTTTCAAGAACTTACTCAAGTGCTCTTCTTGTCGGCATTACCGAGCCAGATGGTGATTCATCTTCGGGTGCGCCGGCAACCTTTGCCCTAACATTCTCAATTCAAAGCGTCTCCTGATAACCAAATAATAAAAATTGGATAGTTGCGCATTGACGCTATTCGTGTGCTAGTGTCTGCCCCATGACAGAAAACTCCCTTTATTCAGAGCCAGAAGAGACTAAGAAGACAGAGACAAAGAAGGCTGTGCCACTTGCAAAGCCAGCAGAGCCAAATCTTCTAGACAGACTTAAGGACGCAATCCAAAAGAAAGTTGAGCGTCCGATTGTTCGTCTTGACGTTCCGGAGCGCCCTGGTGTTTCTCTTCGAATCAGCCCCAACATCACACAGCATCAGTTGAAGCAGTGGAGAAAGCAGTCTGGAGAGGACACCAAACAGGGTCTTGATTCAATCAAGTTTTCCACTCACGTCATTGGGCACACAACAGTTGGCGTTGTTTTTGACGGTGAGGAAGTATTTGATGCAGACGGCTATGAGTTGAACTTTGCGTCACCCGAAATTCTTGAGATGACCGAAACAACCAGGCCAATTCCGGAGGCTGTTCGTTCATTCTTTGGCGTTGACCCGCATCTTGAGGCTGCTGCTCTTGCAATTCTTGATGCTGCCGGTTATTCAGATACTGTTGACACGACGGACCCTACGATGGAGTCTTCGACGAATTAGTAGCCGAACCTCTCATCGTGTCTGCGGCACGACTGGGCGAACTGTTCGGAACTGACCCTCTAAGGCTCCTACAATGCAACGACGTTGAATGGATGATACGTCTGGCCTGTGCTAAAGTTATAGCAAACGATAAGGAAGAGCAGGAAAAACGGGCAAAAAACGCCGGTTAGTCTCTAGTTTTTTTATTTTATTGGAGCGGGTATGGCCGAGGCTAAGACAGAAATAACAATTGATGTCGACTATAAAGGCCGCGCAGAGGTCCGTAGAGCAATCCGCGACATGAAACGCCTGGATAGGCAGGTAGCAAAAACAAACGCAGGATTTGCATCTGTTGGTGGCGGGGGGGTTGGCTCAGCAAGAAGAGCCGCATCTGGCGGCAGCCCTGTAGAAAAATTCTATGTTCGCCTAAGAAAGCAAGTTACCGAATTCGACAAAGCGGTAACGATAATGGGCAAGGTCGGCCTCAAGGGCCTTAATCTCGCATTAAAAGGCTCGGCCTTGACCATGGCCGCGATGGGTGCCGCAATGCTTGCTGTTCACGCCGCATTTGTTCTTGGAAACGGCGCGATGAAGGCTATGAAGGCGACTCTTGGGCCGCTTGCCGCTGGCATGGCTGGTTTTGTTGCGACCATTAGTGCCGCTTCTGCTGCGATAAGAGAACAACAAGCCGCCATGTTTGCCTATAAAAATCACAACAAGGGCGAATTTGGGTCTGGATTAAACCAGGCCAGGCAGGTGATGAGGGCGCTACACACGGATACATACCTGGCGGCGGTCGGTGTAGAAAACCTCAATAAGGCTTTTGCAACAGTTTCCAAGAACTCAACTTTTACAATGAAAAGCCAAAACATGCTTAAAGGTCTTATGGACTTTGCATCTGCTGGTCAGCCAATTGAAGAGGGTATTCAAAAAGCGGCAGACCTAATAGCAATATTGCAAGACAGCAAAAAGGGATTTGCTGAAGCAAAATCATCTGCACAGCAACTGTTCCCCGGCAAAAAAGAAATGGATAAAGCGCTCAAAGACCTTAAAATCACAACCAAAAAAGGTCTTGAGAAAGCAATAAATGACGGGAGCCTGGCTAAGTCGGCAGGTGTTCAGGGGCAGTTTGAGGCAGTTTCTGGAACTTTAATAAATCGTCTAAAAGGCTATTTCAACATCATTAGAAATGAGTTGGCCGACATGGGTCAACCCTTGCTTGAACCAATCAAAAGAGCAGCAAACGACATATTCCAAATTCTAAGAAGAGGGTTTATAAAACTAGCGCCAGCATCAAATAAATTTGGCATGGGCTCAATGCTGGATGGGCTTGTCACAATGGTGCAGAAACTTACTGATTGGTCTGTCAAGTTCGTTTACAAGAATCTCAAAAGTGTTGATGGGATGTTTGGAAGGATGGGTAAATGGTGGGACAGGTTCCAAGATGGATGGGACAATATGGTCGACAGACTGAGACCATTCATAGACGGCGCTCGTGTAATTGAGGGATTCTTTGGCGAAATATGGAGGCATGTCAAAAACATATTCTCCGCCAAGTTTCACCAGTTCAATGGATTTCTTGTTTCAAACAAGGATGAAATGAGAGAATTCGGAGACTCTGTAGGTCAACTGATTGCTGATATTTTTGAACTGATTGGTGAATTCAACAAACTGACGCAAAAAATGCTTCCTTTTATAAATGACGTTGTCAGAGGTCTATCTCTCATAGTTACGCAATTGACATCGTTGATGGGATTAATGAACGGTCTTGGCGGCGGTCCAGCCTCCTCTTTGGCAATGTTGTTTGGTATGCGTGGAGCGTTCCAGGGAATGCAAAAGAGGGGAGTATTGGGTGGATATAAACAAACAATAGTCGGAGGTGTTGCTGGCAGAAAAGGCAGGGGAAGGACTGGTGGACCAAGAACACCAAGAGTTCCTGGAACACCACCAACTGGTCCCACTGTAGTTACTGGTGGCCCAACTGGCGGAATTGGTTCAACACATGCAGACCCGATTGACGGTATCCCACCTACAAGACCTACGGTTATAACAACAGACCCCCCAATAGGAACAACACCAGAAACTGGTGGTCCTGGAGCATTTGCAGGTAGTTCAAGAGTTCCTCTCCAGAGACCAGAATACGAAGTTTTCAAACGCGCCCCCAAAGGTGGAACAACAATTGATGGGAAGTTCTACAGAGGCGGCTCGTTCTTGCCAACCTCACAGATAACGGCAGCAGAACGTTCCTATTACAACATTGAGGACATAGCCAGGCCAGGAAGAATGGCTCCAATGGTTGATACTGCTACTGATGTTGGAAATGTTTCAATGCGCGCCGGAACAGTAATACCAGGAACAGCGGCCGCTTCTGCCCCAAGCCCTGCTGGCGTTGCTTCGTCTGGCGCTGTTGCCCTCAATAAAAAAGGCAAGCCGATGGCACCTCCTGGCGGCATTGAGTACAACGGCAAGTTTTACACGCAGGGGCAACAACTCCCCGACAGTTTTGCTTCTACCGCTGCTACTGGTGGTACTGGTGGCGGCGGCGGTGGCGGCGGCGGTGGCGGCGGCGGAGGAGGCGGCGGTGGCGACGTAGGCCCTCCCGGTCCTCGTAGAGGTAGGCAATGGATAAACAGGGCTCAACAAGCAGTTCCCGCTCCTTTGAAAAGAGTGTTTGGTAGCAACCCAACACATATGTATCTTCCTGGGAAAGATGGAACTTGGGACAATCTTAAAGCGGTCAGCGATATGACCCCCGAAGAGTTCCGTATGGCTAAAGCATATAGAAGAACATGGGGGGAAAAGGCTTATAAAGGCGGTGTCATTCCACAACCTGGAGACCCTGGTAAATTAACCATGGTTGGCAAATTAAGCCAGCGTGCTGTTCAAAATAGAACAAAAATGGACACATATCGCATGAGACAAATGCGTGGTGCCATAGGTAGCACAACGGCAAAAATGGGCGGCTCGATAGCACTTGGTATGGCTTCTCAATACATGCCAGAAGAGGCACAGGGGGCTATGGCCCTCGGCTCAATGGTAAGCCAGATAAACCCTTTGGCTGGTCTTGCTGTTGCCGGTCTCGGAACAGCCTACAACTCTAGGACTGCTGCCGGAGGAGGTATGAGCGGTTTAGTGGGCGGCGCTGCAGCGGGAGCGGCTATTGGCTCAATGGTTCCAATAATTGGAACAGCGGCAGGCGCAATTGTTGGAGGTCTTACTGGTGCAATAATTGGCGCTTTTAGAGGTCATCTAAATGGAGCCGAAATAAGAGCAAAGAAAGCAAAAGCCGTTGCCGACAAACAAGTTGCATCAATAGTTAATATTTCAATGAGTTCGGCATTTCTTACCTCCGCTAGACAATCAAAATCTGGAAATCTAGATGCTGACGGCAAACCTAAAAAAAGCGCAACTAGAGACATGTTTTCTGAGGCTATAACAAAACTTGGAGCGCAGCAAAAACTTTTAACAGATGTAACAACTGGCATGGGCGTTTATGACGCAAATGGGTTTTTAAAAAGCGCGGCAGAAATTCAGAAACTTATGGAGGGTGCAGGAGCAAAATTTTCCGAACAAGACATAGAAAATATTTCATCCAACGCTCAAGACTATGTGAATCAGGCTCAGAAAAAAGGATTGGAAACTCAAAAAGCAGCAACTGTTATACAAAATAAATACAACAGTAGATTAGATGCTTTGAACAAAATGACTGGTAAAAGTGACCAGCAATTAATTGAACTTGCGTCAACAATGGGGGTGAACCTTGGTGATGCAACAATGGAATTCACTGCTATGGTTGAAAAACTTGGCCTTACAATGGTGAAAACAACGGAGGAAATGCAGGGCCTTTCAATAAGTGCTGTGGTTGATTCGTTTTCTGATTTTGATACTGCCATTACTGCCTGGAAAACACCCGAAATACTTAATGAAACAGCAAGAACCTTCAGAGATAAGGCTGATGCTGGAACTTTAACAAGAACAGATAAAGCCCAGTTTCTACAAGATATAGGCGAGCAAAATACTGCACTTTTTGGAACGGGTGGCGTTGCACAAGCGCAGTTTGAAGATTCATTTGGTCCAGATGGTTCTGCGTTCAAAAAGGGTGGAACGTTGTTTGGAATGGACCCGGAAACATTTCTTGGCGACCCAGAAATAGCAGAACTATTAAGAAAACAAAGAGAAAGAGCAAGAACAAGTCTCGGTCAACAATACGGAACTCAGTTAAATGCTACCTTGGGGACTAAATTTAACAAGAGTATAGACGCAGAAAAATTTACCAGCATGGTCAGGAACATGAGTGGCGACCAGTTGGCACAACTTGAATTACTTGCTAATAGCGGATTTGACATGAACCAATACAAAGAAACCTTAAGTCCAGAGGATAGAAAAGAATTCGCTAAAAAAACAGCAAGCATGACCGGCGAACAACAAATAATGACAATGCTTGGGATGAATTCAACACAACTTGGACTTAAAGATACTTCTGAAGCAAACAAGGACACTGGCGCAATTGATACAGCGGCGCTAGGAATTGCGGATGCATCTAAAACACTTATAGGCCAAATGGATGCGTTCTTCCAGAGAGACAAAGAAGAAAAACCTGAATGGTTCACAAAAGAAGCATTTGAAGCGCTTTTTAATGATACATCAACCCCAAGGGGCTCACGTATTGGCGACACAACATCGAGCCGCCTTGGTTTAACAATGGGTAGACATTCGGCAATGGATGGGATGCTTACTGGGAAAAGAACTGTAACTTCATCGTATAGAACATATGGACTCGGTTCAATTAACTCAGACCATGTAACCGGTCGAGCATATGACCTAGTCGGCCAGAATCTCGGTCAATACCAGAGACTAGTTTCCGCTGGTGGCGGATTTGCTGAATTCCATGGAACTGGAAGAGGAAGACATTTACACGTTGTGCCAGGACCGGGAATTATGGGAGACACAAAAGTTCCAATGGCTACATCTAATAAACCAATGCCAATGACCATGGGAGGCGGCTCAAGAGGTGACACAAACTATACATTCCATATTCAGGGCGGGGAAAATGCTTCACCGAAGCAAATAGCGGATGCGGTTATGATGAGAATTAGAGAAACTGAACGCTCAAATAGGGAGAGAAGATAATGTCAACGCCGGAAAACTCATCAATACAAAACCCGATACGTCTCCGTTTGAATAAAAACAGGGGTGGAGGTGCAGACAATATAACTGGTCTTAGCGTTTTAAAAAATCAAATACCAGGAACTGTTGTTCTTGATTATTCTGGAGATTTTTATAAATGCACGAAATGGAAAACTTCTAGCGGAGAACCGGTGTGGGCCGAAATAGGGCCAGGGGGGCAGAATCTTCAAAACTATTCAATTTTTGTTCGCTTAAAGACTGTCAAGTCTTATGGTAGTAGGGCAAAAAAAACCTTTAGTTCAACAAGAACTTTTTCCGACCCAACAATAATAGAAAGATTAGAAAAATCTGTTTTTGATAAGCATCTAATAGGAAATTATTTTTTTCAATCTCTTAGTGAAGCAGAAGTTGACAAAATAGTTGCAGAACCAAATTATACGATTGGAAGTTTTTTATATTCGGAACAGAAAGAAGTAGATGATTTTCCAAGCAGGACAATGCGCTCTATTCAATATATAAATGAAAAATATGAATACATGAAAACTGATAGCAACGGCAGGTCTGGACCTGGTTCTACTCCAGATTCATTAGAAGCAAATGCTGATGACCAGGACAACGACGATGTTACTAAAGGTACTAATTCTTTATCGTACAGCAGCATCGCGGCGGTGGAAGCGCGGTACGCAGCGGCTGAGGGTAGAGGTGCCAACTCATCCGGGTCGGGCTCTGGGGCTGGGTCGGGCTCTGGGTCGGGTAATAAAAACACAAGAGGCGGCCAGAAAAAACCAGCAAAAGGAAAGCCTGTACCGAAATCAACAACTACGGTGATTTTAAAAGAAGATAAAAAATTTTACACCGGTTCGAATGACTTTGCTCTTCCATATATGAAACAAGTCATAAACCATTTTAATTCAGCAGAAAACTCTCGCCAGAGAATAGAGAGAATACATGTTTTTGAAATGATTCCAAACAGTTTTGAGTTTAGTCAACTTTCTTCTACGTGGAACGAAGTAGCAAGAAGTGGAAATTATCCATTGGTTGATTGGTCGAACTACAATCTAACAAAGGTTTCTTTTAGATTTTTGGTAGTTGCAAAAAAACTTGAAACCAATCAGTTTTACTCAGATGCTGCAAAAACAAGACTCATAAGGCAAACGTCATCAATAGTAAATGATGGCCTTTTGGTTTCAATAGACGACCAATTAGACAACATAAGGTCAATGGCTGGAGCACCAGCGCCTGTAACAATGTATAACTTAAACACATTGTTGAGCACGGAATATAGATATCCGTATACAAATAACGCAAGAAATATTCAATGGATTATTGCCGACACATCAATAAATGCAACAAGACTAACTGAAGACGGGAAGAGCATATCTGCCGCAGAAGTATCCATAACTCTCACCGAATATCCGGTTATAGCAAGAGAAATAATTCCGCTACCCCCACTAACACCAGATAACCCGCCTCCCCCTCCTTGCAAACCAGATTCCGGTGACCCAAAATGCGCGCCGGTTGACCCTACGTATGGTCTGTGGGTTGAAAACACCTACAGATATCTTAATTATGTAAAAGACGCAGTAACCTACCCAACCGGGAACACACAGAGTTAATCACCATGTTTACCTCCCAGTCTTTGCAAATAGGAGATTTAACATCAAAGCAGATGGCTCTTATTTCAGAAAATTTATTAAACATAAATGTTAGTTACACAATGGATTTAGCGAGCCAACTTTCTTTCAACGTGGTCGACCCTGGTCTACAAATGGCGTCAAACCGTTATTTTATAGTTGGGAGGGATGTTGTTTATGAGACAACTGCAATAAGGCCGATAGAGTTGGCAACCGCTAATTCAGAGGTATTTCCAGCAATATCAAGAATAAGACACATATATGAAATAAGCAGAGTGAGCGTTTCTCAGGGGGAAGCAGGTGCTTCTCCGGTTTATGCAATAGAGGCTCTACCCAAAGCAATTCAACAAATGAAAAGAGACAAGAAAACAGGGAACATAGGCGGTTCCGGTTTTGAATTTGTAAAACGGGCGGCAAAAAAATATGGACTTGAATTTGTTGGCGAAAAAAGCACGAGAATAAAAGCCGGTTCAAAAAATTCTGGAACAAGTCAGCAAGATTCCGTGTGGGACAGAATAACGAGCATTGCACAAGCATCTCAATATGTTGTTTTTGTTTCCGATGGAACCCTGTATTTTGGAACACAAAAATGGTTTCTTTTTAAATGGGGAACAAGTAGGCAACTTGGAAAACCCAAGTTAGATAAGAAGAAAAAAGAAATAAAAGACAAAAACGGCATAACGCAACGCCATCCTTCTAAATTTTTTATCCCTCTCGAATATCCTGGTACAGGAGATTCAAGAAAACGTTTTGAAGTTCTCTCAATGCCACAATTAACAAAGGGCGAAAATGACCCGATGGAGGGAGAGGGTTCTGCAATAGTCGCAAGAGATAATGGTGTAGCACTGAGACCCGGAATGACAGTGCGTGTAAATAACATTCCATTCATGGAAAAATATTATTTGATAACTAGCGTTAGTTATCAAGACCAAGTCACAGAGCCGGTATCAATAGAATTTAGAACACCAGAAAGACTTGAAGTCAACGGAAAACCCGCAAAAATAAAACCACTCCCGGTTGGAAAAAGATTTTCTAGCGAATATTATAGAACTAGGCCAAATCTGATGGGCACTGCAACTGTTGGTTTGCCATCTTTCAACGATACGGCTCCTCAAAAAGTTTCTATAGGAACAACACCCACGCCCATTGGCGAAGAAATTAAAGCGCGTATACCAAATTCTAGAAGACAAACTTTTCATCCGATTGAAAAGGATGAAATAAAAGCAATTTTCCCGAATTCTCCATACGATGCCCTGTACACAATAACGCCCAGTCATTTTGTTGAGGCTGGGAATATAGACATGTGGAACAGGCCGCTATTTGGACCTGAGTCCGGGGTTTTGGGGATATCAGAGTGGAAATGCAGAACACTTTCAATGTTTGTGCACGACACTACTGTTGATATTTCCGGAACAACAACACCAGTATATGTGATATTAGAAAAATTATTCTGCCAAGATGGTTCGGTTATTGAATTAAGCGATGAAGATGCGATAGATGTATATGAGGAGGAAAACAAACATCACGGTGTATTTTTCCAAACTGCCGGAATCTCAAGAGTAAATGCATATATGAGTTTGTTAATACAGATGCAATTCCTGACAGTCAAAAAAAGATTTCCGAATAATCATATGAACATATGGTTGACTGGTGCTGATTTACCTGAAAGAAATAGGTGCTTCGGATGACTGTTGGTGTAAATAGGTTTAAAGCATCTTCGCATCCAACAAGGTCGGACGGTCTTTATCTTGGAATAGTGAAAAGGGTAATCCCCGGTAATAAGGTGTATGTCTATATACCCAAACTGTCCAACACTCTTGGGCCAATGCGTGTTCTTAACGTCATAGAAGGTTCAACAATTAGCCAAGACAGCAGGGTTGTTTGCGGCCATATCGGTGGCGGAACAGAAGAGATGTATGTTATAGGACATCTAACGCCATTGTCGCTTGAATACTTAACACCCGGAGCAGCAACAACGCAGATAAATCAATCGGCAAGAGATATAAAAATTTCCATATTTATGGATGTGGACTGAGCGCTGTGGGATAATCAAATAATGGACTGTCTCTCTTTTCCAATAAAATTTACTGCTGGCCGAGTAAAGACGTTGACTCGTGGAAGTTTTGAATATTATAGACAAATATTGACACTTTCTATTCTTACTCAAACTGGAGAGCATCCGATAACACCAGATTTCGGAGTTTTGGACCCAACTTTTATTAGTATCGAACCGGTGGATTTTATTTTGAACTCAGCGAGATTTTTGCCAGAAATAGAAATAACCAATATGAATCCATCTCTGCGTGACGATGGTTCTCTCAGTGTTGAATTCGACTTTAGGTTGAGGAACTAAAATGCCAATTGATTTTTCACAATATATTTCTTTGAGGCCATTTGATGCCTCGCCAACGGCTATATATCTGGACGCAATAGATTATGCGCGCGTTGTCCTTCCAGAATTTCAACCAAGACAAGGAACCCCCGAAGATGCAATACTTCAGGCTATTTCCTACATAAGTAGCATGAATATTTCTGCAATAAATAGACTTCCAGACAGACTTATGGCTGGACTCGTAGGAATGATGGGTGTTGATTTAGATGACGGAACAAAAACTGTAATAGATATTAAGTTCACTTCTACAACAACAGATGGGACAACAATACCCCAGGGAACAGTTGTCAGATATGACTATGAATTTCTCGGTGACAGAAATTCTATATATTTTGAAACATCGGAAGAACTCGTCATAGCGGCAGTTGATGAAGAGGACCCATTGCCTTTTGGGGTTGTTGAGGCGGCCGCCCTAGATGTTGGCCAAACAATACCGTTAGAAGTTGGTTATATATTTGAAATAGAAACACCAACAACAGACATATTGCAGGCAGAACTTGACTCTCTTGTGACGGCTGGGACAAATTCAGAAACAGAAGTAGAATATCTGACAAGAGCGGTTAACTTTCTTTCATCTCTTTCTTCATCTTTTGCAAAAGCCGCACAAGTTGACTCTTTCATATCATCGAGTTATCTATCAACAATTTCTAGGTCAAAGACATATGACCTCACTGATGCCGAAGGTGATTTAGAAATAGGAGACGAAGATGAAGTTGGATTTGTAACTATCTTTGTTTATGGCATTAATGATTTTGCAACATCTGAGCAAAAAACAGATTTGCTTGCAGAAGTGCAGGATAAAAGCGTTGCTGGTCTTGAAATAGGAATCAACGATGTAAGACTTGTAGAAATAACAGTTGAAGCGACCGTTTCTCATGTACCAGAATATGAATCTGCGGTAATTTCTCAAAACATTAAATCTGCTTTGTCTTCGTATTTTTCTCCCGCTAATTATAGGTTTTCGGATGGTATTAAACTGTCTGAATTTTATGCAATTATGTCGTCTGTTGCCGGTGTTTTATACATAACAGATTTAGTTGTAGATGTTGTGAGTGGAGTGGAAGCAACGATTGATGGTGATGGAAATATTGATTATATTTTTAAGGGTTCGTTACCGTCTATTGCGACAGGCGACATAACAATAACAACAGAGTCAGTGAATGTGTAATGAAAACAGTTCAAAGACTTAACAAATATCAGTCTCTTTCTGTATATGACTATGAATCGACAACCTCTGTAGATATTGCCGAAATAGAATCTAATTCTGGATGGTACATAGACAGTGGTCCTGGAACCCTGGTTTTCAGCGGTGATAATTATTTTGCAAGTGGTTTTCACAATATAAAAATTATTGCTACTGGCTCATCTTCAATAGTTTTGAGACTTGATTTTGATGAGGAAAATTCACCGTTTGAGAATGACGATATTGGGCAAAATTTTGTTTTTACATGCGTTCTGCAGTGCACTCAGGGTTCTCCGGATGTAAATGCGAAACTTAGTAACTTTAATGGTTCAGCAATAGATGGAAACACAAGAGAAATTCTGGGTGGATACTGGGATGCCGTAAGGTCAAATGTGATGACGCTTACAAGCCTTGATTATGAAGAAGATTCATATGGGATAACAGTGACAATCTCAAATCACAGCCCCAACCCTGGACAATTTTCTACCATATATGTATCAACTCCAAACTTAGTTAACGATTCGGCATGGGCCAACAATCCGGTAATACAAAACATGAGGCCGTACATACCTGACCTGTACGAGTCTTATGACAGCCAGGAAACAGACCCAACATGGCCATTCTTTAGACTTGTGGACGTATTGACAGATGCTATTGCAGACACCATGTTTATTTATGCTGAATGGTTTCAACATTATTCATCTGAACTGCCCGCAAATTTCGACCAAACAGATATATCAACGAGAAGCAGATTGGTTAATTATCTTTACGTTTCTGATGAATACGCACCGTGGCTTGCTCAGTTTTCCGGAAATAGACTTGTCAAACAACTTTATACATCTTCCGGCTCATCAATAGTCTCTGATGCATCGGGATTTCAGGAAAAACAATTATTTCCAGCAATTTACGGAAGAGGTGCAGGCACCCAGGGCGCTCTCATCAACGCAACAAAATTTGTATTGACGGGCGATAAAAAAGTAGTAGTAAGCCAAAGATATGACGCGGGCAGTGGTTCAAGCCCATGGAACATACGAGTAACAACAGTTGCATCTGAAACACCAGGAGTTGATTACAGAGGTCCTGTAAAAGTAGCAACAACTGCGAATATTACAATTGCGACGGCCTTAAATTCTGGGGACACAATTGACGGAATAGTTTTGTCCAATGGCGACAAGGTGCTTGTAAAAAATCAATCAACCTCGTCTCAAAATGGTGTTTACACTGTTTCGGCAACTCCAACTAGGTCTACCGATTTTGATACTGGGTGGGATGGAACAACCGGTGAAATCAAACATGGCGCAGTTTGGTACGTCGAACAGGGGAGCGTAAACGGGGATAAATCATTTACAACAACTATTGCTGGCGGAGGAAACGTAACAGTCGGAACTACGGCAATAGATTTCATTCAATTTGCTGGTTCAGAAGAAGTTCTAGAAGTTTTGGAAGATGCAAGACCGATGGGATACAAAATTTATCACTCAATCGTAGACGAATTTACGCTAACTCTTGGCGATTCTACGTTTGGTGTTCTTGGTACTGCCATTCTATAAGGCACAATATAGGAAAGGTTTAGGTGATTACTGATGATTGCAGGAAACTACAACATACTATGTGAGCAGGGAACCACCTTTACCCGCGTAATAGCGCTAGAACAACCGACGGAAGAAGACCCGGAGGTTTATGAACCGTATCTGCTGACTGACCATACTGCGAGAATGCAGGTCAGAAGAACTATTGAATCATCTACTTCTCTTATTTCTTTGACAACAGAAAATGGAAGAATTTCAATAGATGAAGAAGGGGGGGTCATAACGCTCTCAATAACCGCTGAAGATACTGCCGACTTGACATCTAGCGGAGTTTACGACCTAGAAATAATAGATGCAGATGGGAATGTGTCAAGAGTTATTCAGGGAACATTCACTCTTTCATTGGAAGTTACACGATGAGCAACTCAGTTCCAAATAATGTCAATGTTTACCAAGACACTCCCAATAGGGTAACGGTAGACCAAGATTCTCCGAATATCGTTGTTGTTCGCTCAACATCACCAAGTTCTGCGTTAACGAAGAGATATGTACACAATCAAGGCGCCGCATCGGCTGAGTGGGTCATAATCCATACTCTTGGTGGGAGACCTTCCGTAACTGTCGTTGATTCTGCAGGAACAGTAGTAATCGGTGAGGTACAATACGATAGCAACACGCAAGTGACGGTTTCGTTCACTGCGGCATTTTCTGGTTACGCATATCTGACATAGGAGCAATTAATGGCCACAAAATTTGTAACAAATTTAGACCTTAATCAGAATCAACTTCTGAACGCTACTTTTGAGGTTCTTGCATCCGACCCGGGTTCGAACAATTTTGCAGGCCGGATGTATTACAACTCAGCGGATGGCACAATTCGTTACTACACGGGTAGTGCATGGAAGAAACTGGTAACGGGTCTTTCCGCTGGCGGTTCATATACGGATGCAATTTCTTTCAGCGAGTCAGCCGGCACTGTAACCATTACCCTACACCTTGCTGACACAGATAGCGCTGGTCTGCTTTCAAGCACATTCTGGAACGCTCTTAATGACGCCACCGACGCTGCCACAGCAAGCAAAATTGCCAAAAGAGACGCCAACGGAAATATAAGCGTTGCAACCCCGACAGACCCTGGCCATGCCGCAACCAAGGGCTATGTAGACGCTGCAAGGTCTGGTCTTGACGTCAAGGCTTCAGTTCGCGTTGCCACAACAGCAGCAATTACACTGTCTTCACAGTTGGAAGATGGCGACACAATTGATGGCGTTACTCTTGCAACGGGCGACAGAGTCCTTGTCAAAAATCAGGATACTGCTTCAGAAAACGGTATTTATGTAGTTGCCGAATCTGGTGCCCCAAGCCGTTCCGATGATGCAAATACCAGCGCTGAAGTAACAGCAGGAATGTTCACATTCGTTGCAGAGGGTACTGTCAATGCCGACACTGGCTGGGTGCTGACCACCAACGACACAATTACGCTCGGTACAACCGGTTTAACGTTTGCTCAATTTTCTGGTGCAGGTTCAATTGAGGCCGGCGACGGTCTTACAAAATCGGGTTCAACACTTAACGTTGTCGGAACCGCCAATAGAATTACCGCAAACGCAGATTCAATTGACATTGCATCAACATATGCTGGCCAATCTTCAATCGTAACTGTCGGAACAATTACAACCGGTACGTGGAACGGCACCGATATTGCTGTTGCTGATGGCGGTACTGGTGCTTCAGATGCCCCAACAGCAAGAACAAACCTTGGTCTCGCGATTGGTACCGACGTTCAGGCTTATGACGCAGAACTTGCTGCGCTTGCTGGCCTTACATCGGCAGCCAACAAACTTCCGTACTTCACAGGCTCCGGCACTGCATCCGTAACCGACTTCACATCAACGGCACGAACGCTTCTTGATGACTCTTCAACGTCGGACATGCGCACAACCCTAGGTCTCGCTATTGGCACCGATGTCCAGGCTTACGACTCAACCCTTGCGGCGGTTGCTGACGGAACATACACTGGCGATGACAGCATTACAACACTCGGAACAATCACTACCGGTACATGGAACGGCACAGACATTGCCGTTGCGGACGGTGGTACTGGGGCTTCTACTGCATCTGATGCAAGAACAAACCTCGCATCAACTTCTGCTTCTGGCCTGACCACAACTACACCTGTACTGGCAAGAATTTCCGCCCAGAACTGTGCTGCCTCTGTTGCTGGGGTGTCGTCAACAACTGTGGTTCATAATCTTGGAACATCTGATGTCATCGTTCAGGTTTTTGAAGTTTCTACCGGGATGACCGTCATTGCAGATGTAGACAGGGACAACACAAATCAGGTAACAGTGGTGATTAATGGGACGGTTTCTCTTGGCGATTACAGAATCGTAGTAACGGGATAAATATAGGAGATATATATGAAACTTACAGCAGAGAATAAAGCACTATTGGCTTCTTATGCAAGAAGCGTTTTGGGTGCAGCGGTTGCTACATATGCTGCAACTAGCGATGTTAAACTTGCCGCAAATGCTTTGTGGGCAGCAGCATTGCCGGTTGCTTTGCGTTACCTAAACCCCAAAGACGCTTCTTTCGGCAAGAAAGCGTAATCGGTGGCCTTGAGGGGCCTAAACATAGAAAGCGATTGAGGTCGTGGCACAGAAATTTACAGTTCCGGTAACGATTAAACAGTTATCCTCATCTGGCTCTGATGCCATAACCATCTTCGTAGATGCCGATACTTATGCGCGCCTAAAAGTTGAAGCGGGTGGACGCCTAACCTGGGGTTCCGGCTCTGGCTCCGGGGACGTAAATCTCTACCGCGATGGTGCAGATGTACTAAAAACCGACGATACGTTCAAAGCATCTGCTCTTTTTGTTGATGGCATTGAGATTGACACAACAGGCGCAACCAGTAACCAAATTCTTAAATATGATGGAACAAAATTTGCTCCAGCAAGCGGAGGTGGCGGCGGTGGGGCGTCCGCAATAGATGACCTCACGGATGTAACAATCACATCGTCAGCGTCTGGGGATTTCCTTAAATACAACGGAAGCGCATGGGTAAATGACCCAATTGACCTAGGAACAGACACAACCGGTAGTTATGTCGCATCCCTAGTTGCCGGTACTGGCATAACGCTAACTAATAACTCTGGCGAAGGCGCAACACCAACCGTTGCTGTAACATCAAATACCTACGATGCATACAATTCGTCAAGAAATGTTGAAATCAAGTTCCTCATGGAGGTCATGTAATGGCATTAACACAAAAAAGGCTGTCTGGACCGACGCAGTTAACCGCATCGTCTGTTGTTCAGTACACGGTTCCACAGAACACAACGACAATTGTGAAGCAAATTATTTTGACGAACACTACCGCATCTGCCAAAACGGTCACCGTGCGACTCAAGGTTCTCAACGTCGCAGAAGACAACACGGATGACATCCTCAGTGCATTCTCGCTTTCTGCTAACGAAACCGTCACGTTCAACTGTTCCATGGTCTTGAACAACAACGGCTCCACTGCCGATGCCACAAACTCAGACCAAATAACGGCACTAGCAAGCGCGGCCACCGCAGTAAACATGACCATGTTTGGTATTGAGGAGTCGTAATGCCTGGTATTGCCCGTTATCCAGCAGCAAACGCTTTTGCGGCGTTTTCTGACGCACCCGACCCCGTATACGGAACGGGTATGGATGGCGATGCAACACTAGATGGCTCAACAACCGTACTCAGCATGGCACCGTCCTCAAGCGTCTACACAATGACCAAAGACTTGTATTTCAATAATTTGACAATCAACGCCAGCGTCAGGCTAAATCCTGCCGGTTACAGAATTTTCGTGAAAAACTTGCTTACTTTTGGGGGGAATAACTCAATCATTGGATTTACTACTGGTTTTTCAACTGCCGGTTCTATTTATCAGGGTGGAGCAGCAACAACGGCGGTAACGCATTCGCTTGGCGGTTCTGCTACTGGATACACAGCAACTGCTCCAACTGCTGCTTTGGGTGGAACCGAATACTTTAAAGTTGGCGCTCAGGCAATTACCGGATATTCAATAACTGCTTCGGGTGGTCCTACTTGGCTAAGAGGTGGTGCTGGCGGTTCAGGGCAGGCTGGTGGAGGGGTTGTCATACTTGCTGCTCGCTACATTTCTGGACCAGCATCAGGAAGCACCGGATATATTCAGGCTCCAGCAACAGCGCCGGCTGGTGGTGGTGTTGTGATTATAGTTTCTTCAGCCGCTGAATTGCCATCGACTGTTACAACGAGTGTCACTGGTCAAAACGCTGGCACGGTTCACTACATTCAGTTGGTGTGATATGGCCAGTGTCGACAGGTATGGGTCTGCCGCGAAAACCCAAAGAACCGGTAATGATTGGGTTTACGGAACAGGTGCTGATGGCGATGTGACAATTAGTGGAACGGTTACGCTTACATCAGACAAGTATTACAACACTTTGACAGTGCCCCTAGGAAATGTTCTTTTAACCAACGGCTATCGTATTTTTGTTAAAGGGGCAGCCACAATCAACGGCGTAATTGGGATTGGCACCGTAACTGGAAACGTCAACAATTCAACTAACGGAACTATTTCATCCCCCGGTTCCGCTGTTTCTACGGCAAGTGTGGCTGGCAATCTTTCTTCCGTGCTTACATACCGTCTTGGTGGCCAAGGGGGTGGGGCAACTAATCCGAATGTTACTGTTCTCCCGGCGTACTTGGTTAACAGAATTGAGGCGATGGCCGGGGTTGCATTTGACGCGACTGTTGCCTCTTCCACGGCGCAAATTTTGAGTGGTGGCTCAGCAGGAACCACGGGTTCTGCTGGCACTACACAAACTTCGTACACAAATGACAGCCCAGCACCATCAGGGTTTACAAATACTTGGCCGAACAAGGCTGGCTCTGCTGGTTCTCCGGGTTCTGCCGGAGCCGCCGGTGGCTATCCACCGAATGCTCACACTGTAGGAGCGGCAGGAGGCCGGGGTCACAGTGGCGCCACGGGGGGAACTGGAGTCAGTGGTTCTGCGCCAAACCCACCGATTGCCGCAACCGGAGGCGCAGGAGGCGCAGGAGGCGCAGGGGGCGGGGTTGTTGCATTGATTGCAAAAACAATTACTGGAACAGGGACAGTCATGTCCTTGGGAGTGGTCGGTGTAGCAGGCTCCGCTGGTGCTACTTCTCCAGCAGGACCAAACGGTCATACCGGTTCGACCGGAGCCAATGGCTCCACTGCGCCGGGCTTCACTGAACAACACCACCACGCACATTCAGCCCACACCTGTTGTACCGGGCACGACCCGGTCGTCGGAAAAGGTCATGACCCGTTCCACCTTAGTCACCACTACGTAATTCACGCTCCCCATGCATGTTGTACGGTTACTCCCGGACACCACTACGCCGGAGGTGCAGGAGGTACCGGAGGCGCCGGCGGTGCAGGTGGGACTGGTTCTCCGGCAGTCACTGGAGGCACTGGAAAAAGAGGGGGCGCTGGCGGTGGCGGTGCAATTATCATTATCACTGAAACCACTCCATCTAACTTGAACTATGACGTTCGCGCAGGAACTACCGCAGATTCTGATACATTTTCTGCATCAAACGGCTCAACGTATATCATTCTTAACGCATAGGAGACATTATGGGAATTTTTGACAGCGTAACGACAGAAGAAAAAAGAAGGCTCATGGAGGTTCAGTTGTCTCAACTGAAGTTGTCCCTGTGGTCTCATCTTCTAGCCATACAAATTGACCCCGACACTTTTGATGAAAACTCGTGGGAGGGTCCAGAAGAGTGGATGGGACCTAATCACCCCGCAAGATTCGTGTTGGACCACATTCAGCAAATACAACTACTTGAGCAAAAAATCGCCTCATTAGATTGATTTAGTTATGAACAGATTTGTGGGCGTTCCATCGTCGTTGATGAATAGTGGAACAATCCCTGTTGATGCAATGAAAATAGCAAACATCTTTTCTTTGGAAATCCGCTCCATGGATGACTGCTCTGAAATCAAAATATTTTCTGAACCATCAATAAAGGCGCTTGATTACGACAAAGATTACACAAACAATAGAACGTGGTCTTTGGACCTAACCAATGAATTTATTGAGATGAGAGAAGCCTGCTACGTCGTAATAGACAACATTGTCTACCCGCCAGCAATAAAAGAAAAACACCGTTTGAAATTTAGAATCAGGATGTGTGGGATTGGAAAAAAGACAGTCCACGTATTCGTCAACAATACAGAAGTTGAAACAATAGAAGTGATGGAAAAACAATGAGTGTTGAATTAGCGACGTGCATAAATCTGTACAAGTCGTCAATCGATTCCCGTCCATTCATGTCGGAAGTCAATGATGAACTTGATAATCAATGGTCGGAAATACAGTGGACCAACTCGTCGGTTGGTGAAGGGTCCGTGGGCAACTACAGAACATCTGCGGAAGCCGACATATCTCATCTATCAAAGTTGAACTCTTCGTTAGGAATCAAGTTCAAATCAATTGAAGACACAATTGTCAATGATTTAATTCGTGACTACACGAAGCAATATATAGTTTCAACGTCGGGCTATGAGGGATGGAGAATTCTCAAGTATTCCGGCGGTGGTGAATATCACGCTCATTATGACCATTCTCCACGCAATCAACGCATTGTCAGCGTGGTGGCTTTTCTTGAAACACCAGATGAGGGCGGAAGCCTAGAGTTTCCGTTTTTTGGAGTAACTGTTGAAGCAGTTGCGGGAGATGTGGTGATATTCCCGTCTAATTTTCCCTATGTCCATATAGCCCATCCAGTAACAGCCGGAACAAAGTGTAGTTTGGTGACATGGTTTCAGTAAAACCCCTAAATGAATTGACAATTGCTCCTGACGGATGTTTTGCGTTCGTGGATTCAACGCAGACTGTGGCAATCAACTACGACAGTCCGTCTGGGAAAGTTGAGTACACAGATTTTGAAGCGTTTTCTCATCCAAATGGGACAATAATCAGGTTTGAAAATACGGACCAACACAACAACGTAACTCCATGGTCAATGAGGGTTATTCTTGATAATTCCGAACAAACTCTTCAATGGACATCATATGAGGACCATGATGATATGTGGGAAAACATTAATAGAACGCCCCATCGTTTCTACGGATTTCTAGAATCGGTTGATGTCGGAGAATTTGACCAAAGCAAGACTGTTGTGAAACTTGACGGCAGGTGTGACTACGGTGCATACGGTCCAATGCCTTATCACTCAGTGACCGACGGAATACACAAAACCGTTTTAGACCCAGAATTTGCCGTAAAAGTAACTCCTGGAAATTCTTCTCCAGCAATAAGCATCAACGGTCTTGGCCACATTACCTCTTTTTATGCGCACGGGATAAATATGTCTTGGAGAAATTGGCCAGTCGTAACTTTTGTTGGGAAAACTCTTTCTGGTTTGATAAAACAACTTTCGGAGTGGAAATACATCTATGAACTTGGAATGGACAATAACAAGTATTCAAAAGATGCCAGTGAATTTCTTGACAGACTTGGCATAACCGGTGAAATGATAAAGCAACTTGAGCAAACTGAAGTAATGATGCCGACGGAACGATTTATTCGCGGATATGGTAATCCACGGCATGGATTTACAGAAACTGGAGTTTTGCCAGACTCCATTAAAAATCAACTGATGAGAAACATAAGATATAAAACTCTTTCCGTGTTGGAGAAAAAACATCCTGCGAAACCGGCAATTTCTTCGCTTTTGAAAGAACAAGAACGAAGTGTCCAACTAGAAAAAATTTTAAAGTGGTTTTACACCTTTAAACCATGGGTGCCCCAAGAAGAAATGTCAACAGAATTGCTTTTGAGCGACCTATATAACAGGGATACTGAAATTCATATCATCCCCCCAATTCCAGCAACTGCCAAATTACACTCAGATGGAGTTCATGCGGCACGGTTTTTTGATGCAACAAAATAATCAACTCAGTTTTTGTGTGGTCGGCTCTGGAACCGCCGGACTTATCACGTCTATTGTTCTCCGTCAGGCGTTCCCTAACTCTACGATTACTAACGTGTACTCGAGTAAGGCCGGAATTGTTGGAGTCGGAGAAGGCAGTACGGAGCATTGGCGAATGTTCATGGATTCATGCAACATCGGGGTCGAATCGCTCATTAAGAACACCGGAGCCACTCATAAATACGGTATTCGCTTTGAAAACTGGACGACAAAAGTACCTGACTACTTCCACAGCGTCGCAGGAATCCCAGAGGTACAGGCTTGGGGATTGTTGGGGGAATATCTTTCTTATCTTGAAAACAACAAGATGATAACCACACAAACTGGAAGTGTTGGTCTTGTGAAAGACAAAATCGTAAGAGAAGGGTTGCACCACAACACCAATCAATTTCACTTTGATACATTCATGCTCAATGACTTTCTAGTTGGACTTTGTTTCAAACGTTCTATTAAATTCATTGACGACACGGTTGTTAGTGTTTCTTTGGACGAAAACGGTTACATTGACTCTGCATTACTTGAATCCGGCATAACAGTCGATGCGGATATGTGGATTGACGCAACTGGGTTCAATGGAGTGTTGATGACGATGCTGGGAAACAACTCTTGGAGGTCTTTTTCTAACTATCTAATAGTTGATTCGGCAATTGCCTTCCCCACCGAATCTGACCCAAGTGGAAAAATCAAACCGTACACGAGGGCAAAGGCCGCGTCATCTGGTTGGATGTGGGAAATCCCAACTCAACAGCGGCGTGGAAACGGGTATGTCTACTCATCTCATCACATTTCAGACGATAAGGCAATTGAAGAAGCAAGAAAAATCAGCGGGTATCACATCGACCCAGCAAGGTCATTCAGGTTTGACCCCGGCTATCTAAAGAACCAATGGCACAAAAACTGTGTTGCTGTTGGGTTGTCTTCTTCGTTTGTGGAGCCCCTCGAGGCGACAAGCATCGGAAGCACCATTATTCAGGCTTTCAAAATTGCCACATACTGCTCATCCTACGTTCGTGGGGCAGAAAAAATGGTCATTGATTACAACCGGAAAATGGAAGACATGATGCTCAACATCAGGGACATGATTCGCCTTCACTATATGTCCGATAGAAAAGACTCGACCTTTTGGACAGATGTTTACAACATGCCCGTTCCTGATTCACTTCAATCACTGATTGATTTGTGGTCAGAGCGGCCTCCGGCGTATCACGATGTTCCAGATACTGGGCATTACATGTTTACTACTAGACATATGACTCACGTTGCACAAGGACAGGGGCTTGTTCCTGCGTATCCAAGTTCATTGGCCATGGACCGGTTTGCTATCCGTAGTACGGTCGAAAAGAAAGCCGACGAGTTAAGAATGTCTCGGCACGCACGCGAATTAGTTGACCATAGGGAAGCATTGCTGGAGACAACAGATGAAGATTAATAAGGTAAACCTCAACAAATTAAAGAAAGTTAAGCCGGGGGAATTGAGAATTACTCCGGTTGACAATCGATTTTACGCAACCCCCCCGTACGTTAATTCAAAAAGCAATCTTCCCCAATGGTTCCGAAGAGTTCCCAAAGGAGAAGGTTCAATCAGGTCGTGCTCTGGAATTTCTGATTTTTTGGAGTTAGGAGCAACTATTCCAGCGTGGTCTAATTTTCACTTTTATCCAAAACAGGATGTAGGCATTTGGGATATCAAAGTAGACCAACTTAATCCACCTATTGAGTTTTTAGGAGCCAGTGGATTTGTGTTCGACCAAACTGGCCACTGCCCAATGACAGACATTAGAAAAATTGAAAAGATGTCGTACCCCAAGGTGCATACTCCTTGGAGAATTCAGACGGCTCCGGGATGGTCGTCGTTGCTGCTGCCAATTTATTACGAAGAAAACCCAAATTACTCGATTCTCCCATCAGTTGTGCATACAGACTTTTATCAAATTACAAATGTAGTGTTTAATGTCAAAACAGATTCAGAATTTACAATTCGTCAGGGAACACCTTTGGTCCAAGTAATTCCATTTCAACGAAGGCATGACATCAAAGAGTTGACATTCATAGACGAAGAGTTTTTCAAGTACGCATCATCCAACATGTATCTGACCGGAGGTGTACATCCGTCTGGTGGTGGTCGGGCGTATAGAAAGGCAACAAAAGTCGTGGATGCGCACCTTGAACAAGAAAACAAAAAGCCGTGGCCGTGGAAAAAGTAGAAACGTTTTACAAAAAAACAGACAATAAATTCCTTCCCAACACGCATGAAAATTGGGAGCAGTTCCATTGGTGGATGCACTTCATGGGGGGAAGATGCCTCGTGGTGGCGTGGCACCTATATTGGAAAGAAATGAAAAAAAAAGACTATTAGAAGAACATTTTCTGGGAGGACAAAGAATCGTCTGGCCAGACGAAAGTAAATAGTTCGAATAAATATTTACCCGCATAAATAGACATATGGCGTAAAATTAAAACTACAGAGATAGGTGGATTGATATGCCCTGGAAAGAGTTCGTAGACGCGGAGATTTTAGACGCATCTGAAGTAAACACGTATTTTATGAACCAGGCTGTTTTGGCTTTTCCAACAGCGGTAGACAGAAATACAACAATAACCTCCCCGGTTGTTGGAATGTTTTCTTTTATTACATCTACTGACACTATTGAAATTTACACTTCTGATGAGGAATGGACACCTCAAATCGCAAGCATTACAGACGGTGCTGTCACTCAAGCAAAAATAGCAACTGGCGCTGTAGTTGAAGCGAAAATAGGAACTGGGGCTGTAACTACTTCAAAAATAGCAAGTTCCGTTTCGTTGACAACTCCAAATATCGGCGTAGCAACAGCAACTAGCCTTAACGGCTTAACAGTATCTTCCTCGACTGGAACACTCTCAATAACCAACGGCAAAACTCTTGCTGCGTCGAACTCAATAACTCTTGCCGGTACCGATTCTTCAACCATATCCGTTAGCGGCAACGTAACCCTTGGTTCAAGCACCCACGCAATTACCTTGACAACAACGGGTAACACAACTCTCGCCCTTCCCACAAGTGGAACTGTCGCCACTGTTGGCGGAACAGAAACCTTTCTAAACAAAACTTTGACTTCTCCAACAATCAATAGTCCAACAATGACAACGCCTGTTCTGGGTGTTGCATCCGGAACTTCTTTGACGGTAAGACCCGCCTCAACACAGGACGGAGTTGTTGTTCAGGGACGCGCTGGCGGAACAGGAACGTACGCTGTAACGATTACCCCAACAACTCTTACAGCAAATAAAACCCTTACCCTCCCAGATAGAAGTGGAATCGTAATTACGAGCAATGATTCTTCAACCGTTACTGAGACAATGATTGACTACACAACTGTTCCTAAACAGACTGTGGGTACGGGAAGCCCCCCTGCTGGAAAACAACACGATATTTTTATAAAGGTGGCATAAAATGCCAGATGTAGGCTCTAATGAATTTAGGGCTGCCAATAGTGCAGGCAACTTTGTTCCTGGAATCCCAATGGGTAAAGATGGAACAACTGGCGGTCCAAACAATGATGGATGGAAATACGGATATGCCGTGTATGTCCACAATGGAACCACGTGGGTGGAGGTGTGGAACGCTCGCCCACAGATGGTGTCCACCTCAATGGCGACGACATCATCTACTGGATTAACATTTACGGGAACAGCAGACCCAAACAATTTTTTAACTACAGCAAAGTTTGAATACAAAGAAGTCGGCGCAGGCTCATATGAGAACTCTGGAACAACAACAACTGGTTTAGGCGACAATGTTGACGGTGCGGTTTCTTATACAGTAACGGCTACTGTTTCTTCAGGGGACACCTGGAAAAATTGGGAAGCGAGAGCCTCTGGAACAAATGCAGGGGGAACCGGAACTGGTTCTACCGTAACGCTTGACTGCCGCAAGCATAATGCTAGTGGTTCTGGGTGGGGAACAAGCGACTCTTCAAATGCGAGTACATGTGATGGTTGTGGAACGGTAACAACAAGAACTTATACAAAAAGTGGATGTCAGGCATATACCGAACAAATATCTTCATGCGGTTCATGGTCAAACTATTTTGACTTCGTGTGTATCCAAGTATCTGGTGGAACATATTCGTATGTTGAAGGAACAATCTTTGGATGGTTGTATCACACAAACCCTGGATGCACTAATGTAGTGTCGTGTGACCCGGAAAACTTACTTGGACCGGGTGGCGTCGAATACTGTTCTGCAAGTGGGCTATACCGCGTAACGGGTTCAGACCAGTGTATATTCGTCTCGTGCTGCTGATGTATATACTGTTTCATAGGACAATTTGAAGGTAAAGATATGAGTCATTTTATTCTTGTAGTTGACGGCGAGGTTGCCGGAGAACTGCCAGTTCCGAGGCTAAAAAATGCTGATGGAAATCTTTTACCTGCAGTTGAAAAACTTGTTGCAATATTGAGCAGTAACCCCCAAATAATTCTATCCGAAGAGCCGGTGCAAGAAGGCTCTTTGTGGAATGGAACTTCTTTTACTTCTCCTGTATAGTGTCGGAATGACATCACCTTGGCAAGAGTGGAAAAAAAGAAACGCCGAGCGGCAGGCTCGCGGAGAAGTTTCTCCTGTTGATTTTCTTAATCCAGAAACAGACTATGCGCCTGTTGACGAAATTCGACGCAGATACAGCATGTGCGAGGAATGCGAGCATTTTATGAAAACAAAACAATGCTCGGAATGCGGATGTTTTATGCCCCTGAAAACCAGACTTCTCAACGCAAAGTGCCCAGTCGGTAAATGGTGAAACTGCCCCCGTGCTAAAATTGTGCGGGGGTAATCGTGGGGATACTCAAATATTTTAGATACTTAATATTTTGGCCTGTAGCAATACTATCAATATTTTCACCAGTAGTTGTTAATGCCGAACCAGCAGAGACTGGTCTTACGGCGACTGTTTACAACAACTTTGGCTACAACGCTTCGCCACCACTACCTACGGTCAGCGGTCGTCCGGTCGTTGGAACCACCACTCTCGCTCAAATTAATCAAAACTTTGACAGTGCACCGCTGTTCAATATGTATGAAGACTTTATTGTTAAATATGAAGGCTACATAACCCTGCCCGTGACGGGCTCGTTCAGATTTCTACCCAGCGCAGATGACGGAACCAAACTCTATATAGACAATGTTTTAATAGACGACAACTGGATTGACAAGGGCGGCGGGGGCAACC
>Ga0172367_10000959_pt1 | contig 43321 bp, 41 predicted proteins | sample Lak10m_FD_114542 | JGI IMG/M metagenome (GOLD analysis project Ga0172367, IMG submission 114542) | Freshwater microbial communities from Kabuno Bay, South-Kivu, Congo - kab_022012_10m | ecosystem: Environmental > Aquatic > Freshwater > Lake | place: Democratic Republic of the Congo: South-Kivu...
CCTCTCATCTAGGCCCAAAAAGGCGCAATCCCCCACCTCAGGCCCAACGGGCCGCCATCCCTCAGCCCAGGCCACAGGCCTGGGTTCCATCGCCCCATGACCTGCGGCCTGAAGGGCCGCCATCATGGGTCGAATGATCCAGCCGGCATGATTACACCACCAAAACCTCACGGCCCCTTGCACGAAGCCCCCCCAAAAACTCATGGCTTAGCCGTAACTATGCGGTAGGAATTCAACGCGGAGACGGAGAGGAGCAAAGACGCAAGGCGGGCAAGGGAATCTCCAATCGCTTTAGGATGGCTCCACACACCAACTTGTGAGGCGTAGACTCCATGGAAATAGAATCACTTCCTCTGCGCCTCTGGCCCTTTGCGCCTTCGCGTTAGAACTCTTCTGAATTGTTACGGCTTAGGCGAAGCAATCCGCAACGCGAACAACTCTTTGTTGTCTCTCCCATACAGAACCCCATCCACATACGCCGGATGAGACCAATTCTTGCCGCACACTTGCAACCGTCCACGCTCACGATACGCCTCCGGAGTCGCCTCCATCAGAACCAACTGCCCCTGCTCACTCAACGCCACAAGACGCCGACCCACCGCAAAGGTCGAGGTGTAACCCGTCAACAACCGATCGCCAAAACCAGGCTGCGACCAACGCAGCTGGCCATCCGCCGAATTCACACAGATCAGATTTTTGTCCGGTCCCTGGCCATACAAAAACCCGCCCACCTCCACCAAGCTCGCCAAACTGATCTTCAAATCGCGGTTCGACCATACCAGCTTGGCACTCAACAACCCGCCCTGCTCCGCCTTCGCCACGCCGAAACACATCAACCCGACCGTATGCGAAGAGACGATAACTCGGTCCCCAATCAACACCGGCGTAACAACATGGCGCTTTGCCGCCGTCTTGATCGGCACTCGCCATAAAATCTCTCCATCCTCCATCCGAACACCCATCAAACTGTCCGCCGTAAATGCAACCACCTGCCTCACCCCAGCCAAAGTTCCCACGTTCAAATTCGCATAACCAGCCTCGTCACTCCCACTCTTCCAAATCACCTGACCACTCGCACCGTTCATGCAAACCAAGCTCGCCCCATTGGTGTTCCCCACCGACACCACAATCCGGTCCCCATCCAGAATCGGCGAACCATTGTGACCTCGACGCCTCGCTGCCGCCTCAGGAATCTCGATCTTGCCGATGAAATGCACCCCATAATCCTTCTCAAAATCAAATCCCCAAACCGGTGCACCATCCGCAAATCGGAGACATCGAAATACCCCCTTGCAGCTCTGTAGATAAATCCGACCCGCCACCGCGTCCACCACTGGCGTACAACGGGGTCCAACACCCCACTCATCATCGAAAACCGGTGCGTAAGCCCGACTCCAAAGTTCCTTCCCCGTGCTCGCCTCCAACACATGCACCACCTCACTCCCCTCGTGCTCGTCCACATAAACCACCCGACCTTGAACCACCAGCGGCGACGCAAATCCACCTCCGATCTTAATCTTCCATAGGGGTTTCAACTCCTCAGGCAATGACTCCAACCGCTCCCCTCCCTCCGCTACTCGACCGTCACGATGCAACCCTCGATACTGGGGCCAATCCACCGCACACAAACTCACTGGACCCAAGCCCGCCAAGAGCAGCACAGCCAACATCCCAACTCCGCACCTCACGCTCTGCCAAATCGAGCCGTCTCTGAATGGTGGAAAAACTCGTACAATCAATCTCATAGGCGTAAGCGGGTTGATGCTCCGCCCACTCTCCCCTCGACCCATCCCCCGTCAAGCTCTCAGTTCTCAACCACGCCTCCCCATCGTCCCCAACGACTCCCAACCCTCCCTCATCAAAGGGTTTCTAGTCGGGACTCTTCTCGCCCCACACGTAGCCGCTCCAACGCCACATAAAACTCCCCCAATGAGCTCAACACGGTCGCGCCCGACTGCACCAACGCCGCCCGATACGATCGCGTCGCCCGCCCGCCCGCTAACAGACTCATTCCCCCAGGCAAGAGCTTCCCCAGCCTCACCAGCTCCGACGGAAGTTCCCCGTCATCCTCCGGATACACCAAACTCAACGCCACAGCCCGCGCCTTGGCTTGCAGCACCGCCCCCACGATCTCCTCCGCCGGCAACGAAGGCCCCAAATACACCACTCGCCAACCCCGCGTCCGAGCCGCCGCCGCGATGATTAACGCCCCTAACTCATGCAGTTGCCCCGCCGGTGTCGTCACCACCAGCGTCGGAGAGGTTCGCTCCGGCGCAAAGCTGCTCGAAAAACTGCCCAGAAAAGTGCGCAGCACCGACGTCGCTAAATGCTCGTGCGCCACGCGAAACGTCCCGGCCGCCCAGCGTTCCCCAACCTCCTCCACAAACGGCACCACCACCCGCTCCAGCGTCGCCCCATGGCCTAACTCCACTGCCGAACGATTCAAAATCCCCCCTAACTCATGCGCATCCAAAGCCCCCGTCGCCTCTAGCGCTGACTCCACGATCGCGGCCCCAGATCGAAACACGCCCCCAGGTGTCGACATCGCCACCGTCTCCGTGACCACTCCGTTCGTCTCCACCGCCTCAACCCCAGCATTCTCTTCCAATAAGGACGATAACTCCCGCTGGCTCAGACGAGCAATCCTCCCAATCCCATGCCCCAAATCAGAGGCACGCTTCAGCAGGATCAACCGTTGAACCTCCTGCTCCGAATACAGCCGACGGTTTGTGTCCGTTCGACTCGGCTTCACCGCCTCATACCGACGCTCCCACACGCGCAACACATGTGGACTCAGACCCGTTCGCCGGGCGACTACCTTCATGGTGACAGCGGTGCTCATGACAAAGCTAAACAAATTGCAGACAAGTGAATTCCGATTTGATCGAGAATCTAGTCACGATCCTAAATCGTGCATCTTTTTGTTCAACTTCGAAACCCACTACCCTCCTTCTAAACACTCAGTAACTTCGCGATTCTGACCCGACCCAACCCCACAAATCTCACCACCTTCAACTTGATACCCACTCAAACAAAGCGAACAAAACATAGACAAAATATTGACACACCGAATCCGATGTCTATATTCTGACCAACATGATCGCTACCAATCAACGATTCGAGGCGCTCCAAATGTATCTGAGCGAGATCTCCGAAACCCCGCTACTCACCCCCGCCCAAGAGGTCGAGCTGGCCGCGCGCATAAAAAACGGAGACGAAGCCGCACGCGAACACATGATCAAAGCCAATCTCAGGCTCGTCGTCAAAATCGCCCGAGATTACGAAGACTACGGACTCCCCCTCCTCGACCTCATCAACGAAGGCAATATCGGCCTCATTCGTGGCGTCGAAAAATTTGACCCCTCCAAAGGGGGTAAACTCTCCACCTATGCCTCGTGGTGGATCAAACAATCCATCAAACGCGCGCTCGCAAATCAGTCCAAGACCATTCGACTGCCCGTGCACATGGTCAATCGTCTCGCCAAATGCCGTCGTGTAACCAACAAGCTGCGCGAAGAGCTAGGCCGCGAGCCTCACGATGCCGAACTCGCCGATGAAATGGGACTCAAAGAAACCCAGGTCGCACGCCTACGCCTCGCTTCCCAACGCACCGTCTCCCTCAACGCCCCCGTCCACGACGATGCCTCCACTGCCTTCGACGAAATCATCCCCGACGAATCCGCCCCCGATCCTTCCGATCGCCTCGAGTTGACCAACCTCCTCACTCTGCTGTCAGACATGCTCAAGAGTCTCGACCCCAAAGAGGTCAAAATCTTGCGCTACCGCTTCGGCTTAAATGGGGGATCAGAACGCACGCTCGAAGAGGTCGGTCACAAGTTCGGCGTCACTCGCGAACGGATTCGTCAGCTCCAAAACATCGCGCTCGCAAAGCTTCGACGAAAGTTAGACGACACCGACTTCCGCCGAAGACGTCTCTTCGCCGAAGTCACAGGCTGTGCAGCCTAGAGCCAGCCCAGTGCCTGGCAACCACACCAACCGAGAGATCAAACTGTCTCTGGGTTCAAAATAAAAATCTCAACCGGCGGTGATGCCTTGACGGCGTGCCATAGCCGCAAACCAGCCATTGCGGCTCAGCAGCTCCTCGTAACCGCCCGTCTCAACCACTCGCCCCTGGTTCAAGACCACGATCACGCTCGAAGTCGCCAATGTAGAAAGACGGTGGGCGACCGTGATCACCGTTCGGTTTCGGGACAACCCCTCGATCGCACTCTGCACCTCCGCCTCCGACTGCGAGTCCAGGGATGCAGTAGCTTCATCCAACACCAGAATCGGGGCGTTGCGAACAAAGGCGCGTGCAATAGCCAGACGCTGCCGCTGCCCTCCAGAGAGCGTCACTCCCCTCTCCCCAACCCGCGTGTCGTAGCCCTCCGGCAGCTGCTCAATAAACTCATGCGCATGGGCCGCACGCGCCGCCGCTACGATCTCCTCCCGAGTCGCTCCCGGCTTGCCGCACCCGATGTTCTCCGCCACCGAGAGATCAAATAATACGATTTCCTGGCTGACCAAGGCCATCTGGTCCCGAAGTCCTCGCAGCTCGATCGATCTCAAATCGTGCCCATCAATGAGGATCGCGCCGGCAGTCGGGTCGTAAAATCGGAAGAGTAGATTGACCAGTGTGCTCTTGCCCGAACCGCTCTCCCCAGCGATCCCAACCCGTGCGCCACGCGGAATGTCTAAATCAACCCCGTGCAACACCTCCCGGCCCGCATAAGCAAATCGGAGGTTATCCAATCTTAGCCCCCGCTCAAAGCCCTTCACCCGAATCGGATCCTTCGCCTCCACCACGCTGGGTTGCTCCGACAAGATCTGGATCAAACGCTGAACCCCGGCGCTGGTTTGTTCGAACAGAACATGCAAGCCCGCCAACTTCTTCACGGGAGTATAAAAGAAAATGAGCCCCGTCAAAAACGCCACCATCTCCGAAACCGCCCGTCCTCGCGCCGCGATGTAGACAATCAAAAGTCCAAATCCAACCATCGACACCGTCTCGATGATCGGGTTGATCATCTCCTTCGCCCGAATGCCTTTCATCCCATGGTGCACCAGCTCAGCAGAAAGCTTCCGAAAACGGTTCACTTGGTTCTCCTCCAAGCCAAATGCCTTCACCACACGAATGCCCGAAAGCATTTCAACCAACAAGCTCGACTGCGTGATATTCACGTTCAACCCCGCTTTGCTCGCCTTCCGAACCTTCTTCCCCAACACAATGATCGGCACCACACACACCGGAAAAAACACCATCGCTCCCAAAGTCATCTGCCAGTCGATCAAACAGAGCATGCCTATCATCCCTAAAATCGTCACCGGCTCCTTCACCAAGTCCGAAACCCCCAAACTCAAAGACCGCTGCAAGGCCGCCGTGTCCCCGTTCACGTGCGTAATCAAATCCCCCATCGTCGAGCGATTGAAAAAATCGAGCGACAACCGGCTCAACGTGCGCAGCACATCCACCCGCAAGTCGTTCACCACCCGCTCGCTCACCCAGCCCAAACAGTAGCTGCTCGCGTAACCCACAAATCCACGAATGGCCACCAACGCCGGAAAGAAAAACAGTCCCCCCAAGATCTGACGCCACCCCACCTTCTTGCCAAATGCCGGTAACCAAGGGTCCAACACCTCCGAGGTCCGCGCCTCCATCCGCTCCTTCAGTCCACTCATCCACCGTTTCGGCGCCGTCACCTTCCCTCCCCCAACCCCGTTCGTAGAACTACTCGGCACCTCCACCCTCGCCCCCACGCCGCTCCCACCCGGATCCATACGGCCAATCACCGTCTTCGTCGCCCATACAAAACTGGCATTCGATACCCCAAATAACACCCCCAACAGAATCCCCAATACGAGCCGAGTCCGATACCGCCGGAGGTACGGCCAGCCAAATTGCAGGACTGCTCGAAGGTTCTTCACTCGCCAAGTCTAGGCACTCACGCGCCACGTTTCAAAATAAACTGTTTGCCCTCACCCTCGATCATGTTTACATCCGTTCCATGGATCCGTTACTGAAATTGCTGCGCGACAATGCCTCGATCAAACGCGCCGACCTCGCCGCGATGCTGGGTGTCTCCGAGCCCGAGGTTCGGTCTCGCATCAAGCAATACGAGGAAGACCAAATCATCCTGGCCTACCGCACCGTGCTCAATGAGGAACGGCTCGGCCTCGACACCGTCCGCGCCGTCATCGAAGTCAAAATCACCCCCGAACGAGGCGGTGGCTTCGATCGTCTCGCCGAACGAATCGCAAAATACCAAGAGGTCAGCTCCTGCTACCTCATGTCCGGTGGCTATGACCTGCTCGTAATCGTCGAAGGGAAAAACCTCAAAGACGTCGCCTCCTTCGTCTCCGAAAAACTCGCCACCGTGCAAGGCGTTCTCTCCACCGCTACCCACTTCATGCTCAAACCCTACAAGGAACAGGGTGTCCTGATGAAACGTGAGATCAACGAGGAACGCCTAGCGGTCAGCCCCTAAAGCAGAAACCTCCAAGCTAAACCTCCCGCTCAGTCATGTTCGGAGCTCTGCTTAAACGCGGAGCCCCCACCGCCCACCGCCCCGCCCCGGCTACCTCCCGTCTCTCACAACTGCTTCAACGCCGTGTCCAAAGCCGCATAAAGCACCTTCATCGTCGCTTCTGTCTCGTCGCCCATGTTCGATAGCCGGAAGGTGGTCCCCTTGATCTTGCCGTAGCCGCCATCAATCAGGATCCCCTGGTCCTTCACCAACTTCTGCAGCTTCGCCGCATCCACAACCCGACTCCCAGGTTTCGCACCGTTGTTCACGCAGGTCAGCGTCACCGATTCATAGCCCGCCTCAGGGAACAGTGTGAACCCCTGACCCAATGCCCACTCCCGCGTCATCGTCGCTAATTTCAGGTGCCTTGCAAATCGCGCCTCCAACCCCTCAGCCGCAAAATCTTCTAGCTTCGATGCCAAAGCATACACATGCCCAATGCTCGGCGTGCTCGGCGTCATGTTCTGCTCCGCATTCTTCTGAAACTCGATGAAATCAAAATAGTAACCTCGATCCTTCACTGTCGCCGCCTTCGCCAGTGCCGCCGGAGAGCATGCAAATACCGCCAAACCCGGCGGCATCGCAAAGGCCTTCTGCGTCCCTGCCAGCAAGACGTCGATTCCCAACGCGTCGAAATCAATCTCCAACCCGCTCAGCGAACTCACCGCATCCACAATGAACATCACATCCGGATACTTCGCCTTCAACGCCGCAATCTCCTTCAGCGGACTCATCGTGCCCGTCGAGGTCTCGTTATGGATCAACGTCAACGCGTCAAATTCGCCCGTCGCCAACTTCGCGTCCACCTGCTCCGCTCGAATCGGTTGCCCCCACGGCACTTGCAACCCGTCTGCCTCCTTCCCACACCGACGCGCCACCTCCAGCCACTTGTCCGAAAACGCTCCGCACATGCAGCACAGCACCTTCTTCGTCACCAAATTACGCAGCGCCCCTTCCATCACCCCCCAAGCCGACGACGTGCTCAAATAGACCAGCTGCCGAGTCCTTAATAGGCTCTGCAACTGCGGTTGTATCGTGCCGTAAAGATCCTTAAATCCTTGCCCCCGGTGCCCTACCATCGGAGAACAAAATGCGCGAAATGTCTTCTCGCTGACCTCAACCGGACCCGGAATATGCAGTTTAACGTGTGCCATAAAACAAGTTCGTGAAATTTTTCACAAGCCGCCTCCGAACGCAAGCGAAGGTTTTCGTCAACCGATCCAATGCCCCCACAACAGCCTTCCCAAGGCGCTCCCGCCCATCAGTCGCTGCGCCCGAGCTCCGACCGTTTCGGGCCCGGCTCCGCTTCCATACCCGCCTCCGCACGCGTGCGTACTCGCACCCGTGGAAATGCCGACTTCGCACGCCGAGACGCCCGCGCGCTACCCCCGACCTCCAGGCTCGCTGCTTCCATAAAATCCCACTGGCTCCGACGCATCACAGCCCCCTTCTTGGGCACCGGTAGATGGTACGTCCCGTCCGAACGCAACACCCTCGCCCGGGTGGTGTCCAATAGGCTCAGTTCCAGGATCTCGTCGATCAGACGTTGCCGCGCATTGCCGTCCTCGATCGGAAACACCACCTCAATGCGCTTAAAGAAGTTCCTCGGCATCCAGTCGGCGCTGCCCACATACACCTCATGCTGACACGCGTTGTGAAAATAAAAGACCCGGCTGTGCTCCAAAAACCGATCCACAATGCTCCGAACACGAATGTTCTCACTCACGCCGCGCAGCCCGGGCCGGAGACAACAAACCCCACGCACGATGAGGTCGATCTGGACCCCAGCCGTCGACGCCTCATACATCGCCTGAATCAACTCCGGATCCACCAACGCATTCATTCGTGCGATGATTCGCGCCGGCAAACCCTTGCGCGCATGCTCCGTCTCCCTCTTCACCAAGGACATCATCGTCGCATGGAGCCGAAACGGCGCCACCACCATTTTCCGCGTCTCCTGATACTGGCAGATTCCAGTCAATAGATTGAACACATTGGTCGCATCCTCTCCGAACTCGGGATGACAGGTCAGCAAACCAATGTCCGTATACAGCTTCGCCGTCGTCGGATTGTAGTTCCCCGTGCTCAAATGCAAATAGCGCCGGATGCAATCGCTATCACGTCTCACCACCAAACACATCTTGCCGTGAATCTTATAGCCCACCAACCCATAGAGCACGTGAACCCCAGCCTCCTCCAATCGCCGCGCCCAAAGGATGTTGTTCGCCTCATCAAACCGCGCCTTCAACTCCACCACCGCCGTCACTTGCTTGCCGTTCTTCACCGCATCCATCAACGCCCCCACAATCCGAGGGTCTCCCCCCGTCCGATAGAGGGTCTGCTTGATCGCCAACACATGTGGATCCAGGCTCGCTTGCTTCAAAAAATCCACCACCGCGTTGAAACTCTCATACGGGTGATGCAAAAGAATGTCCCGCTCGCGGATCGCCTCGAAAAGGTCCTCCCGCCCAACCAAAGCCGCTGGTGTCTTCGGCACAAACCGGGCATACCGAAGCTCCGGCGACGGGACGTCATCCAACAGCGTCATCAAATGCCCAGGGCTCAGCGGACCGTTGATCACATAAAGGTCTTCCGGCCCCAAACCTAGGGTCTTCAGCAGATGATCATGGACCTCCGCCGGACAGTCCTGCTCCACCTCCAACCGCACAGCCGCACCCTTGCGTCGGTTGTGCAACTCGTTCTCCACCGCACTCAAAATGTTTCCAGTATCCTCTTCGTCAAAGTAGAGCTCGCTGTTCCGCGTCACCCGAAAACGCCAACACCCCAAAATCGTGGTGCCAGGAAAGAGATCCTCCAAATAATGCGTGATCAGACTGCCCAACAGAAGATAGTCGTAACTCCCTTTCGCCCCTGGTAACCGCACCAACCGCGGCAGCACCCGCGGCAGCTGCACCACCGCAAGCCGACGCTGCACCTCTCCATCCTGCCGCACCTCCAGCCGAACAATAATGTTCAGCGATTTGTTCAAAAGCTGCGGAAATGGATGCGCCGGATCAATTCCCAGCGGCGTCAATACAGGCCGAACCTGCGATCGATAATAATTCTCCACCCACCCCCTCCGCCCCGCATCCAACCCTTCAATCGAATGAAACCGAACCCCCTCAGCGGCCAAGGCCGGAAGCAAATCCCGGTTCCAACACGCATACTGGGTCTCAATCAATACCCGCGTGCGCGCACTCACCGCCTGAAAGGTCTCCAACGGGGTCATCCCGTCCGGCCCGCGCTCCGTGTCCGCACCCTCAATCTGCTGCTTCAACCCCGCCACCCGAACCTCGAAAAACTCGTCCAGGTTCGAACTCACAATGCAGAAAAACTTCAATCGCTCTAACAAGGGGTTCTTCCGACACAACGCCTCCTCCAAGACCCGATGGTTAAATTCAAGCCAACTAAGCTCACGGTTGATGTAATACTTGGACTTGAGCTTCGACATACGAAATTTCCCGAATTCTGCCGATGAAACCTGATTCTTTTCACCCTACAGGCCGCGCGGCTACCTCGCTCGACATTGTAGGCCGTGTGCCCCCACACGGCGCGGCCGATCCGCACAACGCTGTTGGCCGTGTTCCCTCACGCGGCACCCTCCACATGCCTCCGCACAGGACGACTCCATCGCGCAAGGTTCTAGCTTCCACGCAATCTAACCCAAGGCATCCCGCCCCTCCGCCCCCCCATCAGATCAGGAAGGTCGTTCTGCGCGGAACCCAGGGAGTGACTTTTCGGCAACTCCCGCTCCCAAACCACAACCCGAATCATGGCTTCTTTCCCGCGACGGCACCCGCCGCCTTCGGCTCCTCGTACCAGCTTCCCCTCAGCCAATCCACCAGCAGCTCCACCGACGCGCGGTCCATAATCTGATCCACGCCAAAAGCCGGCATCCGGTCGTTTCGCGATCCGTAAAATCGCACATGCGAGGCGTCGTTCACAAAGTCAATCAACCACGCCCGACTCCCATACCCAGTCAACTCCGGCGCAATCGCATCCTCGCTTGGTTTCCCGAAAGAATGACACTCCGTGCAGCGCATTTCCTCCGAACTGAGCAGCACACGCCCTTCCTTGATCGGATCCTCATCCCGCTTGTCAATCTCAGCCTGCCGGTCCAATTGAGCCTCCGCGCTCAGTGCCATCACCAGTTTCTTAAGATCCTCCTTCTTCGCCGGCGTATACTTCCCAATGTCGCGCTTCACAAAGCGCACCATCTTCCCCTCCTTAAACCGGGTGCCTCCAAAATAATGCGGTGTCCCCACCCGCTCCGGATCCAGCAAACCCGAGATCCATTCACGCGACGCAAATCCCTTCAGGTCCGGAGCGCTCACAGGGTCCGTAACCGGGTTGCCAAGGCCGTCGTGACCGCCATACCGATGACAACTCGCACAGTTCTTCGCAAACAACTTAGGCCCACGTGTCAGCGGATCGTTTCGCAAAAGACTCGCCGCCCCAGCTTCCGGAATTCCCGCAGGCGACGAAGCCAGCTCCATCACGCGCTCCGCCTCCACCCGCCCCGCCTTCACCGCCTCCTGATACTCCGGATTCTTGCGGTCCGCTTCCAACGCCTGATACGTCAACCAACCCGCCCCCAGGATCAATCCAAACATCACCCCAAGGTTGATCCTATGCCCAAGCCTCCATTGCCCAATCAATGGCATCGCGCACACAAATGCAGCCACCAATCCAGGGATCACCATCGCTCCAATAATCTCGGTTCCGTGCGGAAAGTATTTGAGAAACTGAAACAGAAACAAAAAATACCACTCAGGCCGTGCCGCCGAGTACTGCTCCGAAGGATCCGCCGGGGCCGCCAGCTCCGCTCCATGGTTCCGGATCACCAAAAACATCACCGCCGCCAAAACCGCCAAACACGCCACCGCATCCATCAATACCTGATCCGGCCAGAACGCCGCGTCCGGCTTCCTCAATGGCTTCTTGGGCGTAATGCCATGCCGACGAAACAGATAAATGTGCCCTACCAACAGCACAATGATCGCACCCGGCAAAACGCCCGCGTGCAACGCAAAGAATCGAGTCAGCGTGTGATGCCCATAGTCCGCCCCCCCAATGATCAGCTTCTGAATCTCAGGCCCTATCCAAGGGGTGATGGCCGCAATGTTCGTCGCCACGTTCGTCGCCCAAAAACCCTTCTGATCCCACGGGAGCAGATAACCCGTCAATGACAGACCCAGCACCAAGAAGAGCAGCGCAATGCCAAACCAAAAATTAACCTCCCTCGGCGCTTTATACGCCCCGTCAATCACCACCTGCATCAAGTGCAGCACCAACAAAACCGTCATCGCCTGGGCCGTAAAATGGTGAATCCCCCGCAGAATCCAACCGCCAAACATCTCGTTCTGAATGTAATACACGCTCGCCCATGCCGTCTGAGCGCTCGGCGCATACGCCATCCATAATACGATTCCCGTGATGAACTGCACCACCAACGTAAACGTCAGCGTGCTCCCCCAAACGTAGCGCCAACGCGCTCCGCCAGGAATGTTCTCGTACAACGCCTCGTGCGTGAGCTTCTTAACCCCCGTACGATGGTCCAACCAATCCAATAAACCCTTGATCACACCGGAACCTTCTCCTTTTTGCCCGCGTGAAAGTTCTGGAACTTCACCCAGACCTGACCTTCTCGCACTTCCGCCTGCAACGCATCCAATCCCCTCGGACTCGGACTGTCCTTGCTGCTGATGCTACCGTCCAAAGCAAAGCGACTGTCATGACACGGACAAAGATAGTCCTTCCGATCCTTCTGATAGGTCACAAAACAACCCGCGTGCGGGCACACCACGTTCAACGCCTCAACCCCCTCCTTCCCCTTCCGCCTCAAGTAAATCGCTCCAATCGGGATTTGCGAAAACTTGTTCCACGCATCCGTCTTGTCCGCAATCACCGGCACTTTCACAGGCGTCCCGTCTTCCGGCAGCGACGCCAATGCCGCAACCCGCAGGTTCAAAGTACCCGCCGCCTTACGCCGTAACGGATCTAACATGACAGCCAACCCCGCCAATCCAGGGATGACCACCGCAATTAATCCAATCACCCCGGCCAGCGCCTCTTTTACAAAATTGCGGCGGTGTGGCCCATGTTTACATGTTTCGTTTTGCATAACGGAGCCGCCACCTAGAAGCAGCGGTTGTTCAGGGATAACAGGAACTCCCCCCCGAATTCAACCTGGAAACCGCTTTTAACCGGTTTCCACCTCGAAAGCTGGCACATTTTGTGCGTGCTTTTCCACTCGGACTCATTCATTATTTACTAACTTATGCTCGTCTGGCTTCTTGTCATCGGATTATTTGTTGCCTTCGGCGCGATCGGCCTTTCTAAAGGCGCGATTCGCATGTTGGTCTCGTTTGTGGGGTTCGTCCTCGCATTCTACCTCGCATCCCCTCTCGCCCCCATCGCCGCTAAGCTCCTGCCAAGCCTCGAGATCACGCATCCCATCGCCAAACAACTTGTCCCCCCTCTCATCGCCTTCGCCCTCGTCAACCTCGTCTTCATCGGCCTCAGTTTTTACGTCCATCGCCTCGTCGAATTGCACTTCAAATACAAAAGCGATGATGTCCACTTCGGTGCTTGGCGCCGCATGAATGCTCGCCTCGGCGTCTTCATCGGCCTCGTCACTGCCGCTGTCTACGCCGTCACCCTAGGCCTTTTCATCTACATCGGAGGCTACCTCACGGTCCAAGTCTCCGCCGGCGATAACGACCCCTCCTGGATCAAAAGCCTCAACCAAGCCCGCAACGAACTCAAAGAAAGTGGCCTCGACCGCACCGTCGCCCTCTTCGATCGCACCCCAGCCAAATTCTACCAAACCTCCGATCTCATCGGCTTGATCTACAACAACCCGCTCGTCTGGGGTCGCATGGGAAGCTATCCTCAGTTCCTTTCCCTCACCGAGCGTCAGGATATCCAAGAAATCTCCGCCGATACCGAGTTCCTCACCCTCCTCCAAAGCCAAGGGCCCTTCACTGATATCCTCAACCATCCCCGCACCGTCGCACTCCTCGAAAATCAGGAAATGCACCAGCTGGTCGATCAAGTCGACCTCAAAGACCTAACCGAATTCCTTCAGACCGGCAAAACCACAAAGTTCGAAGAGCAAAAAATCCTCGGGAACTGGCGTATCGACCCTGCCGCCGTCGTCACCCTGACCAAACGCTCCCGCCAAGACATCACCCCCACCCAGATGATCATGGTCAAACGTCTCGCCACCACCTTGCTCTCCGATGTCACCCTCAAAGCCGGGACCGACAACCAGTTCTTCGTCAAAATGAGTCTCTCCGACGAGGCCATCAAGAACCTCATGCAATCCCTCGCCGCCTCCGGTGGCAAAGTTGCCGATACCACAGGCGATGCCGCCCGACGCGCTGCCCCTCCAACTCCAGGGCTCCCCGCCGGTATGACTCCCGAGACGGCCCGCCGATACGGCCTCACCGCCGGTGGCCCGCGCGGTCAAGAAACCGCAGCCACTCCCCCGCCCGAAAACCCAGCCGATAAAGCCAAAGCCTCCGCACTCGTGCCCGCCAAGAAGGGCACCTGGGCTGAAGACGGTTCTAAATACAAAATGACCTTCGTCAAAGACGGCGCTCCCCCCTTCGAAGCCGCTGCCCGCATCGAGAACGAACGCCTCATCATCAATCAAAAAGACATCATCTGGGTCCTGGTGCGCGATTAGCACACCCTTCGTCCCCAGACATCGTCTCCAGCCGCCGCTACTCGCTGCGGCCGAATCCGAAAACCCACATTTCGTTCCCGCCTCCGTCCCTGAGCAAAAAGGGTATGCTGGAATCGCATGACGATCCAAGCCGAGCCATCCTCCCTTCTTAGCAGCATCCTGCCCACACACCCTCATCGCCATTCCCCGTAGGCCGTGTGCCCCCACACGGCGCTGGTCTCTTGCCTCAGGGTTGTTGGACTCAATGTTCGAGGCTTGAGGCTCGAGACAATCAAGCCTTCGAAAGGACGTTGGAACCGAGTGAACCCTCCCAACGGAACGGGTGCAAAAAACACAACGCGTAACGAGCCACCCAACTCATTCCCACAGCCCAGCCACCGTTCGCGTCAAGCACCCATCCACACCGTAGAACCACGGATGGCCACACCGAACCGATTGCCTTGAGCCACTCCAACCCGACACAATCGACTACGGATTCCACAACAGGCATGCATGCCTGTTGTGTATATAATTTGATTCAAATTTCTATATAATTTAGGATCTAATCGCTTGATTTCAATAGATCGGATTGGCATCCTTTCCCCAATCCCCGTCCTGCAGAGATCCGACAAAAGAACCTGCTACACAGTGGCCAAATGCTTCTGATTTCGGATCAGGCTATCGCGTGGCATCGAGGTACGACCGAACCGTTAGAACTCTGCGTCGGGTAAAGAGGAGAAGGATCCAATCACGCTATGAATCCTGTGGACTATACCCCGCGTGAAGCCTGCAACGGCCACACCACCCGCGGAGATAATCGCTATCCACCGCTCGTCATTCACGACGCGCCCGATCGATCGCAGCTGAGCCCGGCACTAACCCCACTCGCCGCTTTGCTTGTGAAACGAGTTACAAACCATTTACCCAACACCAACCCCCAACCCAACCCTTTCCAAGAACCCAAGACCAAGAAGTCGACTCTCGGCTACATCCGAATGCTTCGTATGCGAAACGCGGATTTGTGAGAATTCAAGTTGCGCCCCGCTCCGGGCTTTTGATACCGTTTTCGCCCTGGAGCCGACGTGGCGGAATTGGCAGACGCGCTGGACTCAAAATCCTGTGGTAGTGATACCGTGTGGGTTCGACCCCCTCCGTCGGCACCATCTTCTTCTTGTAGTGTGATCCCCCTCTCTTGAGTGGGCTCACTTCTGCCCAGCAGAATCCTCGCATGTGAGCCGGGCATCCCCCGCCTCCGCGACGAACTTTCGCAGCACCCCCCAAACTGTCGCCATCCCACCGCCCATACACCATGCATCGTGATCTCATCATCCCAGACCCAAAGGGCCTCAAGCCCCCTCGCAGCACGATCCCTCAGCCCAAGCCCAAAAGACTGCCATGCTCCACTCCCAGGCCCAAAGGGCTGCCACCCCATCATCCCAGGCCCAAAGGGCTGTCACCTCATCATCCCAGGCCCAAAGGGCCGCCATCCCTTAGCCCAGGCCACCGGCCTGGGTCCGTTCACCCCAATCCGTCGGCGGCCTGAAGGGCCGCGATAACACACACACAACGCCATGCCTCAATCATTATCCCGCATCCTGATCCACCTCGTGTTCAGCACCAAAAACCGCCAACGCGTGCTCACGCCCGAAATCCAAACTGAATTGCACCCCTACCTCGCCGGAACCCTGGACAACATCAAATGCCCGTCGTTGCAAGTGGGTGGCGTGCAAGACCACGTCCACCTCCTATTCGGCCTGTCACGCACGCACACCATCGCCGACGTGGTCGAGACCATGAAAACCGGTTCATCGAAATGGATCAAATCCAAGGGCTCGGGGTTTGCTGACTTCCACTGGCAATCAGGTTACGGCGCACTTTCCGTCAGCCAATCCGACGCCGATGTCGTCGTAGCCTACATTCGCAACCAGGCCCAGCATCACCAGAAGATGACCTTCCAGGACGAATACCGCCGATTGCTGGAACGGTATCAGGTCGCGTTCGATGAACGATATATGTGGGATTGATTCGTATCGCAGGCCCTGAGTCATAACAGTTCAGAAGAGCCTGAACGCGAAAGCGCAAAGGACCAGAGGCGCAGAGGAGTTGATTCTATTCCCATGGAGTATAAGGGTCACGCGTCGGTGTGTGGACCTATCCTACAGCGGTTGGAGCCTCCCCGGCTTCGCGGCTTCACCCCTCTCCGTCTTCGCGTTAAATTGCTGCTGTATCGTCACGGCTAAGGATCGACATCCGCCGTCCCAAGCGCAACATACCGTCCATCCTCCTTGCAGGCCCATCATCCCATCGCCCAAGGTCCAAAGGGCCCTCATCCCAGGCCCGAAGGGCCGCCATCCCTCAGCCCAGGCCACCGGCCTGGGTCTCCCGCCCCCCACACAACCTGGCTGAGGCCTGAAGGGCCGCAATCCACAACCGCCAAACAAACTACCACCGATCATCGCACCCCGTTGGGGCGCAAAATTGTTTCGTCGACCCGACACCCAGGCCGATGCCCTGGGCTGAGGGATCACGCGCCGTTGGCGCTGAACAGCCAGGCCCATCTCAAGCCCAAAGGGCCGACCGCCCACCACCCAAGCCCAATCATCATCACCATCAGTCCCAATGTGTCGACCTCCGCCCCATCGCAGGTCCAAAAGGCCGACATCCCAGGGTCCCAAACCCAAAGGGCAACCATCCCACCACCCACGCCCAATGCGTCCACCCGCCACGGTCCCAAGCCCAGAAGACTACCATCCCACCACGCTAGGTCCAAAGGGCCACCATCCCAGGCCCAAAGGGCCGCCATCCCTCAGCCCAGGCCACCGGCCTGGGTCCGCCACCCCTCGCAACCCGCCTGCGGCCTGAAGGGCCGCAATCCACAACCGCCAAACAAACTACCACCGATCATCGCACCCCGTTGGGGCGCAAAATTGTTTCGTCGACCCACCCCCCGCCAACACGCGCTCAAGATGGAATCGCCGGTCGCCCCCTCCGACTAGCATTTGATTTGGGCCAAATCCTAGCGCGTCAAATTCAAATTATGTCCTTCCGGTTTGCCTTCGGGATTTGCCTCGATAAGCTCTGCTCCAACAACTCATGCTCTGGATCGCCCCCACGGAGAAGTACACCGCCAACGCCGCTTACGCAGCGCGTCCCTCGGATGCCAACAACCAGCGCCTCGGGATCTCCGAATTGAGGCCCGAGGATTACTCTGGGGGTTGTCGGCAAGGTCCCGGACTCGGCCTCCTGCCTCTGGCCGATCCGTGCGCCGATGGGTGGTTTGATCAACTCCTCAACCGCCCCAAAACCGACCGCTTCCCGGGCGTGCCCCTTTCAACCGATTAAACGCGATGCTCACCGGCGAAATCCGCAGTAAAATCGATGCCCTCTGGAATGCCTTCTGGTCTGGCGGCATTGCCAACCCGCTCGAAGTCATCGAACAGATCACGTACCTGTTATTCATCAAACGCCTCGACGACCTGCACACGTTGGAGGAAAACAAAGCCTCCCGACTCAAACTCAAGAGCCTGGAACGCCGTGTCTTCCCCGAAGGCAAAGACCCGAAGGCAAAGACCCGAAGGGCCGTGCTTACGACGACATCCGCTGGTCGCGCTTCAAGCATTTCGAAGCCAAGGAAATGTTCGAGGTCATGGATCAACACATCTTCCCCTTCCTGCGCACCCTCGGCAGTGACGGCTCCACATACGCGCACCACATGAAGGACGCGCGCTTTACCATCCCCACGCCCGCGCTGCTCGCCAAGGTCGTGGACATGATTGACGGCGTGCCGATGGAGGACCGCGACACCAAGGGCGACCTCTACGAATACATGCTCGGCAAGATCGCCAGCGCTGGGCAGAACGGCCAGTTCCGCACCCCGCGCCACATCATCCAGCTCATGGTGGAATTGGTCCGACCGGTTCCCACCGACGTGATGTGCGATCCGGCCGACGGCACCTGCGGTTTTCCCGTGGCGGTGGGTGAATACCTGCGCGCGCATCATCCGGAGATCTTCCGGGACGAGAAGCTCAAGCAGCACTTCCACCACCACCTCTTCCACGGTTTCGACTTCGACAACACCATGCTCCGAATCGGCAGCATGAACATGCTCCTGCACGGCGTGGAAAACCCTGACATCCGCTACCGCGACTCCCTCGGGCAGGACCATGCCGGCGAGGAGGAAAAATACACCCTCATCCTCGCCAATCCACCCTTCGCCGGGTCGCTCGACTACGAGAATTGCGCCAAGGACCTCCAGCAGATCGTTAAGACGAAGAAAACCGAACTGCTCTTCCTCGCCCTCTTCCTGCGCCTGCTCAAGCCCGGCGGACGCGCCGCCGTGATCGTGCCGGACGGCGTGCTTTTCGGCTCGTCCAACGCCCACAAGACCCTTCGTCAGATCCTCGTGGAAGAACAGAAACTCGACGCCGTCATCTCACTGCCCGGTGGCGTGTTCAAGCCCTACGCCGGCGTCTCCACGGCCATCCTGCTCTTCACCAAGACCAACTCCGGCGGCACGGACCAAGTCTGGTTCTACGACGTGGACGCCGACGGCATGTCGCTCGACGACAAACGCACCGAACTCCTCCCGCCGGAAAAGCTCGGCCCCGTGCCCAAGACCCCGCTCACCGCCGACGACCACGCGAAGAACAACCTCCCCGACGTGCTGGCAAGGTGGCGTTCGTTCGGAGTCTCACCTTCAGGCGGTTCGGGCGGCGGACCGGCTAAAGCCGGGACTCCTAACCCAGAACTCGCCCGCCCCCGCACCGCGCAAAGCTTCTGCGTGCCCAAGGCCGACCTCATCGCGCAGGGCTATGACCTCTCGCTCAACCGCTATAAGGAGGTCGTCCACACCGAAGTCGCGCACCGCCCGCCGGGGGAGATTTTGAAACACCTCGCCTCGTTGGAGGAGGAAATCACCACCGGCATAAAAGAGTTAGAGGCCATGTTGGAATGAACCAAGCCGCAAACCAACACCCTGGTTTCAGGCCCAAAGGGCCGTCATTCCTCAGCCCAGGGCAACGCCCTGGGTTGACGTTCCCACCCGGTTTCATTCCCCTGTAGGGGCGGAATATCGCGGCCCTTCAGGCCGCATAATTTGTCCGCACGAATACCCAGCCCATTGGGCTGGGCTGAGGAATTGCGCGCCGTTGGCGCTAACCACCCTCGGCCACCTGGAGGCGGAGATTCAGCAGGGGATGAAGGAACTGGAGGGGATGCTGAAGTGAGTGCGTGGCCGCTCAAACGTCTCGCCGAGCTTGGTGCAGTCTCGACCGGCTCGACGCCGCGCACTGCTGAGCCTCGATTCTACGGCGGCGACCTTCCTTTCGTAACTCCGTCAGAACTCGATACGGGTTTACCCGTCACAACCACGCCTCGGACTTTAACGGATGAGGGCGCGGCAGAAGCGAGAGTGCTCCCGGAGGGATCGGTGATGGTGTGTTGTATTGGTTCGTTGGGGAAGACTGGCATCGCCGGACGTTCCGTCGCAACCAACCAGCAAATCAATTCCGTGGTCTTCGACCGTGACAAAGTGTGGCCCCGTTTCGGTTTCTATGCGTGCCGCCTGTTGAAGCCAAAGCTGGATTGCATGGCTCCCGCAACGACGCTGCCGATTGTCAGCAAATCAAAGTTCGCGGAGCTGACTATTCCAGTGCCGCCGCTGGCGGAGCAGCGGCGGATCGCGGAGGTGCTGGACCGGGCGGAGGCGTTGAGGGCCAAGCGCCGCGCCGCCCTCGCCCAACTCGACTCCCTCACCCAATCCCTGTTCGTCGACCTCTTCGGCGACCCCGCCACCAATCCGAAAGGCTGGCCCAAGGCGACACTTGGCGACGTGACCGAGATGGTGACCGGCTATCCGTTTCGCAGCGAGGAATACGTCACCAATTGCGATTCTGTTCGCCTCTGCCGTGGCGCGAACATTTTGCCGGGCCGCGTTGATTGGAGTGACCTCGCTCGCTGGCCAGAGTCTAAAGCGGCGGGACTCGCCGACTTCAATCTTGAGGCCGGGGACGTGGTAATCGCAATGGACCGTCCTTGGATTTCCGAAGGCTTCAAGATTGCACGCGTGCAGCCAGAAGATTGTCCTGCACTTCTCGTTCAGCGCGTCGCGCGACTCCGAGGCAAAAAGGAAATGCCGAACGCGTTCTTGTTTCATCTGCTCAATCAACCGGCGTTCACTCGTCATTGCCGCCCGACGGAAACGACTATCCCGCACATTTCGCCGAAGGACATCCGCTCATTCGCCTTTCCACTTCCCCCCATCCCATTACAGCGCGAATTCGCCCGGCGAGTCACGGCGGTGGAGGCGCTGAAGACGGCGCCGCGCGCGTCGCTGACGGAGTTGGACGCGCTCTTCGCCACCCTCCAGCACCGCGCTTTCTGCGGGGAACTATGAGAGCATCAGGTCGCGATATAGTTCCCAAGACCGGAAACGAACTGGAAATGAATCAGGTTTTCAGAACAGACATACTGGTCTATTATGTTGTGTTACTTCCTTTATTATAGATATTTACGAAATATTAATAAGGAAATTGATTTGGAAACGAACTCTGTTTTATTTGGAGCATGATCGTCCGTTACGAAATCCCACGAGACTGGATTGCCTACGACCGACTGGCGATATTTGACGAGCTGATGGCCGCGAAGGCGGGGGTGCTCGCACTTACCCAAATCCCCTACCAACGAAGCTGGGCGGATGAACTTCAGAGAGTGCAGCTGAAGCGCGAAGTGGCCGGCACTTCGCGTATCGAGGGTGCGGAATTCACGGAAAAGGAACTGGACGCGGCAATGCGGGAGACGCCAGAACAGTTGGAAACCCGGTCGCAAAAGCAGGCTGCAGCTGCCGTGTCCACCTACCGTTGGATTGCCGGATTGGCCACCGATCGTCCGGTGGACGAGGCGCTGGTCTGCGAAGTTCATCGTCGGCTGGTTTCCGGTTGCGATGATGACCATTGTGCGCCGGGGCAACTCCGCACCCGTGATCAGAACGTGACGTTTGGCGCGCCCCGGCATCGTGGCGCGGAAGGTGGAGATGAATGCGAGGTAGCTCTTCGCGGGCTAGTGACTGCGGCCCGGGGGCGTTTCAGGGAGCACGACCCGCTGATTCAGGCGCTGGCGTTACACTACCATTTCGCGGCGATGCACCCGTTTCTCGATGGCAATGGCCGAACCGCTCGCGCGCTCGAAGCCCTCATGCTCCAGCGCACTGGGCTCAGAGACACGCTGTTCATCGCCATGTCCAACTACTACTACGAACAAAAAGTCGGATATCTGAATGCGCTCAATGCTACGCGGACGGCGAACCATGATCTGACGTTTTTTCTTAAGTTTGGGCTGAAAGGCGTCGAAAGCCAGTGCCGCCGCCTCTTTGCGGAAATCCGCCAGCAGGTAGCTAAGGCGCTTTACCGGAATACGGTCACGGACCTTTTCGGGCGGCTGAAGTCGCCCCGCAAGCGCGTGGTATCAGGACGTCACGTTCAGTTGCTCCACCTGTTGCTCGATGAGGAGGAAATGACTCTCGCCGCGCTGACCGAGCGCACGCGGCACATCTTCAACGTCAGCAACCCTTACAAAGCCTTGGTCCGCGATCTCAATTATCTGATCGGCATCGGAGCCCTCGCGGCGACGCGCCTGCCGGAGAAGACCGGCTTCCTGATAAGCATCAACCTCGACTGGCCCACGAAGATTACCGAAACCGAGTTCTTCCAGCGCGTGAAAGTCATGCCGAAGGGAAAGGTCTACGGTTTCCTGTCGGCTTGAGCTGCTCATGTCCAACTTCGGGTATTCCAGGCTGGAGCGAGCGGGATTCTGGCACGCTCCGCCGCCGTCGCGGGGGTGAATGTGGTGGTGTTTCCCGGCAATCTCGGCAAGGAAGAGAGTGTGACTGTGGCGGAAGGGAACAAGTTGCGTCGGCTCGCGCCCAAACATTAAGTTTGCACCCATGCACTTTTGCAGGTTACTTTGCATGCACGCTTATGCCATCGATTGCTCGAAAAAAACCAACAGCCGCACGGATGGTGACGTTCCGGTTCGGCCATCGCGGTGTGAAGGATTACTCCAGCTTGATGCAGCTTTACCGGAGAAAATTTCACCTCGCCCAGCCGTTGGTTGTGCGGTTGACCGGATTTTCCCCACGCTCCGTCGCCAAATGGGCGCAAGGTGAATCGCCATCGCTGAAGCAGGAGAAGGCGCTGGTGGAGATGGATCGCCTGCTGGACAGCCTCGCGCGGGTCATGGAGGCTGGAGAAGTGGGTCGCTGGATGAAGACCCCCAACCCGGCATTCGATGGTTCGACGCCCATGCAAGTCATCGAACGCGGGGAGATGGATCGTATCTGGCGCATGCTCTACGATGTGGAATCAGGCCAGCCGGGTTGAAGGACCTCAATGGCGAGTGATTCCAATTTCACGTTTCTGAAAGCCGAATGGCCCGACCTGCACGATTCAGCGACCAAAGCCGAGGCACTGGCGTATCCCGATGCACGGACGGCGTGCTTCCACGCCCGGCGGGGGTTGGAGCTGATGGTCCATTGGCTCTACAAGCACGACTCGGCGCTCAAACTGCCATACCAGGACAACTTGAGTGCGCTCATCCACGAGCCGACGTTCAAGACCACGGCGGGACCGGTGATCTTTGCCAAGGCCGTGCTCATCAACCGCCTAGGGAATTCGGCCGTGCATGGGCATCGCCCGGTGCAGCAGTTCGATGCGCTGACAGCAGTTCGTGAGCTCTTCCACGTCGCCTATTGGGTGGCGCACACCTACGCGCGAGGGGCATTTTGTCAGTTCCCGAACGGCAATTCCAAACCTTCGACGCCAGGCCACACGCCCTAAACGAAGAACCATTGCAACCCAACACGATCGCGCACCTCTACGCCTTCCAATCCTCGTTCTCGCAGGAACATGATCGCTCACCGGGAGAGTGTTGTGCTCCTGAACTGTTCGTTACCGTGCTTCCTGTCAAGCCCGCGGGTCTTTACACCCCAAAGGAAGCAGTGCCCAAGTGCAGAAGCTTGCATTTTCAAACCGCTGTTTGCACCCCATTGTCAGACCGCCGCTGACAGTTTGGAGTGCATCATTGAATGACTTGTTCGTCCCCCTCGTTTCATTTTATGCGATTCCATTGATCCGGGCTTCGAGCTCGTGCAACTTTTCGAGAACCGCTTGAAACGATGTCGGGGCTTCAAGGAACATGTCCCGCATCTCCTGATAGTCCCGCGCCAACTCCGCTAGCCGCGCCTCTGGCGGCACGAGGCGGAATGTTCCAGGCTTGGCTAGGTCATAGCGCGCCCAACTTCGGGCAAAGAATCGTGCTTTCCAGTCCACCACCCGTTGCCGTAATTTGTCGTCAGCCAGTGCGCGCGTCGCTTCCGTCCGGTCCGCCATCGCCGCCACATCCGCGTAATGCCGAGAGTAATGACTGGGCATTGGCGATTTGGGATCCCGATGATATTCCGCGTGTAAGATGGTCGCTTTTTCCCAGAAGGCACGTTCCACTTCCAGCGCCACCACGTCGCAACCCATTTCCAAGAGTGGCGCAGGCAAGATATCCGCCAACCACGGACGCACCCGATGGATACCCACTGGACGCTGATCGGTCAGCGAGCCAAACTCCAGCTTCACCCAGCGTCGGATGTAGTCCGTCCCCGCCGCGAATGCAGACGGGTAGTAATACAGCAGCACCGGCGAATGCGTGGCCGAATCCGTTTGGAACTCCAGCCAGTCTTGGTGCTGCGTCCGTTGCCCGATTTCCGTCCGGATATACTGCTCCAGATCGGGCTGCAACTGCCGCCCCACCCATTTTCCACACTCCGTCTCCAGAATCTCCGTCCATTGATCGCGTTGCCGACGACTCGCGGCACGTTCAGACTCAGACTCCGAAATCCCCAGCGTTGCGGGGGAGACCGACAGATCAATATCCTCAGAAAACCGTCTGATGATGCCGAATACTTTTGACAAGGCCGTGCCACCCTTGAACACCAACGCCTCGCTCCAATCCGTGTGTGTGAACAAAAGCCCCAGTGTCCAGCAAACCCAGAAATCCTTCTCCACGATGACCGGGCTGATTCGCAGTCGTTCCGCCGCTTCCGCAAAAATGACACGGCGCTCCCCTACCGGCATGCAGGCCACACGCTTCACGTCGGTTTCTCCTCGCCGGCAATAAATCGCAGATGGGGATGCATCCACGCTGGCGCAAATCGGAGGTCCCGCAGCAATCTGCGGCGGTCCTCCGGTTTCAACAGTTTCCGCAGAAACGCCACCCGCTCCGGCGTCACATGATTCTTCCCCAGTGAGCGGAGCCCCGCCATCACGAGTCCGCTTGTTCGGCCCGCCGCCGCCATCTTGCGCCGCGAACGTTCGCGAAACTCGATCTTACGTTGTCCCACTTTTACCGTACGTCGCCGCCGGTCCGTGTCATACACGATCCGCGCCGGTACTTGCTCCGAGAGATGCAACAAATTGGCCGCCGCCGCCTCGGTAGTTTGGAGCTGAATGCCGTCCCGCCGCGCAATCGCCTCCGCTATGGCATCCGACGTCGCGGAGAGTTCTCCCAGCAGCGGATGCGTGCGGGGAAGGTCATAAAGCCCACGCGCAACCCGTCGCAGTTTCCCCACCTTCACCAGACGCTGAATGGCCATCCCAACGGCGTCCGTCGTGCCCAGATCGAAGAAATCCGACCGGGTGAACACCTTTTCAGGTCCGGCTCGTCTTAATCTTTGAAGAATTTTATCGTTCAGGCTCACGGTGCAATACTCTGCGTTGATATGTTATAAATGCAACGTCCTATTTATAACAACAGTTCCGCCAACACAGACCACTCGCAAGAGAAGACACACTGTTTGAAAGAAGCAAAGAATAAGCCCTGATCGCTCCGGATTCCCCTGAACATTCCTGGCGAGGGTGAATCGTAAGAGGGTGGGGGGGGGTAATCACGCACAGCGCCGCCAATTGCGCCCCCACCCGCCCGCTCCGCAGGGACGGTCCAGGCCAGAGAAAAAAGGATGCCTACATCCTGGCAACACCAGAGCGCAAAACGAATCGCCCCGAACTCAGTTTTGGATACAATTGGACATAACTATCGCGCGTCTGGGTGCGTCTTCCCGCGTTTCGAGGGGAATCGTCGAAAACGAGCGAAGCGCAGGAAAGGCCCGTAAACACGAGCGAGGACGCATGAAGGTGCATGATCAGGGAAGCCCTTCCGAGGCTTCGACCCCCTCCGTCGGCACCATCTCTTCTTGTAGTGTGACCCGCATCATTTGAGCGGGCTCACTTCTGCCCAGCAGAATCCTCGCATGTGAGCCGGGCATCCCCCGCCTCCGCGACGAACTTCCGCAGCACCCCCCAAACTGTCGCCAGCCCACCGCCCATACACCATGCATCGTGATCTCATCATCCCAGACCCAAAGGGCCTCAGTCCTCCTCGCAGGCCCAAAGGGCCGCCATCCCTCAGCCCAGGCCATCGGCCTGGGTCCGCCACCCCCCCCAATCCTGCGGCCTGAAGGGCCGCTATACCCCAGACGACATGCCCAGCACGCTCACCCGGTGTGTCGCAAACAAACGCGTGAAGGTCAGACCCCACCTCCGTTCCCTCCTGTTGCCGACTCCCAATGGCGTTTCGACAACACCACAAACTCCGATGGATCCTCGCTATCCCTGCAGGGGTAGCTCTCAGCTCAAACTCGTTTCCATTCCGTCACAGGAATGCCTTTCCATCGCCATGCACGTTCGCTCCAATGCTCCGCGTAGGCATTCCACACGGAAGGAAGCCCGAATAGCAAAGGCACGGCTCAGTGGCGCGATGCAGCCCGGGTATCTGCAAAGGGATGACTCGAACTGGAAGAATCGCTCCCTTTCGAGTGCCGCTTTCCCGCCGTCCTAATGCCTAGTTAAGTGACTCGTCGAAGCAGGCAAATCCGGTGGTCGACAGGTCGCTTTGCATCCGCTAGGTTCTTCCGACTAACGCAGGTCCAATGCAAAGCTGAACTATGGGCACACATTTCGAGGAATCGCGGCAGCGGGACATCGACCGCATACGGCGTAAGGTCGGCGAGATGGCCGAGCTCGCCGAGAGCGCGCTGCACGATTGCATGAAAGCTATCGAGACGCGCAATCGCGTGCTCGCCTACTCCGTGATTCTCCGCGATCAACGTATCGATGAACTCGAGAAGGAAATCGATCGCCTCTGCTTGGAGTTTATCGTGCGCCAACAGCCAGTCGCAGGCCCCTTACGACTCGCTTACGCTACGATTCGTATCAATCTCGAACTGGAACGCGTGGGTGACTACGCCGAGGGCATCGCACGACAGGTCCTAAAACTGATCTCGTTGAACGCCGATATTCCCATCAGCCGATTTGTCGAAATTGCAAATCTCTCCATCCCGATGCTTCACGACGCAGTCCAAGCGTTCATTCAGCAGGACGTCGCTTTAGCCCGCGCCGCCTCGGAGAAGGAGGTGCTCGTCGACGCCCTCAAAAGCCGCCTGCATTCGGACTTAATTCAATTGAATCGGAGGGACGAGTTACCCTTCGAAGCCCTCAATGCTTTGATGATGGTCGGCCGGCATTTCGAAAGGGTGTCGGATCAAGCCAAAAACATCTGCACGGAAGTGCTCTATATGTGCACGGGCGAGTACGCACGCCATAAAGGTGCCGAGGCCTCTCGGCTTCTCTTTGTCGACCGACGCAACGCCTGCCGGAGCCAGATGGCAGAGGCCATCGCCAATTCGCTCAAACACCCCCAGTTCGTCTTCGCCAGTGCCGGCGTTGAACCCTCCGAAATCGATCCAAAGACAGTCCAGTTCCTAGAATCCAAAGGCCTCGACGTCTCGAAGCAGTCCAGCAAGTCCATCGATCAGATCCCGAACCTCGAGCATTACCACATCATGGTCGCCCTCGCACCCGAGGCACGACGCGCTTTTCCTTCGGCTCCCACAAAAGTCGTCTGTTTGGACTGGAGCGTAGCGGATCCATCCGCGATTCAAGGCTCCCCCACAGAGGTTCAAGCCGCTTACGAAGCGACCTACCACTTTCTGCGCTCCCACATGCAGGATCTCGTCGAAGCCGTGGTGGGCGACAAAGTCCCCTGAACCAGGAGCTTCTCCACACCTCTCGAAACCTAATATCATGATTAAAACACTCTACATCCAATGGGCCGCACACGCGGGTGCCGTCACAACACTGGTGATCGCGATGCTCGCCGGTGGTTGCAGCAAATCCGAGAACTCCGCTAGCAATGCTCCTACGGCCAAGAAAACGACCATCGCCAACATCGGTTCCGATACCATGGTCAACCTCGCCATCGCTTGGGCCGATGCCTACAGCAAAGTGGCCCCAACCGTGTCTGTGGAAGTAAACGGCGGAGGCTCCGGTCAAGGTGTGGCGGCCCTGATCAATGGCTCGTGCGAGATCGCGAACTGCTCCCGGCTCTTTGAAGAAAAGGAGATCAAGGACTTCACCGACAAACACCCAGGTAAAGCCCCCAAGGAGTTCATGGTCGGTTACGACGCCCTCTCGGTCTTCGTTCACAAAGATAATCCGATGACCGAAATCTCCATCGAAGAGCTGCAACAACTCTACATGAAAGATGGAAAGTTCTCCAAATGGTCGGATCTCGGGGTCAAAAACATACCCGGTGCCAAAGGAGATGAGGTTATCCTCGTGAGTCGCCAAAATAACTCCGGCACCTACCACTACTTCCGCGAGGCGATCGTCGGAAAAAAGAACGAAATGCGCCTCGGAACTGTCGATATGAACGGCTCCAAAGACGTGGTCGATCTTATCGCGAAAACCCCTAACGCGATCGGCTACTCCGGCATGGGCTACGCCACCCCCGCTGTCAAACATCTCAAGGTCTCCAAGAAAAAGGGTGATAAAGCCGTCGAACCCACCATCGCGACCACCCTCGACAAGAGCTATCCGATCGCACGACCGATGTACATGTACACTGGGGGCGAACCTACCGAGCAGGTCAAGTCGTACCTCAATTGGATCCTCGCCGACGCGGGCCAAAAGATCGTCGCCGAAACCGGCTACGTCCCCCTGCCCAAAAAGTAGGCCCCGCTTGGATGCCTCGTGGAATACCATGAGGGCAGCCCTTTATTCGCGACGCCCATCCACCATGCCAAACCTCAACACCGCCTCCCCTGAATCGGTAGCGGCGCGCACCGTACCCCAACGCGGTAAGGCTTCGGTGCTTGGGGAACGTGCCATTGAGGCGCTGATCTATCTGTGCGGTTTCAGCGCGATCATCTTCGTCTTCGGGATCTTCTTCTTCGTGTTTCGCGAAGGAGCTCCGTTCCTCGCCAAGCTCAAAGTAAGCGAGTTCTTGTTCTCCACCGAGTGGTTCCCAACCTCGCAAACCAACGCGAAATATGGGGTTGGGGCGCTCATCGTCGGAACCCTGAGTGTGACGGTTCTGGCCATGGTCATCGCGGTCCCGTTCGGTCTGGGTGCCGCCGTTTTCGTCTCCGAATTCTGCACCGGTAAAGCACGCGAGACTCTCAAAGTCGTCATCGAACTGCTCGCCGCAATCCCCAGTGTGGTGTGGGGCTTCATCGGGCTCACCGTCATGTCCCCGCTGGTGATCAACACATTCCATGTGCCCATCGGCGTCAACATGTTTAATGGGGCCATTCTCCTTGCTCTGATGAGCGTTCCAATCATGGTCAGCATCGGCGAAGACGCTCTCAAAGCCGTCCCAGATACCTACCGCGAGGCCGCCTTGGCTCTCGGGGCAACCAAATGGCAGATCATCTATCGTGTCCTCCTGCCCGCAGCAAAGAACGGCCTGCTCGCCGCCGTTCTGCTCGGAGTCGGACGCGCCATCGGAGAGACCATGGCCGTGCTGATGGCCACCGGCCACAGTGTCCGAATCCCGCATAGCATCTTCGACCCCGTCCGCACACTCACGGCCACTATCGCAGCCGAGCTCGGCGAAACCAGCAAAGGATCCGATCATTATCAAGTCCTGTTCCTCATCGGGATCCTGCTCTTTAGCATCACCTTCGTGGTCAACCTCGCCGCCGACCTCATCGTTAAAGGGATCCGGAAGAAATAGTTCGCATGCCATCCCCCATCCCAACCCCCTCCGCCGCCACGCTATTCGCGGAGACGGCTTTCGTGCGAAAAAAGCAACGAAACGAGACGATCGCAAAGTGTTTCCTGGGCGGCATGGCCGCCGCCATGGTGATTCCACTGATTCTTATCGTGGGCTACGTCATCACCAAGGGCATACCGTCCCTGAGCTGGGAGTTCCTCACCACGAACCCTCGCCTCGGCGGTATCCGCGGCGGTCTCTGGTCCGCTCTAGTCGGCACCCTCTATATCGTCACGATCTCCCTGTGCGTCAGCGCTCCCATCGGGGTTCTCGCTGCCGTCTACCTCAACGAGTACGCCCGCGACAACTGGTTCACTCGCATCGTCAACCTCGCCGTCGTCAACCTCGCTGGTGTGCCCAGCATCGTCCACGGTCTCTTCGGCCTCGGCGCGTTCGTCTATGCCGCCGGGATGGGGAAAAGCATCCTTTCAGCCTCTCTAACTCTCTCCATCATGACCCTCCCGGTCATCATCGCCTCTACCAAGGAAGCCCTCTCGGCTGTCCCCATGAGTTTCCGCGAAGCCTGCTGGAACGTGGGAGCCACCCGCTGGCAAACCATCCGCCGCATCGTGCTCCCAAACTCCATCAGCGGTATCCTCACCGGCGTCATCCTCCAGGTCAGCCGCACCGCCGGCGAAACCGCCCCAGTCATGCTCACCGGCGTCGCGACCTTCAAAGCCGTCGAAGGAACCGGCTTGTTCCTCTACAACCCGATCTCCGACCAATGCATGGCGTTGTCCATGCACCTCTACTACATCGCCACCCAGGCCAGCAACGCCGCCCCTTCGCTCCCCTTCGCCATCGCAACCGTCCTGCTCTGCGTCGTGCTCGCCGTCAATGCAACCGCCATCAGCATCCGAGCGTGGCTCCGATCGCGTAAAAAATGGTAATGAGCACCTCTCCCCAATCGATCGCGAGCCCTCCTCGCAAGTCACCTCCCAAGGTCGAGGTCGAGAACCTAAGGCTCCGCTACGGACCCAAAGAGGTCATCCACGGTATCTCGTTCCATATCGAGCCCAACGAAATCCTAGGGGTCATCGGCCCCGCGCAATCCGGCAAAACCTCGCTCCTGCGCTGCATTAACCGCACCATCGACTTCACCGCCAGCGCTGAGGTCAGCGGCTCCATCCGAGTCGATGGCCAGGATGTGCGCAAAACCGCTGATGTCTACGCCCTGCGCCGCAAGATCGGCATGGTCGCCCCTCTACCCGTCGGCTTGCCCTTGAGCATCTACGAAAACGTCGCCTTCGCCCCAAGAACCTCAGGCCTCAACCGCAAATCAGACCTCGATGCACTCGTCGAGAAATGCCTCCGACAAGCCGCCCTCTGGGATGAGGTCAAAGACCGGCTGGACTCCCTGGGCACTAAGCTCTCCGGTGGCCAACAGCAACGGCTCACCATCGCCCGCGCACTCTCCCACCAGCCCGAGATCCTTTGCCTCGACGAATTCAGCATCGCCATCGATCCGGTCACGACCATGCGCATTGAGGATGTTCTCAAAGAACTCAAACGCGAGATGACCATCATCCTGGTCACCAACCTAGTTCAACAAGCGCGCCGCCTCGCCGCACGAACCATGTTCCTCTGGAACGGCGAGATCATCGAACTGAACGACACCGAAACCTTGTTCAGCGACCATCCTCGGGACAAACGCACCTACGATTACGTCAACGGAATCTTCGGATGAAACCGGCCGCGACCAATCCCTCACCCCTCGGCTCCGATGCCTCCCCCGGGATCACCACTCGTGACCTCAAGCTCTGGTACGGCAAGTTCCAGGCGCTCAAGGGGATTAACGTCGACATCAAAAAGGGGATCATCACCTCCCTCATCGGCCCCTCAGGCTGCGGCAAAACCACCCTGCTGCGCTGCTTCAATCGAGTCAATGAACGTTACGGCAACGTCACCACCCAAGGCGAGATCAAGTTGCTCGGCAAAAATATCTACGACCCCGACGTCTCCCTCATCGAGTTGCGCAAATGCGTCGGCATGGTCTTCCAACGACCCAATCCCCTGCCCCTCTCCGTCTACGAAAACGTGGTCTTCGGCCTGCGCATCCACGACGACCAGCAGTTGCGCAAATCAGACCTCGACGACGCCGTCGAAAAGGCGCTGACCGAAGTTGGCCTCTGGTCCGACCTCAAGGATCGACTCGACACGAAAGCCATCACCCTCCAGCTTGAGCAGCAGCAGAAGCTCTGCATCGCGAGGCTGCTGCCGCTCAAGCCCGAGATCATTCTCATGGACGAGCCCTGCAGCGCGCTCGATGTCAACGGGACCCGAGCAATCGAGGAGCTCATGTTCACCCTCAAAGGTCGCTACACCATCGTTATTGTTACCCACAACATGGCCCAAGCCCGCCGCGCCAGCGACGAATGCATGTTCATGCTCATGGGCGAACTGGTCGAACACACACGCACCGAACAGATGTTCATCACGCCAACCAATCCTAAAACTGCGGAGTACATTGAGGGCCGCTACGGATAGTGGCTCTCTACCCCGGTGCGGGGATCTTACATCTTACACCGCATCGAACCTCACACTTCCGCCGGTTTCAAAGCGATCGTGTAGAATCCAGAAGCTGCCTGAGCCGCCACATAGAGATTCACATTCGCCGCACTCGTTGCCGTGAATAACGTCTGATCCAGTTCTCCGTCAGGGGTCGTTGCAAATGGCACAGCCGTCGACTCCTTATCCATCGTCTCCCGGTATTGCACCTCGTAGCTCGCATTCCGAAAGCTTCGAAACGCCAGCTGCAACCGTGTCCCCGACGCCCCCACCGGGGCCACCGTGACCGCATATCCCAAACCGGGAATCGTGACATCCAATCGATCTGTTCCGTCGAATTTTACCGTATACTTCGTGAGCGCCGACCCCGCCGGCCCACCCAACCGCCGACCATCAATCGCAAAGACCGACCCGTGGCAAAAACAGTTGCAGCTCGACCCATCAAAAGCCTCGACGACGCACGCTTGATGACTGCACCGCGAGTTCAACGCATGGAAGACGTTGTTCGGCGCTCGATTGATGATCACCGGATAAAATGAGCCCAAAGGTCCAGACGTCCCGTTGATGGGGTTCACTCCCAAACGAATCGATCCCGACGCATTCGCCAGGGCCGGGAAATCGCTGATCCGCACACGCAACGTCCCGATGGTTGAGGTCGATTGAGTATCAATTTCACCGGCAAGGGCCTGGGTTAAGGGCCGGCCGAGTAATGTGGAATAACCCGTAGCCACAGCCACGGTTTTAACGAATTGTCTTCGAGTTTGAACAAGATCGGACATGGGACGTTATGATTTTGGGGGTTACGCCGTTCACACCTAAGGGCTGCCTCTCCAGACTTGCACGCTCGGCTGCGGTTACACACCAAAACACGCCGCGATCAACCGCCCACCACTCGCACTCAACCGCCAAGCAACCCTTCAAGATGCCCCACTAAGAGGTCTCAATCGACAAAAGGTTCCCGCAGCCAATCTAAACGGCCCACCAGCCCAAGAGCACGACATCCCAGCTCCATCGACCGCTCCTCGCCCACCCCGCCCTGGGAGCGCCGGCACCCCTGCCGGCCCTCCCCGAAACACGCCACGCCCCATCGCGCCAATTCACCCCGCTCAAGCCTTCAGCTTTTTGGCGATCGCCGCGACGTGTTGACCTTGAAAACGGGCTTGAGCCAGCTCCTTCGCACTGGGCTGACGCGACCCATCCGCGCCCGCAATCGTGCCCGCCCCCCACGGAGAACCGCCCTTCACCTCACTGATATCGGCTAGGTCCGCACACGCATAGGGCAACCCAACATACACCATGCCGTGATGCATGAGCGTGGTCACAAAACTGATGATCGTGCTCTCGTTGCCACCGCCTGTCTGTCCCCGTGCTCACGAACACACTCCCAACCTTCCCCACCAATCCTCCCTTCACCCAAAGCCCTCCGGTTTGATCCAGAAAGTTCCGCATCTGGGCCGCCATGTTTCCAAACCGCGTGGGGGTGCCAAATAGGATGGCATCGTAATCCCCCAACTCCTTGGGCGACGCCACAGGGGCGGCTTGATCGAGCTTCACGCCATACTGCTTCGCAACCTCCGGCGGCATGGTTTCAGGCACGCGTTTCAGGCACGCGTTTCACGGTCACCTCGGCACCTTCAACCGACCGCACGCCGTCGGCAATCGCCGAAGCCAGGGTTTCAACATGGCCATAGGTGGAATAGTAGAGAACAAGTATTTTGGGCATAGGGTTCGTTTGGTTAGGATTCAGATGAGAACAGCAGTTGGGGCATTGGAAAGTTATCGAAGATCAAAGAGCAAGGCTTCCGTGGGTTGCGCGGCCGTCAGGTTCATGGTTCCAGGCACCTCCGTGCGCGCTCCATCCCCGGTCACCAGCTCGACATCATTCAAACTCATCTCACCTCGGACGATTTGCAGCCACGCACCCCGACCCGGATTCAGATCATGGGTGACACGCTCACCGGCCTCAAGGCGGATACGATAGACAAACGCATCCTGATGAATCGTCGCCGATCCCTCCCGGCCGTCCGGAGAAATCACCAATACCTTCGATGCCGTGTCGTGCTCAGGCTTGGGATGCCATTCGGTATAGCCCGGCACTAAACCCCGTTCGCGCGGCAAAATCCAGATCTGCAGGAGTCGCAATGTCACATCCGTCAACGGATTGAACTCGCTGTGTGTCACCCCTCGCCCCGCACTCATGAGCTGGATCTGGCCAGGCTTCAAAATGCGCCCATTGCCCATGCTGTCCTTGTGCTCAATCGCCCCCTCCACCACATAACTAAAGATCTCCATGTCGCGATGCGGATGCGTGCCAAATCCCATGCCCGGAGCCACGAGGTCGTCGTTGATCACTCGTAAACTCCGAAAACTCATGTGCGCCGGATCATGATAGTCTGCAAATGAAAACGTGTGCCACGACTGCAGCCAGCCGTGATCGCCGAGGCCCCGCTCCGCAGCCGGTCGCTTCACAACTTCAACACCCTTCGATGTTCCTTCCATCGTGTTCATGTGTCCACCCTAACCCGATGCCGCAGCCAACAGAAATATCATGTTGCTTGGCTCACCATACTGAAAAGGTATACTTCCACACCATGGAACTGCGTCATCTCCGCTATTTCGTCGCCGTCGCCGAGGAACAAAACATCACACGCGCCGCCGCAAGGCTCCATGTCTCTCAACCTCCTCTCAGTCGACAGATCAAGGATCTCGAAAACGAGCTCGGTGTCGCGCTGCTGCATCGCGGTAGTAGGTCCGTCCGGCTAACCGACGCCGGGAAGGTGTTCCTCGACGAAGCCCGGGCCGTGCTCAACCGCGCCGATGAAGCCATCCGAACGGTCCGAGCCATCGCCGATGGTGAACGAGGCGACTTGCACGTCGGCTATGCACCCTCACTCACCGTCGAACTCCTTCCCCTCGCGCTGCGCGAGTTCGATCGCCTCCGGCCCGGCGTGCGCGTGACCTTGCATGACCTATCGACCGAAGAAATGCTCCGCGGCTTGCGCGACCAATCGTTGCACGTTGCCTTGACCATCCGCCCGCCCAGGCGGGCGATGTCGGGGTTGGTGTTTCGTGAACTGCGGCGCTACCAGGTCCGACTGGCGGTTCCCACCGGACACCCATTGGCTCACGGACCGAAGCCCCGTCTTTCACAGGTCTGGAAGGAACGGCTCCTGGCCTACACGAAGTCGGATTATCCCGAATATTACGAGTGGTTGGAGGAGCTCGCAGGAGCCTCGATCAAGCCCTATGTGGCCGAGGAACACGACAGCTCCAGCAGCCTCGTCGCGGCGATCGAAGCCGGTCGTGGCATCGCGCTCGTACCGGAGAGCTTCTCCTGTTTCGTTGGAAGCCGCCTAACCCTACGCCCCTTGGCCTCGAAACTGGATCCATTTCCCGTCGGAGTCACCAGCCTCCTATCCAACCTCGCCCCAATGGCCGCCACGTTCATCCAAGCCGCCATGATCGCGTCCAACGAATCGGGGGCACGGCTCCCGGTTTCCAAAACAAAAGCCAGCTGAGAGGTTCTGCCGGAGGTAGACCGAGCAGGGAACCCGACCGGGTTTGACAATGGTTCACAAATGTACCAGCATAGCGGCATGTTATCTCAATCCGCTGCCACCTCCGACATCAGGGTAAAGCAGGCCTTCACATCCGCCATCCAGAAGAAAATGAACCAGGATAAACTGTCCATTTCCGTTCTGGCCAAGCGCATGAAAACGGGCCGCACCGCTGTTCGCCGTATCCTGGATGTCAACAATACTTCCATCACGTTCCGTTCTATGAGCCGCATAGCTCGGGCCGTTGGCTTGGAAGTCAGACTTATTGCTGAGCCGATGTCGCCCGAGGATCTGGATCACTTGGCGCAACGCCTTGCCAAAACCAGAAGCCGCACCGGAGCGGCTAAACTAGCGGACAAAATCACGGAAGGCTTCTACGCGGGATCCTGATGCCCAAGGTCACACGCAAGGACGTCCCTCGCCCGCTTTTTGCGCACCTATTGGAGCGCATTCAGGAACGAAGCATTCCATCCGAGGCACTCAAGTCCCTCGCTGCTTGGCTTGACGAGGACCCCGAGGTGCCAAGAGGTGATTGGTTTAAGCGGCTCCCAGATGTCACCGTCTGCGGGAGGGGCAAATGGATTAAAACATTCCTGTCTCCTTCCCAGACTCCGCGCGGCGAAGAACTTTGAGTCTTTAGAGGTTCCATAGACCTCTTCAGCTGGCACAACCCGCTTGGGAAGGCAGCCGAGGATCCAAGCATCCCAAATCATAGGAAAGGTTTCGGGCTATAAACTATCCTTGGAGAGACCGCCACTCTGGTGGTTGGTACCTAATTTCTCTGGACTGAGGTGAAACTGATGAATAGCCCTCAATCCCGAACTAAACTAAGAGTTACCCGTGGGGAAATACCGCCGTCAATTACGATTCCGGATTGACACAACTCCAACGCCTGATAGCAGAGATCAATGGACGCCACAGAGGCTTGGAAACAAGCAGAAAGTTATCTCAAGGAGTTGCGAAGCGCTCTCAAAGAACCCACCAGTGAGGACGGGGATCTCGAAGCCCGCTACGAAAGGCTTAGGCCACTCAACGAGATGCTTCTCGAGGCTCTACGAGTTCTACGTGGCACAAGTTATTCAGCAAGCGCTCAGATCAAGTCATGGGACGACGCTCAGTCTCCGAATACCTTTCTGAGGAAGATCAACTTCAACACTTGGCTTGGCGAGCCCACTGAAGAGGACTTTTGGGACAGATTAGGAACCCTGACACCAGAAAGGTACTTTCACAGACTGCAGGAGGCGCAATGCTTCGTCACTGCAGCGGAGTTGCCGGAGGACCTGGAAACGTTGTTCGACGAAGCCAAGAGGTGTTACGCGCTAGGGATGAGCAACTCGGTCGCCTGTCTATGCCGTGCCATACTTGAGAGGACTGTTCGTGATATTTGCCTTCGTACCGAACGAATCCCAGAATCCAGATTTAACCTTCGGCGAGACGATCCCGAGTATCCTCACTTTCATAGGATGCTAGACAGAGCAGGCGCAAGCGGTTCGTTTCGTGAGCGGGTCGCCGACCACCACAGACTGCTTTGTGGTTTCGTGCATGCGGAAAGGACCGCCTGCCCCGCCGATTCTTTTTATGTCCTAAATCACTGCGTGACTTTGGTTGCGCAGCTTTACAGGATCAATCGCAATCACTCTGCCTTCTGCCATTCCTAAGGTCCCTGACGGAGTAAGATCTCCTCTTCGTCGTGCACAATCTGGTTGTGATGGGTTTGGGTCAGAGTCACCTCCGTTCCTCCGACCACACATAGAGCACGGGAAGCAGGACCAGGGTCAGAAACGTCGAGCTGATAATGCCTCCGATCACCACCGTCGCAAGTGGCCGCTGTACCTCGGCTCCAGCGCCCATCGCCAAGGCCATCGGCAAGAACCCGAGGCTGGCTACAGCGGCAGTCATCAGCACCGGCCTCAACCGTGCCAGGGTTCCCTCGGTCACCGCCTCCAACACACTCAGACCCTCCTCTCGAAGCTGGTTGAAGTAGCTGACCAAGACCATACCGTTCAACACCGCCACACCGGTAAGTGCGATAAATCCCACCGCCGCAGTAATACTAAATGGCATGTGCCGAAACCACAGCGCCGCGACCCCTCCGGTCACCGCCAACGGAATGCCCGAGTAGACCAACAACGCCTGCCGCATCGAACCAAAGGCCAGGAAGATCAGCACGAAGATTAACGCCAACGCCGAGGGCACCACCACCGCCAAACGCGCACGCGCCTGTCGCAGATTCTCAAACTGCCCCCCAAACTCCACAAAGTATCCCTCCGGGATTATCACCCGCTCTCGAATGCCTCGCTCAGCCGATGCGACAAACCCTTCTAAATCCCGAGTCTTCAGGTTCACCATCAGCGCCGCGCGTCGGCGTCCATCGTCGCGGTTGATCGGCTCCACCGTACGCGACGTCGAAAACTCCACAACATCTCCTAGTTTCACCATGCCATACTCACCCACGCGGATCGGCAATTGACGGATCTGCTCGTTGTCCGCACGCAGCGCCTCAGGCATCCGCACCACCAGGTCATGACGATGGTTGCCCTCCGAGACCGTTCCCACGACCTGCCCCGCAAGCGCAGCGGTCACCACTCGGTTGACCTCCGCAGCTTGCAGGTTCAACCGACGCAACACATCTCGCTTCACCCGGATCTGCACCTGAGGGGTGCGTCCCTCGCTCTCGTGCTCGACTTGTCCCACTCCCGGTGTCGCTTCGATCACCGCCTTGATCTCACCCGCAACTCGCTCCAGCACCTCATAATCTTCGCCCACCACCTTCACCGCGAGCTCCGCCTTAGTTCCCTCCAAGAGCTCGTTGAACCGCATCTCGATCGGCTGCGCAAACATGAGGTTGTAGTTTGTATTAACCTGCTTGATCGAGGCATCCAACTGCTCGATCAGTTCCGCTTTGGTCCTGGGTCGACCCTCCCCCCGAGGCCATTCCTTCAGCGGCTTATAAAACAGATACAGATCGCTCTCGTTCGGTGGCATGGGATCGGTGGCAATGTCGCTTGTGCCAATCCGCGAGAACACACGCGTCAGCTCCGGGAACCGCTTCATGACATGGTTCTCAACCTCGATATCCGTGCGGAGCGATTCCTCCATGCTCATCCCTACAGGCTTGTAGAGCATCGCCGTGATCGACCCCTCATCCAACGTCGGAACAAACTCCGCTCCCAGTCGACCAAACAGCCAAAGCGAACCGGCAAAGAGAGCCACCGAACCCAAGAGCACCCCCCACCGCAACCGAAGGGCCGCCCTCAGAGTCGGTGCATAGAGTCGCTTCGCCAATCGTACCAGCGCGTTATCAGCCTCATCAATCGAACCGCGCAACAACAGCGAGCACAGCGCTGGCATCAGCGTCAGCGACAACACCAATGCCCCTCCCAAAGCCAGCATCACCGTCAATGCCATCGGATGGAACATCTTCCCCTCAATCCCCGTCAACGCCAGAATCGGTATATACACCACCGCGATGATGAGCACGCCGAAGAACATCGGGGTCCCCACCTGCTTGCTCGCCGCCAGCACGGTCTTCGTACGCTCCTCCGGCGTCAGAAGCCGACCCAACTGATGCTGACGCTGTGCCAGTCTTCGAACAATGTTCTCCACGATCACCACCGCTCCGTCGATGATGAGCCCGAAATCAATAGCCCCCAAGCTCATCAGGTTGCCCGAGATGCCAAACCACGCCATGCCCGTCAGTGCAAAAAGAAACGCCAGAGGAATAGCACAGGCCACGATAAACGCCGCCCGCCAATGGCCCAACAAAACCAGCAGCACAGCCACCACCAACACAGCGCCTTCAAAAAGATTCTTCTCCACCGTTCCAATCGTCCGATCCACCAACTCAGAACGATCATACTGCGTTTCGATCACTATCCCCTCCGGCAGCTTCTGCTGAATCTCCCGAAGCCTCGCCTTCACCCGGTTCGCCACCTCCCGACTGTTCTCCCCGCTCAACATCATCGCGGTTCCCATCACCACCTCTCGACCGTTCAACGTTGCGGCTCCGGTTCGAAATCGAGCACCGATGGTCACGTCCGCCACGTCCCTCACCAGGATCGGGCTCGCCCCAGCTCCAAACTTCAACGGGAGCTGCTCAATGTCTTCCACCGATTCCACACGACTGATCGACCGAATAGTCAACTGCTCTCCACCCCGGCTGATGATTCCTCCCCCCGCATTTTCAACGTTCATCGCCACAAGATCGGCTAACTCGCTAAAAGTCATGCCCACAGATGCCAAGGCCTCCAACTTGGGTTCGATCACGAATTCCTTGCGATATCCTCCACTCTCGTTGACCTCAGCCAATCCAGGAACCGTTCGGAGCATCGGCTTGATCACATACGACTGCACCTCGCTCAGCTGCATCAACTGATCAAACTCGCTCGCGGGCTTGTTCGTCGAATTCCCACGCCAACTCACGCTGTAATAGAAGATCTCACCTAAACCTGTGCTGATCGGTGCCAGCTCGGGATGGGCGCCCGACGGAAGCTGATCCGCCGCCCCGGCAAGCCGTTCCGTGACTAACTGACGTGCCCGATAGATGTCCGTGCCATCCTTAAACTGCAACGTAATCTGTGATAACCCAAACTTCGTGATCGATCGCATCTCCTCCACATTCGGCAAACCCGCAAGCTGCTGCTCCAAGGGCTGCGTCACCTGCTTCTCCGATTCCTCAGCTGCAAACGCCGGCACTTCCGTGTTAATCTGGATCTGAACCCCCGTGATGTCAGGTACCGCATCCATGGGTAGGCGAAACGCCGACCACAGGCCAGCACCCAACAACGCCACCGCCCCCAGCAAAACCACAGCCCGTTGCCGAAGGGAAAACTCCAATATCGCAGAGATCATGGCTTGGACTCCTGGGTTCCAGATTCCTTCGTGCCCACCCGCGCCCCAGGAAACTCAATTCCCGTGAGTCGTCTCAACTCCAGTCCCGCCTCCAAAGCCTCCCGCTTCGTGTCCAACAACGCCTCCACCGCTTCTAAGTATTGCTTCTGCAGTTCCACATACGTCGCAATCGGCACCGCGCCCAATCGATAATGCCGATCGGCCAACGCCGCCGCCTGCCGAAACTCCTCCACCGATCCAGGATGCCACCGGCGCATCTCGTCCACCTTCGCCTGGTAGACCGTCGCACGCTCAACCACCCGACGCTCCACGTCCCGCTGCGCCGTGAGCAGCGAACTCTCTGCTTGCTGCCGACGCGCCGCAGCCCCCTCCCTAGCCCCCTGCTTGCCGTCCCAGAGCGGCAGCGGGATCGTGACGCCAATGCCGACCTGCTGTTCCCGATCCCCAGCTTGTTCCCGCGCAAGATAGGGTCCAATTGAGAAGGCTGGGTATCGTTCCTTCTTCGTTAACAACACGCGAAAACCTTGCTGCTCGAGTTCGACGCGCCGCATCTGCAACTCAAAATGGTTTGTGCTCGCCGCCGCTAGCAGCACATCCGTCGAGGGTGCCAAGTCAAACGACGTGGATACGGGCTGGAGTTTCAGCGGTTCATCGAACGGCCTACCCCGAATCTGGTTCAGTTCCAAACCCGCCGCACGGATCGCCAGATCACTCTCCACCGACTTCCTTTTCAACACCAACTCCGTCGCCTCAATGATGCGCGTTTCGAGCAATGGCGTCAGCCCGGCCGGATCTCGCTGCACCAGCACCTCGCGCAGTTGCTGAAAACGATCCGCCACCTCACGCGCCGCCGCAGCTTTCTCCTCCGCCACCAACAGCGTGTAAGTCAGCAGCCGCGTTCGCGACGCCAACAGATCCTGAAACTGCGACAACCCCAGCTCCGCAAGTTGCACCTGACGGTTGGCGATCGCTTTTCGCAGAGGAATTCGCCCGGGCCACTCGATACTCTGCTGAAGTGCTACCGACCACGCCACCCCTTCCGTGGCAACCCCCACACTTCGCACGCGCTTCTGGCCCAACGTCCCGGAGGCTTCGGGGTTCGGCCAAGCCGACGCCGTGCGCAGCTCCCCTTTCGCCGCAGCGATCTCCGCCCGGTAAAACTCAATCTCGGGGTTACTCTGCAAAACCTCCTGAACCAAGGCTTCCATGGTCAACGGCGAAGCGACATTCGCCAACCTCCCATTTGAAGTCTCTTGCGATGCCACCATGAGTGTCGACACCCCCAGCATCACGAGAGAACCGAATCGACAAAGAAGACTAGAATACACGCAGTTCATAAACAGGAACACCACCAAGATAGAGTCTGAAACCACCGAATGAGGTGAGGAAAGAAATGCTGCGAGCGAAAGAATGCCCCGCAACAAAACCCAGGGATCAAGGAAGCTCAGGCGTGTGACGATGGAGCTCGGGGAGGAAGCGCGGCGCGTTGGACAAACTGCCAGCCTGCGGAAGATCGAGACGAAGGTTGCGCGTGCCGAGGAGACCATTGCTGACCCATCCAGCAGGCTACGATCCCCTCCAGTCCAGACCACATCCCGTCACAAAGGACTCTTGGAAGAATAACGCGACGCGACGACTCCGACTTGTAAAGTTCATCCTCAAATGAACACCCGTCCTCCTCGCAATGCCCCGGATCCGCATGCCCTGCATCCCCCACTCGGTCACAGGCCAGAAGCGATGCCCCGGGGAGGGTTTCGAGCCGGCAATGGTTGCTGGCGATCACCCAAAACGAGGTGAAAACAACCAACAAAATGCTTCGCAAGAACCGCACCCTCCCTAGATGGTCCCAAAGCACAAAATGTGCAACTGCATTCTCGTATTTCTATTGTCTCACACCACGAGCAACGGTAGAAACACACGTGTGAATCCCCCATCCGCTGCATTGCACAAGACCGGTGCCACGCGCGCCGCGTTCACTCTCATCGAACTGCTCGTCGTCATCGCCATCATCGCGATTCTCGCAGGGATGCTTCTGCCCGCTCTCGCCAAGGCAAAAGAGAAAGCCCACAGGACCGCATGCATCAATAATCACAAGCAACTCCTGCTCGCGCATACGATGTACACGGGCGACAACGATGATCGTATCGCCCCACCCAATTGCGGCGGTGCCGGGGGCTCCGTCAATTCTGCACTACCCGCTGGCTGGCTCTACAAACCTGGTGAAGCCTTGCCCAAGAACGGCAATTACTACGGACCCGAAAAAGGGTTGTTCTACACCGTGCTCCAAAACCGCAAGATGTTTATGTGCCCCGCTCACGCCACCAACACCGCCTCGTGGCGCCAGAGCAACATCAAGTTCACCTCCTACCTCATGAGCGGCGTCGTCATCAACAGCGGCGAAAGCTTCGACTGGAGCGCCGGTGCCTCCGGCAAAACCTTCAAGGCCTCCGCGTTCCAACCCACTGATATGTTGTTCTGGGAAACCGATGAAAAGGATCCCGGTTACTTCAACGACGGCTCCAGCACCCCCGAAGAAGGGTTCTCCAAACGCCACAACACCGGGGCCACCGTGGGCATGATGGATGGCCATTTCGAATACCTGAAATGGAAACGCTATTACCAACTCCTCGCCGAACCCGTCCGCAACAGTCTCTGGTGCTTCCCCAACTCCAAGAACGGTCGATGACCCCCACCGCTCCACACACCCATTCCGCGTGCTCCGCCTGTTTCGCGGTTCACTTCGTCCCACGCCTCCTCCTACTCACCCTCCTCCTTGCCGCCCTCGGTTGCCACAAGGAACCCACCGCAGAGGAGGGAGTGGTGCAACTGGAAAAGACCTTCCCCAAGGGTGCTGGCGACAACGACGCAGTGCGCATCGCCATCGCCGCCGCAAAAACCAACGACTACGCCGTCGGCGTCGTCGCCCTGCAAGAAGCCAAACGCGTGCCGGGCCTCACCGCCGATCAACTGATATCCGTCGAACAAGCCGCTCAGGCCATGACCGCCGAACTTACACGCCGCGCAGACTCGGGCGACGCCCAGGCCAAAGCCAGCCTCGAAGCCATCGCCCGCACCCGTTCCCAATAGGCTGTCGCCCCACCCAGGCCCCGCCCAGC
>Ga0172367_10000961_pt1 | contig 43279 bp, 39 predicted proteins | sample Lak10m_FD_114542 | JGI IMG/M metagenome (GOLD analysis project Ga0172367, IMG submission 114542) | Freshwater microbial communities from Kabuno Bay, South-Kivu, Congo - kab_022012_10m | ecosystem: Environmental > Aquatic > Freshwater > Lake | place: Democratic Republic of the Congo: South-Kivu...
ACCTTTGAACCCGTACGGAGAATCGAAAAACGATTTTGACAAGTGGGCCATTGACCGCCAGACCAAACCCTATTTCTGGGCGGGATTGAAATTCTTCAATGTGTATGGACCCAACGAGTACCACAAGGGAAGAATGGCATCTGTGGTGTTTCACGCCTATATCCAGATAACCGAACCTGGCGGCATGAAACTGTTCCGTTCTCACCATCCTGATTATCGGGATGGCGAGCAACTTCGCGACTTCATTTACGTGCTGGATGTGGCCGAAGTGTGCATTTTTCTGATGGAGACCAGAAAGCACAGCGGCATTTACAATCTGGGCACAGGCAAGGCTCGCAGCTTTGCCGATCTGGCAAAAGCTACGTTCAAGGCCGTTGGCCACGAAGAGAACATCCAGTTTGTAGACACTCCGGCCGATATCAGAGAACGGTATCAGTATTTCACTGAAGCCAACATGACCAAGTTGCGAAGCATCGGTTACAACAGACCTTTCCACACATTGGAGGAAGGAATTGCCGATTACGTGAGCAACTTTTTGGCCAAAGGCCTCCTTCTCTGATAATCAGACAGCGGAGTTTTCTGCTATTCTTCTTATCAGTATGTCAAAGAACGAGGTGTACGCAATTAGCTGTTAACCTTTCAGAATCTTTCTGACCACCATCTTGTTGCCCAACTTCAGTCGGACCATGTAGATTCCGGGTCTGAGACTCGATAGGTCGAGTTTCTGTGTTTTGATATTCGGTTTGAACTCTCCTTTCTGCTCCAATTTTCCAAGCAGATCATGTACATCGTAAGGAATACCCTCCTTCACGGTGAATTCGAAGTCGAACACAAGCTCCTGCACTACCGGATTCGGAAACGTTGTGAAAACATCGCCTTCATCCGTTCCGCCCAATTCATCATCGGTCTGATCCTCATCGCCATCCTTGAAACTGGGACCATCTTGCGTTGAAGCGTTGGTCTGTTTTGAGAGTTGCGTCTGTTTTGTTGTGCTCTGTCCGTAAACGTTTCCTTTATCTATAAGGATCCATACCATCACCAGAATGATCACTACCGAAATTCTGGCCACAGCCTTCAGGCTCACTGCATCCATTGATCTACTGTACATCTTTTTCATGACTCTCATTTTTTAAAGGTTCAACATCTGTTTTCGATTTTGCCCGACATAAAGTTAGATACGCATTTTGTAGTCTGCAAACCACCTAATTGCCGATTCTATCATTTCTAAAGCCTCTATTTACGCGTATCGGAATGGATTAATCATCTCATTATCAATTGATTGTACCTACATTTTTAAAGACCTTCGATTTACACTTCCAACGGTTTACAAAAAAAGTGGCAAACATTACACTTCTAACGCCCAAATCCGCCTCTAAAAAGGCATTAATTACACCTCCAACCGTCCGGATTTTCAGGCTATCTTAAAGTTATGAAGATCATCCGACATAAAAAACTGCTTGGTTGTGCTCAAACAGGAGTCCGTATTGGGTCTGCGAGCATTGTCCAAGCCTCAGATGACATTCGTAACACGCAGTAATTATTACAGGTCTAAGCGCTTTATCACCAACAAAAACATTACCTTTAATTACATGTCCAAGGCTACTTCCGACAAGGTTTTTCAACTGATAAAGTCTCTTACCAAAGCAGAGAAGCGGTACTTTAAACTTTACACTTCCAAGCAAGCGGGTGAGCGCAATAATCATCAGTTGCTTTTCGATGCCATCGACCACTTGGATGAGTACGAGGAGGCGCTGCTTAAGAAGTCGATCAGAAACAAGGCATTGCTTAACTCATTGCCGATTGCGAAAACAAGGCTTTACGATGTGATCTTACGCTCATTGGATGCTTTCCATGCAAACAGTTCCATTGACGCGCAACTGAAACGTACCCTGCACTGTGCAGAGATTCTGTATAAGAAGAGCCTGTATAGCCAAAGTCAGAAATTGCTTGACGGGGCAAAGAAACTTGCCTACAAATACGACAAGCACACTTCTCTGCTGGAAATTTTCATGTGGGAAAAGCTCCTTATTGAAAAGGACAACTATGAAAACGTGGGCGATCAGGAACTGGAGGATATGATGCATGAGAACACGCGCATCGTGCGGTTGATAGAGGTTTATAACGATTTCTGGGGCATTAAGAGCAGGCTGTTCAACATATTGAACAAACGTGGCAAAGCGCGTTCGGAGGAAGGTCTTACCCGACTCAAGTCCATTATTGATGACACACTTCTGAACAGGGAACCCGAGCACGTATTCTACCAATCTGAATATCTCTACAACCACATTTACAGTGCGTATTACTTCGGGGTTGGTGATTATGCCAATTCGTTCAAATACCTGAAAGCGAACGTAGACCACATTGAGGCCAACTTGGACAAGTTTCAGGAAGAACCGAATATCTATTTCTCCATTCTGACCAATATTGTATATGTGGCCAGCCAATTGAAGGATTACACTTCGGTGTTCTTCTATTTGAAAAAGCTGCGCGAATTGCCCAAAACCATGGAAATACGCAACAATGAAGACCTGGAGATAAAACTGTTCTCAAGCGCCAACAGCATTGAATTGACCATTCACTTCCTTACTGGCGAGTTTGAAAAAGGTCTGGAGCTTTTGCCTCAGGTTGAAAACGGTCTGATGCTTTACGAGCACAAGCTGAACAGCGTTCGGAAAGCGTTCTTCTACTTCAACATTGCCATCATCTATTTCGGGGCAAAGAAGTACAATGATGCCTTGAAATGGACCAATCGCCTGTTGAATGACATTGGAATAAGCCAAAGCCTCGACATTTATTGCTTCGGTCAGTTGCTCAATCTGCTCATCCACATAGAATTGAACAACAAGAATCTTCTCCCCTACGCATTGCGGTCAACTCAACGCTATCTGTCCACCAGAAACAGGTATTTTCAGTTTGAAGAGTCGTTCTTGGACCTGATCACCAAACTTCTTCGTTCGCCCGATCCGATCTCGGAGGTGGAGCAGTATGAAGACTTCCTCGAAAAAATAAGGTCGCTACAGGAGGATCCGCTGGAAAAAGCCGCATTCGAATACTTCGATTTCGTTTCGTGGGCCGAATCCAAAGTGTCAGGAAATGATTTCGCAACCGTGGTGAGACAGAAAGCGCAAATGCCGCACCACTAAGGTCATCGAACGTTCAAATGCTGTCTCGCAGCTCAACGAGGAATTGACGTATATTCTTCAGCCGATCGATGATCTCTTCGGTAGGCACAACATCAGCCTTGTTCTCACGAAGTTTCTTTTTTGCCCCATCCAGCGTATAGCCCCGCTCTTTCACCAAGTTGTAGATGATCTTGAGGTTATCTACATCCTTCTGAGTGAATAGCCGATTTCCCTTCTTGTTCTTTTTCGGTTTCAACACGTCAAACTCCTTCTCCCAAAATCGGATAAGTGAAGTGTTCACATCGAACATGGCGGCCACCTCTCCAATGGAGAAGTAAAGCTTTTCGATCGGTTTTTCCTTGTACGGTGGCATAGCTGTTTATCAGTCGAACGATTGGTTGGCCTGGTTCGAAATTTCAAGGACCTTGTCATATTCCTCGGGCGACAGATCGCTGAAGAAGAAGTTTATCGGGTTGATCTTCTCGCCATTCTTTATCACCTCATAGTGGCAGTGTGGTGCAGTGCTGGTTCCGGTACTGCCAACGTAGCCGATCACGTCACCACGTTTCACTTTCTGACCCGGTTTCACGTTGAACCGGCTCATGTGTGCATACAGCGTCTCATAACCATAACCGTGATTGATGACCACGTGGTTGCCGTAACCCCTACTCAAGCGGTCAACTACCTTCACAGTTCCATCTCCCGTTGCATATATCTCAGTCCCTTTCGGTGCGGTAAAATCAATACCCGTGTGAAAATGACGGATCTTGTAAATGGGGTGAATCCGGTAATTGAAGCCAGATGCAATCCTCGTCAACTTGTCGTTTGAAACTGGCTGAATGGCCGGAATGCTTCGCAACATGGCCTCCTTGTTCTTGGCCAGTTGAACTACCTCATCGAACGATCTGGACTGAACCACCAGTTTTTTGGTCAGTTTGTCCAAGCGTTTTGTCGTCTCAATCACCAGATCAGAGTTGTCCAGCATTTCCAGATCCTGATAGCGATTGACACCACCGAACCCTGCATCGCGTATGGAAAGCGGAATCGGCTCTGCTTCGAATATCACACGGTAAATGTTGTCGTCCTTTTCTTGCAATTCTGCCAGTACCTGATCGACACGGAGCATGCGACCGTTGAGCAGTTTGTACTGAAGTTCCAATTGAGCGATTTCGCGCCTGAGTTGCTTTTCCTTGGGGCTGTCGAAAAACGTGCTGAACAGCACAATGACGATGACCGCGAACACGGAGGCACTGGCCAAAACCCCCAACACACGGAGTAAGCGCGTCTTCAGCCCGATCTCCACCTTTCGGTAGGTAAGTGTGCGTTTATCGAACTGAAATTTGACCTTAGACATTCCCGTGTCGTTCCTTAATTTTGCCGCCCTTAAAGGTCGCAGGCCCTGCGAATATAAATAAATTGGGCAACGAGCTAATTCAGAACACCTTATCGGCCCGCATCCTACCCGCAGATGGCAAAGCAGTTGACAAGTACCGAGATCCGTCAGACCTTCCTTGATTTTTTTAAGCAGAAAGAGCACCGCATTGTGCCATCTGCGCCAATGGTTGTGAAGGACGACCCAACCTTGATGTTCACCAATGCCGGTATGAACCAGTTCAAGGACATTTTCCTTGGAAACCGTGCCGCAAAGGATGTCCGTATTGCCGATACTCAAAAGTGCCTCCGTGTTTCTGGTAAGCACAACGACCTGGAAGAAGTAGGTGTTGACACCTACCACCACACCATGTTCGAAATGCTCGGCAACTGGAGTTTCGGAGATTACTTCAAAAAGGAATCAATTGAATGGGCGTGGGAACTTCTAGTGGACGTTTACGGCCTCGATCCGAATCGATTGTATGCAACCGTTTTCGGAGGCGATGCGGGCGACAACCTTGAGGCTGACACCGAAGCCGAGGAACTTTGGAAGCGTTTTCTACCTGCCGAACGTATTCTGAAGGCAAGCAAGAAGGACAATTTCTGGGAAATGGGCGATCAGGGCCCATGCGGGCCGTGTTCGGAAATCCATGTGGATCTGCGTTCGGATGCTGAACGTGCGGCAAAACCCGGTCGCGACCTTGTGAATGCCGATCATCCGCAGGTTGTCGAGATATGGAACCTCGTTTTCATTCAATTCAACAGAAAGGCGGATGGCTCATTGGAAACGCTTCCTGCCAAACACGTTGACACAGGCATGGGATTCGAGCGTCTGAGCATGGCTTTGCAAGGCAAAACCTCGAATTACGACACGGATGTGTTCAGCCCGATGATCGCTAAAGTGTCTGAATTGAGTGGTGTGAAATATTCGGCCACCGACAGCCAGACCGACATTGCGATACGCGTTATTTCCGACCACATAAGAGCCGTTTCGTTTGCCATTGCCGATGGTCAGATACCAGGCAATTCAGGTGCGGGATACGTCATTAAACGGATACTGCGAAGAGCGATCAGATACGGATACAGCTTCCTTGGTTTCCGCGAAGGATTCATGCACAAGTTGGTGCCAACATTGGCTGATCAGATGGGCGAAGCTTTTCCGGAACTGAAGAAGCAACAGGAATTGGTAACGCGGGTCATTCAAGAGGAGGAGAATTCGTTCCTGCGCACGCTCGATAAAGGAATAGACCGTTTCAACCACTACGTTTCCAGCCTCAAAAGCAAGACCATTGACGGTCAGTTTGCGTTCGAACTGTATGACACGTTCGGCTTCCCGATCGACCTGACGCAACTGATGGCGCGCGAACAAGGGCTTATCGTTGACATTAAAGGATTTGAGACCGGATTGAACATTCAGAAGGAGCGTTCGCGTGCAGCCACAGCCACCGAAAGTTCAGATTGGACTGTTTTGCGACAGGACGACAAGGAGGAATTCGTGGGTTATGACCTGCTGGAATCCGAAGTTTTCATTACTCGCTACAGAAAGGTTTCGGCCAAAGGCAAGGAGTTCTTTCAGTTGGTGTTCAACATCACACCGTTCTATGCAGAAAGTGGCGGACAAGTGGGCGACAAAGGCTTTATCGAAGCCAACGGAATCAAGACCTTCATTTTCGATACGAAAAAGGAAAACGACCTTATTGTGCATTTCTGCGAGAACCTGCCTGCCGAACCATCTGCAAATTTCAAAGCCGTGGTAAATGCTGGAAACCGCAAAGCAACAGCGCTTAACCACTCGGCCACGCACCTCTTACATGCCGTGCTGCGTCAAGTTCTTGGCGAACACGTGGAGCAGAAAGGTTCGTTGGTCAATCCTGATTACCTGCGTTTCGATTTTTCGCATTTCAGCAAATTGACCGATGAGGAATTGGCAGAGATTGAGAAACGCATCAACGACAAGATCCGCGAGAACATTTCGTTGGATGAGCAACGGAATGTGCCGATCAACACGGCAAAGTCGATGGGTGCAATGGCGCTTTTCGGTGAGAAGTACGGTGACCTCGTTCGTGTGATAACCTTCGGCCGTCAATTTTCTGTTGAACTGTGCGGAGGGACGCACGTGAAAGCAACTGGTGACATCGGCCTTTTGAAGATCACTTCAGAAGGATCGGTCGCGGCAGGAATCAGAAGGATCGAGGCCGTAACGGGTGCCAAAGCACTTGAAGAATTGAATGCCGCTTACCAGCAAGTGAATGAACTGAAAGGGCTTTTGAAGAGCAAAGAACCGCTGAAGAGTGTTCAACAGTTGCAACTGCAAGTGAAAGAACTTCAGAACAAGATCGAAGGATTGAACGCGAAAGCTGCCTCCGGCCTGAAAGATGAGCTTCTTGCCAAAGCTTCAGCGCAGAATGGATTCCGCGTGATTGCCGAACGCATTGCGCTTGATGATGCAACGGCCATCAAAAACCTGTGCTTCGACCTGAAAAAGGAAGAAGGACTCGTGGCGCTGTTGGGTGCCATTTCAGGTGGAAAACCTTCACTGCATTTGGTCATCAGCGAAGACCTCGTAAGTCAGAAAGGTTGGAAGGCCGGAGAGTTGATCCGTCCGTTGGCCCAGCACATCAACGGTGGTGGCGGTGGGCAACCGACCTATGCTTCTGCGGGCGGTATCGAGATCAATGGTCTGGACAAGGCCATTGCCTCGCTCGGTTCGCTGTTGGCCTGATCACCAACCGATCTCCGAAAACTCCACATCGTGGCGATGCGCTTGCACGCCCAAGCGGTCGAATTCGGTGTAGATGAGCTTTTCGCGCTTCCAGTCGAACTCAATGAACCCGAAGTTTCGGAAACCGAACCTTGAAACGCCTACGCGGTACGGATTCTTGAATCCTTGAACGTTATTGCCGTGTGTAAGTCCGCTCGATGTAAGGTCATAGATGGGATAGCTGACCTGATCGTACTTACGCTTAGATGTTTCCGCATAGTGCACATCACCGCTTATGAATACAACGCCTTTAGCGCCTGTGTCGCGTATCAGATTCAGCATTCGTTCTTGCGATTTCGGAAAATGAGCCCAGTTCTCGAATTGCTTTACTGGCGCTACAAACTGTATGCTCGAACCGATGATGTTCACTTTGGCTTCTGAATTTCGCAATTCGGCTTCCAACCAACTCCACTGCGCCTCACCAAGCATGTCGGTGGTATCACTTGGCACCTGCCTGTTGTAACGAAGGTCCAACAGTATCACTTTCACTTTTCTATCACCTTCGCCATACACATAACTTGAATAGATGCCTTCCTGAGTCCGTCTTGGGTCATCTTCCGATGCCTTCATGAAATCCAGGAAGATGTCTTTGCTTTCTTTCTTCATCCGATACTCTGCACCAGCGTTGTTCCCACCGAAATCGTGGTCGTCCCACGTGGCAATGATCGGCACTTCGGACTTCAGCAACTGGTAATTCAAATTTGAATCCAACTGAGCGTACTTGGCCCTCAGCACGTTGGCATCTTCCGTATCACCGTAAATAATATCGCCCAACCAGATCCAAAGCTGTGGCTTTTTGGAGACCACACTCTTCCATATCTTCTGCTTTCCGAACTGAAAACTGCACGAACCAAACGCGATGCGATCGATCTGTTGCGAGTAAACTGATGTGACGAACGCCCACGAAACGAGAAAAAACATACTTTTCATGGCGAACAAATTTCGCATAATCGGGTCTTTAAGAACATCAAAATTATGTTAACGATGAGATATATCGCTATTGTTGCCTTGCTGATGGCTTTCAGCAATTCCAATGCGCAATTTGCCATTGGACACCGAACCATTTCGTATGTAGACGCTTCACGATCGAACCGGTCCATATCCACGGAGGTCTATTACCCGGGTGTTTCCGCAGGCAACAACGTCAATGTAGCCAACGGCCAGTTTCCGGTAGTAGTTATTGGACACGGGTTCTCCATGAATGTGAATGCTTATCAGAATTGGTGGGAGCAGTTGGTTCCACTCGGATACATCGTCATGCTTCCAACCACCGAAGTTGGTCCGATCCCTTTTCCCAGCCATCCGGATTTCGGTCTTGACATTGCGTTCGTTGCTGATCAGATGCAAACGGCAAATTCGAACATGTCCTCTCCATTTTACAATGCGGTTACCGACCGCACTGGTTTCATGGGACACAGCATGGGAGGTGGATGCTCCATTTTGGCTGCCGCCAATAATCCGATCGTAGACTGCATTGTAGGAATGGCGCCTGCAGAAACCAACACTTCTGCCATAACTGCCGCTGCCAACGTTACTGCTCCAGCACTCATACTTTGGGGAACCGAGGACCAGGTGACGCCAGAAGCCGGAAATGCACTGGGCATTTACAACGGATTGGCTTCAGAATGCAAGAACTACGTTCGCATTGACCAAGGTGCTCATTGCTTTTTCGCCAATTACAACATCTTCTGCGCCACGGGCGAAATGAACATCGGAACTTTAACCAGAGAAGAGCAGCAACAGGTATCTTATTCGGTTGCCATTCCGTGGCTCAACTACTTCTTGAAAGACGACTGTGCTGCGTTTGATGCCTTCGAAGCGGAATTGGCAACCAATCCCGATCTGGGCACGAACATCATTGGCTGCCAAAACACGGCACCTGTGATTACAGATAACAGTGGAACACTTCAAAGTGATGCACAACCGAATTATCAATGGTATGTGGATGGACAGCCGATAGCCAACGCAACTCAACAAACCTATGCTTACAGTAATTCGGGCACATACCAAGTTGCAAGTGTTGTGGTTGGCAATTGCCCCGTTTTCTCCAACGAGATTGTGATTGCGCCTACCGGTCTTCAGGAACCAACCGTTCGCCTCACACAATCGCAAGACCGACTGACCATTTTCTCAAACTCGCAACTCGAAAATGCAGTGATTGAAGAATTTGACCTTTCTGGTAGGATTCTAAATTCGATGACGATCGGAAATGTAGCTACAAATGTGCCCGTTCAAGTCAACCTCGAACGGAAAAACGGTCTTCGTTTACTTAGGCTGCGCTCTTCGGAAACAAGTAAAACTTGGCGACTTTTCTACTGATCCGTGTTTGGTCGGGTCGGAAAAATGTGGCTACATTGCACGCATCAAACCGACCTTGACATGAAGAAATCAATTTACACTCTCGTTCTTTTCTCGGCACTTGCAAGCCTCAGTTCTTGCGTAAAAAACGTGTGTGACAACTCATGTGCCTATGCCTATGACGGCACCTGTGATGACGGTGGCTCAGGTTCTAGTTGGAGCGTTTGTGATTGTGGAACCGACTGCTATGATTGTGGCGACCGTAAGCAGACCAAAGGTCCCGGTGGCATTACCCAGTCATGTAAGTAAGTCTTAGGCCGAAGGCCATTTCACAAACATCTCCACGTCTTTTTTGGTGATCGTCTTATCGGAAAGGATGACGAGGCGTTCCACCACATTTCGCAATTCACGGATGTTTCCTGTCCAATTGTAAGCCTGCAATTCGGTGATGGCGTCACTGTCAATGGCCTTTTTGGCCACTCCCTGTTCATCGCAGATCATTCCAAGAAAGTGATTGACCAACAACGGGATGTCGGATCTGCGGTCGTTCAATGCAGGAACATGGATCAATATGACACCCAAACGGTGATAGAGGTCCTCACGAAAGTTTCCGGCTTCGATTTCCTTTCTCAGGTCTTTGTTGGTAGCGGCCACCACGCGCACATCCACTTGTATCTCCTTCTCTCCTCCTACCCGCGTGATCTTGTGCTCCTGTAACGCACGAAGCACCTTGGCCTGTGCCGATAGACTCATATCACCTATTTCGTCAAGAAATAGTGTGCCGCCATGTGCCGCTTCGAAGTTGCCTTTCTTCTGTTTGATGGCAGATGTGAACGCGCCTTTTTCATGCCCGAACAGTTCGCTCTCGATCAATTCTGAAGGAATGGCCGCACAGTTCACTTCAATGAGTGGTGCATCGGCCCGATTGCTTTTCTCGTGGATGGCCCGCGCCACAAGTTCCTTTCCGGTTCCGTTGGGTCCTGTTACCAACACGCGAGCATCGGTTGGCGCCACTTTCTCGATCATGTCCTTCACTCTGACAATCCCTTCAGATTCTCCGATCATCTCCCACCCTTTTGCCACTTTCTTGCGCAGCTTTTTGGTTTCGGCTACCAATTCTCCTCTATCGAGCGCGTTGCGAACCGAAACGAGCAACCGATTCAGATCGAGCGGCTTTGGAATGTAGTCGTAGGCTCCGTGCTTCAGCGCATCAACGGCTGTTTCAATGTTCCCGTGACCCGAGATCATAACTACCGGTGTATCCGGTGAGATGGCCAGAATCCGTTCCAGCACCTCGGTGCCATCCATCTTCGGCATTTTGATGTCGCATAGCACCACATCAAATTTGCCGCCCTTCATTTTTACGACTCCCTGAAGTCCATCCTCGGCCTCATCCACTTCAAATTTCTCGTATTCCAATATCTCGCGGATGGCATTGCGGATACTTCTTTCGTCATCAATGATCAGGACTTTGGGCATAGGGTGGGAATTTGAGAATTACGAATTCAGTGTATTGTTCATGATGCGATGAAGGACACCTTCCTTCAGCGCGTAGGTGCTCAGCAATAACCTTTCCAATTGGCATTGCTGCATGACCCATTGCACCATGTGCGAGGCCAAGTGAATGGTATCCACACGCATTTCAACCAGTCCGGGAATGGCTTTGCGTTGGGTGTAACCCATTCCGATCAATCGGTCGTTAAGGGCTTTCAGTTCGGTCAAATTGAACTCATCGGAAACAACGTCTTTGGCCAAACGGTCGATGCCTTGGCTGGCCCAGATCATCTCAATGAAACTATCGAAACTGCCTGATGAACCGATCATGGCCTTCACATTCCATTTGCGGCATTGCATCATCATTTCGGGAAGTTCAGAAGCAAGAAATGCATCGAAATTCTTGAGGTCGGTAGCGGTAACAGGGTCACTCGGCTTCAGTATCTGCAAAAGGCGCGAGATTCCGAGGTTGTAGCTGTGTTTCCATTTGACGCCTTCCACATTGGCAATGATGAACTCGGTGCTGCCACCACCAATGTCCATGATCATCATGGGTTCCGATCCGAACGGAATGGCCAGATTGACGCCTTCGTAAATGAGCTGTGCCTCTTCATTGCCACTGATCACCCGCACATCCAAACCCAACTCGCTTTTCACTTCTGCAACGAATTGGCCTCCGTTACTGGCGCTGCGAATGGCTGACGTTGCAAATGCGAACGTTTGCTGGCAACCGTATTCGGTAATGGTGGCAAGATGCTGTTTCAGCGCTGTTTTGGCGCGTAGCATCGGCTCGGGTAGCAGCTCGTTCTTGATCATGGCGCCCTCGCCTATTTTCACTGCCAACTTGGTATTGAAAACCACTTCGTAGGCATCTTGGGCCACATCCACGATCAACAGGTTGAACGTGTTGGTACCAAGGTCGATGATGGCGCTTCGAACCACGTTTTTCAATGGTAGCGCAGCCATTTCCACAGTTCCTTGTAGCTGATCTTCTTGCCGTACATCAGAATGCCCGTGCGGTAAATGCGACCGGCAACCCACGTGGTTCCAACGAAACCGAGCACCAAAAGTGCCATGGAAAGGCCCAGTTCCCAGTAGGGTACACCGAACGGAATGCGCACCATCATGATGATGGGCGAAGTGAACGGAATGATGGACAGCCAGAACGACATGGGACTTTCGGGATTGTTGATGACCACCTGCGCCATGACGAACGAGAAGATGATGGGAATGGTGATGGGCAACATGAACTGTTGCGTATCTGCTTCATTGTCGACAGCAGAACCCACGGCCGCAAAAAGCGCGCTGTAAATGAGGTATCCACCTAAGAAGTAGAACAGAAAACTGCCGAGAATCACCGGAAAATCGATGGTGTTGATGCTGGCCATCAGCTCGTTAATGGCTTCCTGGTTGAGTTCGGCTTCCTGCGCTTCCTCCAATTCAGGAGCAAGTGTCTGACTGCTCGACATCACCTGTTCCAAATTGGTACCGGGCACTTCCTTCTGAAAATGCTGTTCCACCAATGTGCGACTAACGGAAATGAGCGTTGACGAAAGCACGATCCACAACAGAAACTGCGTAAGCCCCACGAGAGCAATGCCAATGATCTTGCCCATCATCAGTTCAAACGGTTTTACCGATGAAATAATGACCTCGATGATCCGATTGGTCTTCTCTTCGATCACCCCACGCATTACTTGGACACCGTAAAGGAAGATGAACATATAAATAAGAATGCCGCTAAACATGCCAACGATCATGCTCAATTCGGTGTTGCTCTTGCTCTCAGAACCTACCTCATCCAACTTTTTGGTTACCAGTTTGATGTTTGTTTTGGCAGCCTCAATGGTGGCCTGATCGATACCCGATTTGGCCAACTTCCATTTTTCGAGATCGTTGCTGATGGTGTTCTCAATGTAGCGGATGACGTTGATGCCCGGCTGCTTGTCGTAAATGAGCTGAATACCCTGTGGCGTGCTCAGAATCTCCCTGTGGATGTAGAGCACGGCATCATAATCATCGCTGGCCAGAACGCTATTCTTCGCACTGTCCAAACTCGCTTGGGGAAACGAGAAATGAATGTTATCGGTGTCCGTCAACCGTTCGGTGAAGAGGAAACTGTCGTCTATGACCAGAATATTGGCCTCGTCATCCTCATTCATGGCCAACCAGATGGGCACAATGAACAGCGCTGCCATAAGCACAGGCCCCAGAATGGTCATGATGATGAACGACTTTTTGCGTACCCGCGTCAGGTACTCGCGTTGAATGATAAGTCCGATCTTGTTCATGCCGCTTTCTGTTCCTTGTTGTACCGCTCAACGGCCTGAATGAAAATGTCGTTCATGCTTGGGATCACCTCGTTGAACCCGCGTATCTCCACCGATCGCATGATGTTTCCGAGAAGCTGATTGGTAGTGGCACCATTCACCAACTTGACGGTGGCGTCCATGTGGTCGCCTTCTGGCCCGTGGCTCAGCAATTCGCCATAGGTGCCGAGCGAGGCACCCAACTGCATCATCGAACCTTTGAAATCGATCTTGTATGTATCCGAGCGGAACCGATTGCGGATCTCGCCAACCTGACCATCGAGAATGACCCGCGAATGGTTGATGAGGGCAATGTGATCGCAAAGTTCTTCGACCGAACCCATGTTGTGCGTTGAGAAAATGATGGTGGTTCCCTTCTTCTTCAACTCCAAAATCTCCGACTTGATGAGGTTGGTGTTGATGGGGTCGAAGCCCGAGAAAGGCTCATCGAGAATGAGCAGACGCGGCTCATGCAGCACCGTTACAATGAACTGTACCTTCTGCGCCATGCCTTTCGAAAGTTCCTCCACCTTCTTTCCCCACCAACTCTGTATCTCGAACTTCTCGAACCAGTACTTCAGCTTCTGCATCGCGTCCTTTTTCGAAAGCCCTTTCAACTGACACAGGTACAACGCCTGTTCGCCCACCTTCATCTTCTTGTACAGTCCGCGCTCTTCGGGCAGGTAACCGATCTGCTGCAGATGTTCTTGCGATAGCCTTTGGCCTGCGAAGAGAAGATCGCCCTCATCGGGTGCCGTTATCTGGTTGATGATGCGGATAAGCGATGTTTTTCCAGCACCGTTCGGCCCCAAAAGCCCGAAAATGGTTCCTTCCGGAACCGTGATGCTTACATCTGACAGCGCCACATGGCCTGCATACTGCTTGCTTACATGCCGCGCCTCAAAGATGGATTGTGTGTTCAACGTTCGTGTTTCAGTGTCAAATTCTCAATTCCGATCAATGAAAGTAGTCTTTCATCTTCTCAAAGAAACTTCTCTCGCTCTTGCTCGGGTTCGGCTCAAAGTTCTTGGAGGCACGCAAACGCTCCAACGTATCACGTTCGTCCTTGGTGAGCGATTTGGGCACCCACACGTTGGTGTGCACCAGAATATCGCCCTTTTGGCCGTAGTCGAGGTCGGGTAGCCCCTTGCCACGCAGACGGAGCAATTTTCCGCTCTGCGTACCGGGATCCACCTTTATGCGGGCTTTGCCGTCAATGGTCGGAACTTCAACAGTAGTACCCAAAGCCGCATCAATGAAGCTGATGTAGAGTTCGTAATGCAGATTGCTGCCATCACGCTTCAGTTCGGCATGTTCCTCCTCCTCGACCTGTACGATGAGGTCGCCTGGAACACCGCCACGCGCACCTGCATTGCCTTTGCCGCGCACCGAAAGCTGCATTTCGTTGCCAACACCGGGTGGAATCTTCACATCAATGACCTCCTCGCCTTTGATGATGCCATCGCCATAGCACTTGGTACACTTGTGCTCGATGGTCTGTCCCTGTCCGTTGCACGATGGGCAGGTGCTTGAGGTCTGCATCTGGCCCAATGGGGTATTCATGATGCGGGTAACGTGGCCCGAACCACGGCAGGTGTGGCAGGTGGTCATGCCACCGCCCTCGGCACCTGTGCCACGGCATTTGTCGCAGCTCACATACTTGTTGACCTTCAGTTTTTTGGTAACGCCTGTGGCAACTTCATCCAGCGTCAGTTTGACGCGTACCCGAAGGTTGGAACCACGGTTGACCTGCGTTCTGCGGCCACCGCCTCCGAAGCCGCCTCCGAAAGCCCCACCGAAGATGTCTCCGAACTGGCTGAAGATGTCGTCCATGTTCATGCCACCTCCGTAGCCACCTCCGTAGCCGCCACCGTTACCGCCCATTCCAGCATGGCCGAACTGGTCGTAACGTTGCTTCTTTTCGGCATTGCTCAGCACCTCGTACGCCTCTGCCGCCTCCTTGAACTTCTCCTCCGATTCCTTGTCGTCAGGGTTCTTATCGGGATGGTATTTGATGGCCATTTTCCGATAGGCCTTCTTTATATCATCGGCACTGGCCCCTTTGCTCACTCCGAGCACTTCGTAATAATCGCGCTTTGCCATCTATCAGTTCTTAAGCACCTACAACCACCTTGGCGAAACGGATCACCTTCTCGTTGAGGAAATAGCCCTTCTCCAACTCGTCAACCACTTTGCCCTTCAGGTCATCGGTTGGCGAAGGTATCTGTGTGATGGCCTCATGGAATTCGGGGTCGAACGGCTGGCCTTTGGTTTCCATGGGTTTCAGCCCCTTGTTGGTCAGTTCCTTCACCATTTTGCCGTAAATGAGTTCAACGCCCTCTTTCACGCTGGGCACATCCGTTGCCTTTTCCATGTTGGCGCGGGCACGCTCAAAATCGTCCAGTATAGGCAACAGCAACTTGAAAACGTCTTCGCCTGCCGACTTCATCAGATCCAAACGCTCTTTGGCGGTGCGTCTTCTGAAGTTCTCAAAGTCTGAGTAAAGGCGCAGGTATTTGTCGTTAAGGTCGCTGTACTGTTCCTGCAACTTTGCCATTGGGTCGTGCGGTTCGCCTGTAAGCCCTTCGTGCTGCTCGGCCTGCGCGTTCTCTGCTGTTTCGGCAGCAGTTGCATTCGTGACCTCTTCCTCCTCCGTTCGTTTCTTGCTCATGTTGTAGGTATGTTTTTCTGCGCTGCGCGATAGCAAAAAACCTGCCGCGCACCGATTGTTGTCAAATTGTCAGTGATAGCCCCACCGAAGCGGCAAAAATAGCAAAGGCGGTAAGGGTGGCAGTGCAACGTGGGTCACGCTTCGCTGCCCTTCTGCTTCAGGAGATGAAAAAATTCCAGCAAATGACTGACGCAATTGGAGACCCTTCGATAAAGCAATCTGCTGCAAACAGTGTTTGATAACGCTTATCATGGTTGTACTTTTGCCGCCTCAAAAAAAACTGAAGCATGGCATTACAGTGTGGCATCGTGGGATTACCGAACGTGGGCAAATCAACCCTTTTCAATTGCCTTTCCAACGCCAAGGCACAGGCGGCCAATTTTCCGTTCTGCACCATTGAACCGAACGTGGGCGTGATCACTGTTCCAGATGAGCGTTTGGAGAAATTGGAAGGTTTGGTGAAACCGGAACGTGTGGTGCCGACCAACATCGAGATCGTTGACATTGCGGGTCTGGTGAAAGGCGCGAGTAAAGGCGAAGGTTTGGGAAACCAGTTCTTGGGCAACATCCGCGAGACAGATGCCATTATTCACGTGCTGCGCTGCTTTGAAGACGGAAATGTGGTGCACGTGGACGGTTCGGTAGACCCGATCCGGGACAAAGAAGTGATTGATATCGAGCTTCAGTTCAAAGACCTTGAAACGGTTGACAAGCGATTGGTGAAGGTGAAGAAGCAGGCCGAGATCGGACAGAAGGAAGCCAAAGCCGAATACGATGTGCTGAATATACTGAAAGCCACCTTGGAGCGTGGCGTTTCGGCACGTGCTGCCGAGTTGAACGACAACCAATTGGAATTGGCCAAAACCTTTCAGTTGCTGACATTGAAACCAGTGCTGTATGTGTGCAATGTGGACGAGGCTTCGGTTGTAGGTGGAAATGCCCTTTCGGAACGAGTCAAATCGGCCGTTGCTGCCGAAAATGCAGAAGTGATTCTAATATCAGCAGCGGCAGAAGCCGATATTGCCGGGTTGGATACCTACGAGGAGCGCCAAGAATTTTTGCAGGATATGGGATTGGATGAAGCAGGTGTGAACAAGCTCATCCGTTCGGCTTACAAGCTGCTTAACCTACAGACCTATTTTACGGCTGGGGTAAAGGAAGTTCGTGCATGGACAATCAGAAAAGGAATGACCGCGCCACAGGCCGCGGGTGTCATCCATTCCGATTTTGAGAAAGGCTTCATCCGTGCGGAAACCATTGCCTACAACGATTTCGTGACGCTGGGTTCGGAAGCTGCGGTGAAAGAAGCAGGCAAAATGCGCGTGGAAGGCAAGGAATACGTGGTGCAGGATGGCGACATCATGCATTTCCGTTTCAACGTGTGACAATTCGCGAATTAGCGAATGATGGGTAAACCGTTGCCATTGGGCGGTTCCGCTAATCCTTCTTGGTGAAAACTTGATTCCAGTGCTGGTGGTCGACCTTGCCTTTTTTGTCGGCTTGGTCGTATTTGGCCTGTAAGCGCTTGCGAACTACATCTTTTTTCTTCTCGCCTAAGCGAATAATGCGCAATAGCAGACTTGGGAAGAACCGTTTCATGAAGAACGAGAACTTGGCGTCTGCCGGCAGAATGATGTGAAAACGACCCTTGCCGGCTTTCTTCAGAACATATTTCGCAACCTGTTCGGGTGTCAGTTCAGATGTGGCGAAGATCATCTTGCTCATTTGGATCTCTTCGGCATTTCCGCGGGCGTGCTTCATGACGGCCGTTTTGAAGAATGTAGGCATCACACACGAAACCTGAATTCCGTAGGAGTTGAGTTCGGCATCCATTGATTCTGAAAGGGAACGCACACCTGCCTTGCCCACATTGTAAGCGGCCATTCGAGGAAGACTCATGAAGGCCGCGGCACTTGCCACATTGATAATGGCTCCGCTTTTCTGCTTCTTGAACTGTGGGATGAAGAGCACGTTTCCGTAAATGACTCCGTGGAGGTTGATGCTGAGAAGCCAGTCCCAGTTTTCGAGACCGTATTCCTCTACGTAGCCGCCATCGCCCACGCCTGCGTTGTTCACCAAAAGGTCAATGCCGCCCACATCGGAAAGGAACTGCTCAACGACCTGCTTGTAGGCGTCCTTGTCGGAAACATCCAAACCGTAGGTGAAGGTTTTGGCGCCCAGTTTTGTGACTTCCTCGCTTTTCTCTTTCAGTGAAACAAGGTTGATGTCGCTCATGCCGATGGTCCAGCCGTCAGCGGCCAGTTCGCGGCAAAGACAAAGCCCAAGGCCAGAACCTGCGCCTGTGATGAACGCGCGCTTTTGCGGAAATCTTTTGGTGAGTTGTAGCATTTGGGCAACAAGATAGTTGCCCTTTGCGAGAATCGGAAGCCGACTTAATGAAGCCAACGCGTAATGTAGAATCCGGCTGTACTGACCGAACCCGTTAAAACCACACCCCAGATCATATCAACCACTACAACTTTAAGGGGGAAACCTTTCAGTGTGGCCAGGTTTGTAAGGTCGTACGTGGCGTAGGCAAAGAACCCGAAAAGCGCACCATAGAAAAGCGCGTGTTTCACAGAATCGTTTTCAACGGCAGGAAGAACTGCGAAGATGAAAATACCAACAATATAAATGAGGTAGAAAATGATTGCTGCGGTCCAGTTGACGTTCTCTTTGAGCAGGCCACCCAATTGTTCCCAATAGAATTTTTTGGCCACGAGGCCGAGCCAGGTGATGTCAATGGCGAAGAAGACAAGGGTTGTGAGAACGTAGCTAAGGATCAGTTTCATGGTGGATGGTTTGAGCTTCAAACAACAATTGCCCGCAAGTGTTCGCATGTTCAAAAATCCGTTGAAAACAGGCGAAATCCATTTCGGGCTTCCGAACGCTGAGCACTTATATTTATTCGCTGCAAAAGAAGGCAGGTAGCAGAAGGAATGGCGCAGGAAACGCAATACACCGAAGACCAGATCAGATCGCTCGAATGGCATGAGCATATCAGGCTCAGGCCAGGCATGTATATCGGTAAACTGGGCGATGGTTCGCAGGCCGATGACGGCATTTACATTCTGCTGAAAGAGGTCATCGACAACTCGATTGATGAGTTTGTGATGGGCAACGGCAAAACCATCGAGGTTACCGTGAAAGACCGTACTGTTCGTGTACGTGACTATGGTCGAGGAATTCCGCTCGGAAAGGTGGTTGATGTGGTGAGTAAAATCAACACAGGTGCCAAGTACGACAGTGTGGCGTTCAAGAAATCGGTTGGTTTGAACGGAGTTGGAACCAAGGCAGTGAACGCCCTTTCGTCAACCTTTGAAGTTCAAAGTTACAGAGACGGACAGGGTAAGAAGGCAGAGTTTGCCAAAGGCCGTCTTACCAGCGAAACTCCAATTGAGGAAAGTTCACAGCGCAAAGGAACCTTGGTGATCTTTGAACCTGACGAAGCACTCTTCAAAGGCTACAAGTTCAGAGACGAGCACGTGCTGAAGCTTCTTTGGAATTACTGCTACCTCAATCCAGGGCTTACCATCCTTTTCAACGGAGAGAAACTCTATTCTGAGAATGGGCTCAAGGACCTTTTGGAGGCGAAGATCGATGATGAGATCCGCTATCCGATCATCCACTTGAGTGGAAACGATATAGAAGTAGCACTGACCCATGGCGAATCATCGAGAGAAGAATATTACTCGTTTGTGAACGGCCAGCACACCACCATGGGCGGAACGCACCAAGGGGCATTCCGCGAAGCGGTTGTAACCACCATCCGCACCCACTTCAAGAAGGAATTTGACGCGAGCGATGTGCGCAGCGGAATTATTGCGGCCATTTCGGTGAAGGTGATGGAGCCTGTCTTCGAAAGTCAGACCAAGACCAAACTCGGTTCTCAGAACGTGGCCGAGGACGGGCCGTCCATGAAATCGTTCGTTGGCGATTTTCTGAAGACCGAACTCGACAATTTCCTGCACAAGAATCAAGACATCGCTGACATGATGCTGAAGCGCATTCAGCAGGCGGAACGTGAACGGAAGGAGCTATCGGGAATTAAGAAATTGGCCCGCGATCGTGCGAAAAAGGCGAGTCTGCACAACAAGAAGTTGCGAGATTGCAGGGTGCATTTTGACGAGAACAAAGATCGGGCAGAAGAAACCACGCTTTTCCTCACAGAGGGTGATTCGGCCAGCGGTTCCATTACCAAAAGCCGCGACCCGAACACTCAGGCGGTGTTCAGCTTGCGCGGTAAGCCGCTTAACAGTTTCTCACTATCGCGTAAGGTGGTTTATGAGAACGAGGAGTTCAATCTGTTGCAAGCGGCCCTGAACATTGAGGAGGGTTTGGACGGACTTCGTTACAACCGCATCGTGATCGCTACAGATGCCGATGTCGATGGCATGCACATCCGTTTGCTATTGTTGACCTTCTTCCTTCAGTTCTTTCCAGATCTTGTCAAGAACGGTCACGTTTATATTCTGCAAACACCGCTTTTCCGTGTGCGGAACAAGAAAGAGACCATCTATTGCTATAGCGAAGATGAAAGGCGCGCGGCCATTGCCAAGTTGGGTCGCAACCCGGAAATTACCCGATTCAAGGGATTAGGAGAAATTTCGCCAGATGAGTTCAAGAATTTCATTGGCGAGAGCATGCGTTTGGATCCTGTGGCAGTGAAGAAGGAGGATCACCTGAATCAGATGCTTGAGTTCTTCATGGGCAAGAACACACCCGAGCGTCAGGATTTCATCATTGACAACCTGAGGGTTGAGAAAGACCTCGTGGAGACCGAAGGCAAGGAGAAATCGGTGGATGAGGAGATTGATGCATAACGACCAATGGAGGAAAACGAGGAACCGATAGAAGGCGCAGAGAACGGTGGTACACAGCTGCCGGGTCAGTCCAATACCGTGGCGGTAAGCGGCATGTATCAGGATTGGTTTCTTGATTATGCCAGCTATGTGATCCTTGAACGTGCGGTACCCACCATTGAAGACGGTCTGAAGCCCGTTCAGCGCAGGATCATGCACTCCATGTGGGAATTGGAGGACGGACGCTACAACAAGGTAGCGAACGTCATTGGCCATTGTATGAAATATCACCCACACGGTGATGCCGCCATTGGCGATGCGATGGTCAATCTCGGTCAGAAAGAACTGCTGATAGACACGCAAGGAAACTGGGGAAACATTCTGACCGGTGACCGTGCAGCTGCCGCCCGATATATCGAAGCACGGTTGAGCAAGTTTGCCCAAGAAGTGCTGTTCAACCCGAAAACGACCAATTGGCAGGTCAGTTATGACGGACGGAACAAGGAGCCGATCACGCTTCCGGTCAAATTTCCGTTGCTGTTGGCGCAAGGCGTTGAAGGTATTGCTGTCGGACTTTCAACCAAGATTCTGCCGCACAATTTCAACGAACTGATCGAGGCTTCCATTCAGATATTGAAAGGGAAGAAACCAGTGGTCTTTCCAGATTTTCCAACGGGTGGCATGGCCGATGTTACCGGCTACAACGATGGGCAACGTGGTGGAAAGGTTCGGGTGCGAGCCAAGATGTCGAAGTTGGACACCAAAACCTTGGTGATTACCGAAATTCCCTACGGAACAAATACTGGAAGCCTTATCGACAGCATTCTGAAGGCGAACGAGAAAGGCAAGATCAAGATCAGGAAGGTGGAGGACAACACGGCCGAGAACGTGGAGATCGTCATTCACCTGGCCACAGGCATTTCGCCCGATAAGACCATTGATGCACTTTACAGTTTCACTGATTGTGAGGTGAGCATTTCCCCTAACGCGTGCGTCATTGTGGACGAGAAGCCCGTGTTCATGCCGGTTTCAGAGATTCTGCACATCTGCACGCAGCAAACGGTGCATTTGCTGAAGCGCGAGTTGGAGATCCGATTGGATGAACTGCAAGAGCAGTGGCATTTCGCATCGTTGGAAAAGATCTTCATTGAAAACCGCATTTACCGCGACATTGAAGAGGAGGAAACGTGGGAAGGCGTCATCAAAGCCATTGATAAGGGACTGAAACCATACACGAAGCACTTGATCCGCGAAGTGACCGAAGAAGACATCGTTCGGTTGACCGAAATCAAGATCAAGCGTATTTCCAAGTTCGATAGCAACAAGGCCGATGAGAATATTGCGGCATTGGAAGGCAAGATCGCAGATGTGAAACACGATTTGGAACACTTGATCGAATACGCCATTGCCTATTACAAGAACCTGAAGGATAAGTACGGAGCAGGTCGTGAACGGCAAACAGAACTTCGGCATTTCGATGTGATTCAGGCGGCCCGCGTGGCCGTGGCCAACGAGAAACTCTACATCAATCGTGAGGAAGGGTTCATTGGCTCTGGCATGCGCAAGGACGAATACGTTTGCGATTGCTCCGACATTGACGATGTGATCGTGTTCATGAAGAACGGCACCATGAAGGTGGTGAAGGTGGATAGCAAGGTGTTTGTCGGAAAAGACATCATCCATGCAGCGGTGTTCCGCAAGAACGACAAACGCACCATATATAATATGGTCTATCGCGATGGACCTCGTGGAAGCTATTTCGTCAAACGTTTCCCTGTCACATCCATCACCCGCGACAAAGATTACGACCTGACGGCCGGAACAGCAAACAGCTCGGTGGAATGGTTCACGGCCAACCCGAACGGAGAAGCGGAAGTGATATCGGTGCATGTGAAACCGATGCCAAAGCTCAAGAAGTTGAAGTTCGAATACGACTTTGCCGAGTTGGCCATCAAAGGGCGCGATGCAAAAGGAAACATGTTCAGTAAGAATCCGCTGAAGAAGATCGAGTTCAAGGAAAAAGGCCTTTCCACACTCGGAGCTCGCAAGATATGGTTCGATGATACAGTTCAGCGCATAAATGCGGAAGGTCGTGGCGAGTTGCTTGGCGAATTTGCACCTGAGGATAAGATACTGACCATCATGCAGAGTGGCGAGTACAAACTGCTAGGGTTCGACCTCAGCACGCAGTTCGATGACGACATGGTGCTCATTGAAAAATGGATCCCAGAAAAGCCGCTTTCGGTCGTTTATGTCGATACCAAGAAAAAGATCTACATGATCAAACGTTTCTTGGTCGAACGTTCCAACAAAGGCGTAAGCATGCTTCCCGAAGGTGATGAGTTCCAAATGGAACTAGTAACCTCTGATTGGATGCCGCGACTACAGATCAATTTCCGCAAAAAACAGGGAGAAGACGAAGCGAAGGTCGAAGAGATCAATGTGGCGGAATTCATTGGTGTGAAGGGGTTGAAGGCGAAAGGCAACATGCTGACGAAGGAGACGATCAACACCATCGATCTGCTGGAACCGATTCCTTATGAGCTGCCCGTTTCTGAGCAGGGTGGAGTTGCTGACGCAGATGCTGATAACGAGGATTTTGAAGACGGATCGACACCGGATGCAGAAGGACCGATAACAGTCGACTTCGACATTTCTGGCGATTCCGAGGATGATTCGGATGCCGCTGAAGTCGATACGGATTCTGAAGACAAACCTGACGATCCGAAGCCACCGAACGGTGGTGGCGGCCAGCTTGGTCTGTTCTAAAGTGATGGTGTTGTGGGTCGTTGCAATGACATTGCAATGACACATAAAAGTGTTCCTTTGCTGCGTTTCCAACATTCGGCATGAAACCACTTTCATTTCTGTTTCTGTTTCTGACCACTTTTAATGGTGCTATAGCTCAGGAATCTCTGAACACACAATTGCTCGGGCATCTTCCGTATGCCGAAGACCTGAGCGAGGTCCGTGGTGCGTATCACAACGGTCGGGAGTATGCATTGGTAGGTGTTTACAATGGATTTTCAATCGTTGACGTAACCAACCCGGCCAATCCTATACAGGTGTTTTTCGAACCCGGACCTGAAAGCATTTGGCGCGATCCTTTTTACAATGACGGCTACGCCTATTGTGTGACTGAAGGTGGTGGTGGTTTGGTCATCGTTGACATGTCTCCGCTTCCGGGAAACACCAATCTGAACGTAGTGAACTACACGGGAAGCACTTTTCCGTGGGCATCGGCTCACAATATGTTCATCGATACCATTGCAGAGCGAGCCTACATTTTCGGTTCGAACAATGGTGTAGGTGGTGCCATCATTTTGGATGTGAGCAACCCGATGAGCCCCGTTGAACTGGGTCGCTGGAACGACCACTACATTCATGATGCTTACGTGCGTGGCGATACCATGTGGGCCGCATGCTTGGAAGCAGGCGTATTTCTGGTAGACGTGTCGGATCCCGCCAACCCGGTCAACATAACCAACTGGCTTACGCCCAGTGAATTTGCGCACAACGTGTGGCCTTCTGATGATAATGGTTTTTGTTTCACAACAGACGAGGTGAACAGCGGCTTCGTTACCGGATACAACATGGCCAACCTGCAGAATGTGGTAGAATCCGACAAGGTCCGCCACCCGTTGACAACGGGCGTTATTCCGCATAACGTGCACTACTTCAATGGCTTCCTCCTCACTTCTCATTATAGAGACGGCCTGACGATTCATGACGCGACCGACCCAGAGAACATCATCCTCTCCGGATATTACGATACAAGTCCGTTTGAAGGAGGTGGATTTAACGGTGCATGGGGAACTTGGCCGTATCTGCCATCAGGTAATGTGCTGGTTGCCGACATCGAGGAAGGACTTTTTGTGGTGGGAGTTGATTACGTTCAGGCTGCGAGACTGGAAGGCACCGTGACGAATGCATCAAACTCAGTTCCGTTGAGCGATGTGCAGGTGACGGTTGTTGGCCCTTCATTGATTGAAGCAACCGATATTTTTGGCGAGTATGCCACTGGCTTGGCCCAAGGTGGAACATTCGATGTCACGTTTGTGAAAGGCGGATTCCTTACACAAACCGTTTCTGGCGTAGTGCTTCAAAACGGTCAAGTAACGCAATTGGATGTTGAATTGGTGCCAGACGTTGCCTTCAACTTTTCGGGCGCAGTAACTGAGGTTGGCTCTGGCAATGCCATTGAGGGTGCGCAAGTTTCCATAGTGAACGAGTTTTTCGACCTTCAGTTGAACACGAATTCCAACGGTCAGTACACACAGGATCCGTTCTTTGCCGGAAGTTACGAGGTAACAGTTGGCGCTTGGGGCTACCAGACCCAATGTCAGACCATACAAGTTAGTGTGAACGGAACGGCACCGAATTTTCAGCTGACAAAGGGTTATTATGATGATTTCTCCCTTGACTTTGGATGGGAAGTTCTCGGAGATGCCACAACAGGTGTTTGGGTGCGCGATTACCCGATAGGGACAGATTTCAACGGCTCATTCGCCAATCCTGATTCGGATGTTGATGATGACTGTGGAGGTTTGGCGTTCGTAACAGGAAACACCGAAGGTCCAGCGGGTGCCGATGACGTGGACGATGGAACCACGGTGCTTCGTTCACCGATCATGGACCTTTCAGACCTTTCACATGCAAATGTGGCGTTCGACTACTGGTTCTTCAATGAAGGAGGAGACGGTAATCCGAACGACCAACTGATCGTGAAAGTGAACAACGGTTCAGACATCACTACGCTGGCGTCATTGCCCGTAACGGCAAATGGTTGGACCGACTTTTCCATAACGCTTGATGCATTTACCGAATTGACCAATTCCATGCGTATCTATTTCGAAACGTCTGATACGCCTCCAGGTCATTTGGTTGAGGCTGGGGTTGACCGTTTCCGTATTGTCGATGCCACAGGTATTGATGAAGTATCGGCTCCAAGCATGAGCATATATCCGAATCCTTCCAGCGGAACGGCAACGGTCAGACTGGTTGGCCCTTTCCAGAAGGCAGAAATGCGAGTTTTCGATTCAATGGGAAGACAGGTCGTTTCCAACAGACGAATGGTTTCAGGCAATAATCCGCTTGAAACGTATCTTGCTAGTGGAATTTACTTTGTGGAAACGGTGGTCGATGGTCAGCGCATCGTGGCCAAGTTGGTTGTAGAAAGGTGATTGACCGAAATCGGTCAGATGTTTAATTCTGATCTCGTAATTTGAGATCGCAAATACAAGGGAATGCTAGCAGAAAGCGACATTATGAACATGCAGATAGAACGTGTCAAACAGACAAGGATACAGGAGGTTGATTTCGGCAATATCCCATTCGGAAGAGAGTTTGCCGATCACATGTTCGTTCTCGATTATAAGGACGGTCACTGGCAGTCGCCCCGAATAGTTCCTTATGGTCGCATCATGGTACTTCCGTCTTGTTTGGCGTTGCACTATGGCCAAACCATTTTCGAAGGAATGAAGGCCTACCGAATGGCAAACGGAGAGATCCGTATGTTCCGTCCGCTCGACAACTTCAAACGTTTGAACCGCTCTGCCGAGCGTATGTGCATGCCAACGGTTCCCGAAGAACTGATGATGGATGCCCTGAAGCAGCTTTTGAAGCTAGATAGTGAATGGGTTCCGCGCACGGAAGACAGTTCGCTCTACATTCGCCCATTCATGTTTGCCACCGATGAGTTTTTGGGGGTGAAGCCTTCTGAAACCTACAAGTTTGTGATGTTCACCGGCCCTGTCGGACCGTACTATTCCACACCACTGAAAGTGATGGTTGAATCACAGTATACGCGGGCAGCGAAAGGCGGTACCGGTTCCGCCAAATCAGGTGGAAACTACGGAGGCGCTCTGTATCCAACGCGTTTGGCGCAGCAGAAAGGCTATCATCAGCTGCTATGGACCGATGCCGTTGAGCACGAATACATTGAAGAAAGCGGTACCATGAATGTGATGTTCCAGATCGGTGACGCGTTGATAACCCCACCAACGGGCGACACCATCCTGAAAGGCATCACACGCGATAGCGTACTACGATTGGCCAAAGACCTTGGGATTGATGTGCAGGAAAGAAGAATCGGTATTACCGAAATTTCGGCCGCATTTGATTCTGGCGAATTGAAGGATGCTTTCGGAGTTGGAACAGCTGCCACCATTGCGCCAATACAGGTAATAGGCTACAAAGGCCGTGATATGGAATTGGGGCCAGTGGAAGGTCGCACCATGTCTAAGCGATTGGCCAAGGAACTGAAAGCCATCCGCTACGGTGAAGTTGCGGACCCATACGGTTGGATGATAAGCATGAATTGATGAAGCGTTGGTTCGTCCTGATATCGGCTATTGTCTTTCTCGCTTCATGCAAGAAATGCGTGGAATGCGAGGTGCGATTGAAAGAGTCGCAAACTGTGGTTGGCACAGTTGACGAGTTCTGCGGCACCAAGAAGCAGATCGAGGAAAAGGAAGATGCGCTCAGTTCAGACTATTACTGCGTCAGTTGCGCAGTTCAGACCGGATTCGGAACCGTAACCAGCGGTGTTCTCTGTGGCGAGCGAGCGTACATTGACAGCATTGAGAATGCCTATCGCACAGGGGCACTGGCCAGTGGCAATTCTTACAACTGCACTTATTATCGCGATACGGTGAATGTGACCTGCTTGCTTAAGCAGTAAAAGCTGACGCGATCAATAAAGACTGAAGTAGCCCGATCCGATCCAAACCATTTCGTCTGTGAACAACGAGATCTTGTATGTGCCTCTGTCGCGTACATGGATCGGAAAATTGGCCTGTGTCACATCTTTGTTGATGGCTACCGTAAGTTCGGTAATGTGCTCGGTAAATTCCTTTGCTCCAGGAGGCTTCATCCAAATGTCAACGCCTATCCGCTCGGTTCCAAAGCCTTCATTGTTTGAGAAGAGTGCCTGTAGATCCAACCCACCGGGCATTGCCTTGAACTTCTCGTTCTGGCCCATAAGCATACCACTTTGGATCGTCCTACCGAATTCCATGTAGAAACTCTCGAACATCAAGGTTTTCTTCTCTTCCTCATTCAGTTCTTCGGTGATCACTGATTCAACAAAAACGGGCTCTGGTGCATTTTCAAGCAATTCCTCTTTAGTAACTGCGGGCTTTGCCGTTGTTTCAACCGGTTTCACTTCTTCCTTAACAGGTTTTGGTTCGGCCTCGGCTACGGGTTTCACCGGTTCGGGCTTAGGTTCCACGCGCTTTGGGCCCTCAATGGTAATGGTCGTTGTGGCCAGCTCTTTCCAATCCTTGTCATACGCACGGATGGTGTAGCTTCCCGCTGCGGTAAAATCGTATTTCAATGCGGCCCAACTTCTTCCTTGCCCCACAACCAGCTTCACCTCTTCCATAGGAAGTCCAACTGCCGCATCAGGTTGAATGCGCCAATTCATGGCGTTTCCGTTGATGGTGGTTTTACCGTTGTAATACATCAGCACCAACTTTAGCGGCCAACCGTTCGCTTTCCATTCTTTGGAAGCGTTTCGCAATGAACCAAGGTTGTTGAAGAAGTCGCCAACCTGAATTTCCTGTGCAGTAAGTGTTCCGAAAGCGCACAAGCTGAGCAGGAAGGTCATCAGAATTGACAGGCTCAGAGATCGTATCTTCATGCTTCGGGCGATTGTTTTAAGAAGATGTGCCCAAGACTGGACTCGAACCAGCACGGCCTAACGGCCACTAGCCCCTCAAGCTAGCGTGTCTACCAATTTCACCACCTGGGCAGGGGTGCGCAAATTTAGACCTTTTTTCATGAGAATGCAGGCCAAGGGTTGACTCGTTCCAATTTCATCGGGGTGGCAATTGGTATATTTGGGGCCATTGATTATTCGCGGCCTGAAAATTGTTCAACGGATCATGCGGTCGCCACAACGAGGTAAGCATCATGCAAACAGAAGAAATGCTCGACATAAGTTCAACAGCACAGAAGTTCATAGACAGAGAAGACCTTTACGGGGCGCACAATTATCATCCGTTGCCTGTGGTTTTGGAAAGAGGTGAAGGAGTATTCGTTTGGGACACGGACGGCAAACGCTATTACGATTTTCTATCTGCCTATTCCGCTGTGAATCAAGGTCATTGCCACCCGAAGATTGTGAAAGCACTGGTCGATCAGGCATCGAAACTTACGCTTACCAGCCGCGCTTTTTACAATGACGTGCTTGGCGAGTTCGAGCAGTTTGCGACCGAGTATTTCGGCTTTGATAAACTTCTGCCCATGAATACAGGGGCCGAAGGAGTGGAAACGGCTGTAAAACTTTGTCGCAAGTGGGCGTACGAGAAGAAAGGCGTTGCTGAAGGCAAAGCAGTGATCGTAGTTTGTGAAGGAAATTTTCATGGACGGACCACAACTATCGTTTCATTTTCAAACGACCCGGATGCCAGAAAGAACTTCGGGCCTTATACTCCCGGCTTTGTTTCTGTTCCTTACAACGATGTTGAGGCTCTGGAAAAGGCACTTTCGCAACCGAATGTTGCCGGTTTCCTAGTTGAACCAATTCAGGGTGAAGCGGGTGTGAACGTTCCTGCCAGCGGATATTTGTCTGCCGCTCGCGAACTGTGCACCAAGTATGGTGTGCTATTGATAGCTGATGAAATTCAAACAGGAATTGCCCGCACAGGCAAACTTCTGGCCGTTGATCATGAGAATGTGAAGCCAGACATTCTCATTCTTGGAAAAGCACTTTCTGGCGGTGTGTTGCCAGTTTCGGCTGTCTTAGCCAACGATGATGTGATGTTGTGCATTCGTCCTGGTGAGCATGGTTCTACGTTCGGTGGAAATCCGTTGGCGTGCCGCGTTGCAATGGCGGCACTTCAAGTTGTGAAGAACGAAAGATTGGCGGAGAATGCCGAGCGCTTGGGGAGGTTGTTCAGAGAAGAGTTGGGTTCCTTCATTGAGGGTTCCGACCTGGTGAAACTTGTACGCGGAAAAGGTTTGCTCAACGCCATTGTGATAAACGATACGCCCGACAGCAAAACCGCTTGGAACATCTGTCTGAAGCTTGCGGAAAACGGTCTTTTGGCAAAACCCACACACGGCAACATCATCCGATTTGCGCCACCATTGGTGGTGACCGAGGAGCAGTTGAGATGTTGTCTGAACATTATCACGCGCACATTGTCTGAGTTCAGTAAGTGATCGGTCGTAGCACACATAGGTCGTTGAAAGTAGGAATGATGGTTCTTGCGTTACTGCTCTTCGCCAGTCCGTTGATGGCGCAGGAAAAGGAAACGAAGCCCGATCTGAAGGGAGACGACCTGCATTATTTGGGTTATGTGCTGCTTTCTGGCGACACTACGGTTTGGACCAACGTCAAGAGTGACGATTTCTATTATTTGTCTAAGGCATTGTTTTTCAAAAGCAGCAAGGTGCTGACCTACGTTCAAGATGATGACCTCTATTTCTTCGGTTCGGCCATGATAACGGGAAAACATGAAGAATTGGAGAAGATCGTTCGTGATGATTGGTTTTACCTTGGAAGTGCCGTTTTTAAAAAATCGGCTGCTTACTTGGAAAACATCCGCCAGGATGACGTGTATTACTTGGGCAAGGCATTGTTGCTTCGCGACCTAAATTACTTGGACCAGATCTCGACCACCGCGCCCTGATGATAACCGTTATCTGCACCACAAACCGAAGCGACAGCAATACGCTTAAGCTGTCTCAAGAATACCTGTCGCGTCTGCAATTATTGGGTGCCGATGCCCAATTGTTGGACTTACGTGAGATTCCGGCACAGTGGGTCGAAGCCAGCAGTTTCGGTACGAACACGCCAGAATTCAACCAAGTGGTGCAGAAGTACATTCGGAATGCCAACAAGATCATTTTAGTTATGCCCGAGTACAATGGTGGCTTTCCAGGGTACTTGAAATTCTTTATGGATGCTTGCGATCACGGTGATTGGCGCGGCAAGAAGGTAGCTATGATGGGATTGGCCACAGGTCGCTCAGGAAACGTACGTGGTGTGGATCAAATGACCGGAATTCTACATTATCTCGGTTCGGAAGTGTACAGCAAGAAAGTGTACCTCAGCCAAGTGAACGGCTCGCTTTCGGAATCGGGCGAACTCACCAATCCATACACCATCAAGGAATTGACCGACCAACTGAACGGTTTTCTATCTTTCTGACATGATTCTATGCCTGATCACCGAATGTGGCCCGTTGGCCTCCTTTCAAGGAATGTGGCTTGTTCAATCATTGGTTTCCGCCTTCTTGGCCATACTTTTCATTCAGTCTGGGTTGGATAAGGTCTTCGATTTCAAAGGAAACCTTGATTGGTTGAAAGATCATTTCTCGAAGAGTTTCCTCGCAGGAATGGTTCCGATGCTATTGGCAACCCTCACCGTTGTTGAACTTGCAGCCGGTTTGCTAAACGCATTCGGAATCGTGGCCATTCTGTGGAAAGGAACATCTTGCCTGGCATTTGCTGGGGCAATGGTTTCTGCCTTAGCGCTGGTCATGTTGTTCTTCGGACAGCGTGTGGCGAAGGATTATGCAGGCGCTGCCAGTTTGGTCCCTTACTTCATTCTGGTGGTGATGGACCTTTATTTCATGGCATAAAAAATCCCGCTCTGGGCGGGATCTCATATTGTGCTTTTCCAAGTTTCACTTGTCGTCTTCCAAGTCATCGAAGCTGATGTGGGTGCGGTAATTTTCACCACCGTTTGATGTTACAGTGTTGTGAACTTCGGTTTCAGACTCACCTTCGTAGTCGAGGTAATCCTGACCCTTTTCCGCCTTGATGTACTCGATGATGGATTGAAGGCCGTCCGCAAACTTGCTGATATCCTCTTTGTAAAGGAAGATCTTGTGCTTGTCGTAATGGAATTTTCCATTGTCGTCAATGCGCCTTTTGCTTTCCGTAATGGTGAGGTAGTAGTCGTTTCCTCGCGTGGACTTGACATCAAAGAAATAAGTCCGTTTTCCAGCCCTTACCGGCTTGGAATAGATGTCGTCCCTGTGCTTCTTATCCCTTCCTTCCATCTGATCAGAAATAAAATGTAATGCGTATGACTATGTCAAATATATGAATGTTTCCATCTAACGGAAATTTCTTTGCAATGGGCCAAATGGCCGTTGCACCATGATTTTCAGTGATTTGTGCTACGCGGTCTTGCGCTGATCCTCTTCCAGCAACTGCTTGCGATAGAGCGACCAATACGCGCCTTCCAAGCCCAGTAGCTGCTCGTGCGTTCCGCGCTCAACGATGCGGCCGCCATCGAGCATGATGATCTGATCGGCATGTTTTACCGATGAAACCCGATGGCTGATGATGATGGTTGTCTTCCCTTTCATCAGATCTTTGAGATGATTGAGGATGGTTTCCTCGGTTTCGGTGTCAACAGCGCTGAGGCAATCATCGAAAATGAGAATCTGCGGATCGCGTATGATGGCACGTGCTATGGAAATTCGCTGCTTCTGACCGCCACTCAACGTAATGCCACGCTCACCCACCCGTGTGTTGAAACCATCGGGAAACTCAATGATGTTGTCGTAAATGTCGGCCTGCAATGCCGCCCGATGGATGCGTTCCTCGCCAATTTCCTGTTCCACACCGAAGGCAATATTGTTGGCAATGGTGTCCGAAAAGAGGAAAACGTCCTGAGGCACGTAACCGATGTTGTTGCGAAGCGCATTCAAGTTGATGGTGTTTATAGCAGTTCCATCCACCAGAATTTTCCCAGCCGAAACATCATAGGTTCGGGTAATGAGCGATGCTACGGTCGACTTGCCGCTTCCGGTACGTCCCAAAATGGCCAAGCTTTCCCCGGGATGCACCTCAAAGCTCACCCCTTTGAGTGCCTTGATACCTGAATCCGGATACACGAATTCCACATCTTCAAACCGGATGCGTCCTTGAATTTCCAACGGCTGTTGAGATGGGTTGGTGATCTCAGGTTCGGTTTCCAAGAATTCGTTGATGCGCTGCTGCGATGCTGCGGCACGTTGCACAATGCTTGTGATCCAACCAATGGCGGCCACAGGCCAAGTAAGCATGTTGATGTAAATGATGAATTCGGCAATGTTGCCCGTGGTTATTTCACCTGCCATGGCCTGACGGCCGCCCACGTAAATGGTAAGAATGGTACTCAAACCGATGAGCGCCAGCATGGTGGGGAAGAAAATGGCATTTATGCGGACAAGTTCCAGCGAAGTTTCCTTGTATTGATCCGTTTCGCGGTCGAACGCATTGGCCCAAAGCCCCTCTTTCGTGTAGGCTTTCAGCACCCGAATACCAGAGAATCCTTCTTGAACAAATGTGCTGAGACGGCTCAACTGAAACTGCACCCGTTCGCTGCGGATGTTGATCTGACGGCTCACATAGTAAATGATGATGGAAAGTGCCGGAAGCGGAATGAGCACGTACGCAGTCAATTCCACGCTTACGCTGAGCATGTTGTAAATGACGAGAACGAACAACACGACCAAGTTGATGGCATATAGAATGGCAGGACCCAAGTACATGCGCACTTTCGATACGTCTTCGGTGATGCGCGCCATCAGGTCACCGGTATTGTTCCGTTTGAAAAAGGCCAGCGAGAGATTCTGATAGTGTTCGTAGATCTCGTTTTTAAGGTCGTATTCAATGAAACGGCTCATAACTACGATGGTCTGCCGCATCAGAAACATGAAGAATCCTTTGAGCAGAGCCGTGATGACGATGACGGCACCGAAATAGAGGAACACGGTCAAAAGCACATCCGTCAGTTCATCTTGCAGCGGGGTGCCAGACATGTGGCGAAACAACGGTTCGGCTTCCTTTAGAAAGTCGAACGTGATGCGAACCACTTTGGGCGGAAAAATGGCATAGATGTTACTGATGGTCACGAAAAGGATTCCGAGGACGAACCGCGTTCTGTAACGCCAGAAATACTTATTGAGATGTGCCAGCGCCCGCATTTCGTCAGTCCCAATTCGGGCAAAATTGCAATGAGAAAATTCGCATACTTTTGCCCAAAGGTAGGAATGTTCATCGGCTTCAATGTTCAAACGTTGACCGATGCATTCTCTTGGGTAGAAAGGATAACAGGAGGTAGGATAAAAGGTTCTTTATAAAGATGTTGAGCAGAAGGCATTTGAGGGTTAAGGTCATGCAGGCCTTGTTCGCGTACCAGCGATCGGAAGGTGCGGAGCTGGCAGTTGGAGAACGCTTGCTGAAACAGAGCCTCGACCGTATTTACGACCTCTACATCCATCATCTTTCGCTCATTTCAGAGTTCCATCGATTTGCAGTAAACCAGATAGAGGAAGGGAAGAAGAAGAAGCTTCCAACGCCAGAAGATCTCAACCCGAATCTTCGTTTTATAGAAAACCAAGTGTTGCTGCAGTTGGAAAACAACAAGCAGTTGCTAAAGGAAGTTGATCGCAGAAAGATCAATTGGGCCGATCAGGTAGAGCTTGTCCGCAGAATTTTCACGCAGTTCAAAGCCAGTGACGAATTCAAGCAGTACATGACTGCTGAAACGGTCACGTACAAGGACCATCGGCACATCATCTATCATCTTTACGAGGATTTTGTGCTCACCAACGAACATCTGCTGTCACTTTTTGAAGAGAAGAGCATTTTCTGGGTGAACGACTTCGATCAGGTAGGGCCGTTGGTGATTCGCACCATTTCCGAATTCAAGCATAGCGAAGAAGAAGGTGGTCCGCTTCCGGGCATTTACAAGGACGAGGAAGAAGACCGTCAGTTCGTGATCGACCTTTTCCGGAAAACAGCCGCTCACAGCATGGAATTCCAATCGATGATCGAGGCAAAACTCGAAAATTGGGATTTGGAGCGCATTGCATCTACCGATATTCTGCTGATGAAAATGGCCCTCAGCGAATTTCTCTACGTGAACTCGATACCCACTCGGGTTTCAATGAACGAGTACATAGAGATCGCCAAAGAGTACAGCACACCCAAAAGCCACACATTCATAAACGGCATTTTGGACAAATTGCTGATCGATCTGAAAGAGCAGGGAAAGATCAAGAAAACCGGGAAAGGATTGATCGGTGGATAATCTGTGACCTATCACTAATTTTGACCGCCTTTTGAACTTAATTAATCTACAATTCAATATGAAAATGACGCTTTTAATGCTTGCTACTGCTGTTGCGCTCTACAGCTGTGGTGAAAAGCCTGCCGCAGAAGGCGAGGCTACGGTTGATACCGAAGTGGTGAACAACCCTGCAACGGCTGAAAATGCCGAAGGAATCGATCCTAATGCACCGCTTCCCGAATTCACTTTTGAGAAGGAAGTTCATGATTTCGGTACCATCATTCAAGGCGAGAAGGTTGCCTACTCGTTCAAATTCAAGAACACAGGCAAGGCCGACCTAATCATCACCTCTGCCAAAGGAAGTTGTGGTTGCACGGTTCCAGAGTATCCAGTTGAGCCCATTCCACCCGGTGGCGATGGCGTTATCGATGTGGTTTTCAACAGCGATGGCAAATCGGGTCAGCAGAACAAGAAAGTAACCATTGTGGCCAACACGGTTCCGAACACGAAAGTGCTTGCCATAAACGGTAATGTTGAAGCCCCGGTAGCCGAATAATGATGACACATTTCACATTGCTGCAAGCGGCAGCCAATCCGCTTCAAGAGTATTCGAGCCTCATCATGATCGGGCTCATGTTCGTGGTTTTCTACTTTTTCATGATCCGTCCGCAAATGAAAAAGGCCAAAGAGGACAAGAAATTCCGCGAAGAGCTGAAGAAGGGCGACAAGGTGGTGACCATCGGTGGCATACATGGAAAGATCTTTGAAGTGAAGGAAACCACGCTGCTCATTGAAGTTGGCGAAGGCATGAAACTGAAGATCGAGAAGTCGGCCGTATCGCGCGACAACAGCGTGGGAATCCAACAAAGCAATTGATCTTTTCATAAATTGGTCGCATGTCCGAACAGGAATCGACCGATAAGCGCGCATCAAACAGGCCAAGGATCAACCGAAGAACGGTTGTATTCTTGGCCTGTCTGCTTCTTTCGGGCCTGTTCTGGGTGCTCACATCGCTCTCAAAAGAATACACGGAGGTCATTCGGGTACCCGTGGTTTACACCGGAATTCCAGAGGATAAACTGGTTGTGAATCCGCTTGCGCGGAACTTGGATACCGAAGTGCGCGGCTTCGGATTCGACCTACTTTGGTACTGGCTACATTTTGAAACCCTGGAAGTGACAGTGAATGCCGACCCCACACAATTGCGCAGAACGAAACGCGAGGGGAAGGAATGGCACTACATGCTGATGGAGGAAAAGCGTGCGCAATTGGCCGAGAGTTTCAGCGAACAGTTCGCACTGATCTCCGTGAAGCCCGACACGCTCTTTTTCCGCTTCCGGAGCCGGATTGCGAAGCGCGTTCCTGTAAAACTGAATGCCGACATTTCATTCGAGAAACAGTTTGGAATAGTGGGTGAGGCCGTTTTAGAACCCGATTCGGTAACTGTTTTCGGGCTGCGCGAGTGGTTGGATACGCTTGATTTCGTACTGACTGAACCCGAAAAATGGAATGGCCTGAAGGAAAGCATCACCACCGAGCTCAAACTGATGGTTCCTTACAACAGTCGTCTGGTTTCATTGTCAGATTCTGTGACATCGGTAGAGTTGAATGTGGCTGAGTTTACCGAAGGGCGCGTTTCGGTTCCTGTGAATGTGTTGTCTCCTCAGTCCGAATTGGTCAAACTGTTCCCCCAAACGGTAGAGGTCATTTATCAGGTCCCTCTATCTGAATACGATAAGGTGCTACCCGACCAGTTCTCGGTTTCGGTCAAGGTCACGGGTCGCGAACCGAAGGAACAGACGCGGCTTTCGGTTGAGTTGAACACGCATCCATCCATGGTGCGGCAGTTGCGTTTAGAACCCGCCCAAGTCGAATTCATCATCCAGAAATGAAGGTCATTGGAATAACAGGCGGCATTGGAAGCGGCAAGACAACGGTCTGCCGCATTTTTGAGCAGTTGGGTGTTCCAGTCTACTATGCAGACGACCGCGCGAAAATGCTGATGAACACAAGTGCAACCCTCCGCGAAGGCATCATTACGGAATTCGGCTCCGAAGCATACACTGATCAGGGATTGAACCGCGCTTATCTGGCCGGTTTGGTGTTCAGTACGCCCGAACGATTGGCCAAGCTGAATGCGCTTGTGCATCCTGCGGTGGCAGACGATTTTGATGAGTGGGTGGAGCAGCATGCCAAGGAACCATATGTGATGAAAGAGGCTGCCATTCTTTTCGAAAGCGGTGCTTACCAAGGAGTTGACATCACGGTACTGGTCATTGCGCCCGAAGACATTCGCATTGAAAGGGTGGTGGGGCGCGATGGCGTGATGCCCGATGACGTTCGGAAACGCTTGGCCAATCAGTGGACGCAAGAGCGCAAGGCCAAGTTGGCCGACCACATCATAAACAATGACGGGTTCCATCTGCTCATTCCGCAGGTATTGGAACTTCACCGTAAATTCACAGAAGTATGAAAATATTGACTGCCACCCAATTGCGTGAACTTGAAAAGCTCACCATGAAGAAGGAATCCATCGATCCGTACCAATTGATGGAGCGCGCGGCAAAAGGTGTGCTCCATCAATTCCTGAATTCCACCTATGGGCCCATCAGGCGGATGGTGGTCATTTGCGGAAAGGGCAACAATGGTGGAGACGGTCTTTCGTTTGCCCTTCAGGCCATCAAAGAATTCGGATTGGATGATGAAAATGATGACCCTATGGGCGGAAGAATGTTCTTCGCCAAGCCAAAGTTGATGGTTGTGGTGATCGAGCATTCAGACAAAGGCACGCCCGATTTTGCCAAGAACCTTTACTTGTTGAATGAGACCGGCACCACGGAAATTGTTCACGTGAAGCGGATGTCCGATTTCCCTGAACTGAAACCGGACGACAAGATCATTGATGCCATGCTCGGAATTGGCCTTTCGCGTCCGTTGGATGGCATTCTGGCCCAAGTGGTCCGCCACATCAACACACTTTCCAATCACATCATCAGTATTGATGTGCCAACAGGGCTTTTTGCTGAAGACAATTCGGAGAACGACTTGGACACCGTGGTGCAGGCCGATATGACCTACACATTCCATTGTCCCAAGCTCAGTTTTCTGATGCCCGAATGGGGCAATCCTGTTGGAAGGCTCAATGTGGTCAACATTGGGCTTGACGAAGACCTGTTGGATGTCGACCCCAAATTGGAATACTTGACAGCACAGACATTCTCTTCTTGGCGGAAAAGAAGGGCTTCGTTCGACCATAAGGGCGATTTCGGACATGCGCTGTTGCTGGCGGGTTCCAAAGGGAAAATGGGTGCGGCCCAATTGGCTGCCATGGCTTGCCTGCGCAGTGGTGCCGGGCTGGTGACAGCTCATATTCCATCCTGTGGTCTCGATGTTGTTCAAACCAATGTGGCAGAAGCCATGTGTTCGGTTGATGCGCATGAGGATAGGCTTACGCAACTGCCCGATCTGTTCCCGTACGATGCCATCGGCATCGGTCCGGGCATAGGCACTGATGATGCCACGGCCAAAATGCTGAAACTGCTGATGGAAACAGCAACCGCACCGCTTGTGTTGGATGCCGATGCTTTGAACATTCTGGCCAAAAACCCCGATTGGTTGCATTTGATCCCGGCCAACAGCATTCTGACCCCGCACCCCAAGGAATTTGAGCGCTTGGCAGGTAAATGGACGTCAACCACCGAACGTTGGGAGTTGCAACGCCAATTTGCGCAACGCTACACGGTTTTCCTTGTGGTAAAAGGTGCCTTCACATCTGTTACCACGCCTGATGGTGTCATTCATTTCAATTCAACGGGAAACCCCGGAATGGCCACAGCAGGCATGGGCGATGTATTGACAGGCATTGTCCTTTCGTTGCTGGCTCAGGGCTACGAACCGCTGAAGGCCGCGCTGATGGCTGCTTTCGTACATGGATACGCTGCCGACATGTGCTTGGTCGAAGACCAGTCGGTAGAATCGCTGATCGCCTCAGATGTAATTGAGAAATTGGGCTACGCGTTCGATGGACGTAGTCCTTTTATTTGATCACCAACTTCTCGTTGAACAGTTCATCGCGCGATGAACCGACCACTATGTACATGCCCGGGGCAAGGTTGTGGTGAGGGTCGATGGCCGTGACCGGACCGGGACCTTGATTCAAAATGACCTTGGAGTAAGCCTGACGGCCGTGCATATCATAAACGATGACAAGTACTTCGGGGCCGTTGAGATCATTCACATCTATCTTAATGGGGTCGTAGCCGTAGGCAGGGTTCGGGTAAAGGCCCGAAGTGTAGCGCACGGGTGCATCCTCGCCAAATCCATCCTCTATTGCGGTGGCCACGCTGTAGTTAACGGTGTAACCCAATCGCTCCAGCACGCGCACCTCATCTTCGTGCAGCATTTTGAATGCTTGGCCTCTTGAAAGCGAAGGATGCATCACATAACTGCCATCGCTGCTGCGGCTGTTGTCGAAGTGATCGATGCTCGACCCATTGAACGAACCCGGTGAGAACACAGGCGCATGCTGACTTGGGAAGAGTTCGAACCACACCTGATTGTTGGTGAGCGTGCTAGTGGAAGGTGCCGGAATGACGGTGGAGGAACCACTGCCCGAAGGAATCAACAGTTGATCTTTATTGTAATCGGCCAAGAATTCATCGAAAGCTGTAAAGACATAAGTGGCGGCTGCCGATGTGCCGTCTTCCGTTGTGTAACTGGTAAAACCCAACAGGTGCATGATCTCATGTAGGGCCACCGTGTGGAAATCGTACTGATCTGGTGCCGGATCGGCTGCCGTTACCAGATTGTAGTTCATATTGGTGTGGAAGTTGAACTGAATGTAGCCATCCGCGTAGGCATCATAGGGGTCGTCTCCAGAAACGATGTGGTCCTTGGTAAAGGAGTCGTTGAAGCCTTTACTTCCAAAGTAATAGGAGGCGGAAAATGCGAAAGGATTTGATGTGGGATTTCCCGAGAACGATTGGCGTATCTCCACATCCATCACGCCTTCATCCTGAATGACGGATGCGTAGTAGGCGAAGGCTGCTTCCAAAGCCGATCTGCGCTGCTGACCTGAGATAGGGTCATCGAAACCTTGGTTGGTGTTGTTGGCCACATCAACGAACAGCAGGTTGAACGTAGGGCCGATGATCTCATTGCGGTCATCCGTACGCCCGTTCACCACACCGAAAATGGGGCTCTGACGTTTCTCTTGGTCCGACATACGGAACGCTTCGTGTGTCGGTATCGGCTCACCAGTTAAGTTCACCAATCGCTGCTGGCCATCAACCGTTTTCAGAAAGACGGCACCATCTGTCGGATGCGGGTCGTCAAACAGTACGTCCTGCGCCCTTAGCTGAAAGGAGCCTGCCAGAAGCATAGAACCGATGATGAGTTGACGAAACATACCAAGCATACTTGCTTACACAAAGAAAGGATACGTCTTTTAGATGTCGTATATCGATCGGTGGATGACGACCTATTGGAGGTCGATGTGTCGATGAACGACCTAGTAGAGGTCTTCCAGCGGCCCCGTGCCTTCGCGGATCACATCCAGTTCGCCACCCGAGCAGTCGATAACGGTAGAACCTGTGACTCCACCATAACCACCATCGATCACCATATCAACCTTATCACCAAAGCGTTCGTGTATCAGCTCGGGGTCGGTGGTGTATTCGATCATCTCGTCCGGGTCGTGCACCGAGGCGGTCATGATGGGATTGCCCAGCACGCGCACAATTTCCAACGGAATGGAATTGTTCGGAATACGGATACCCACCGTGCGCTTCTTGCTCTGAAACAGCTTCGGTACCGCATTGGTGGCATTCAGAATGAAGGTGTAAGGCCCCGGCAACACACGCTTCATCACCTTGAAAGTACTGTTGTCTATCTGCGAGCAGAATTCAGAGATATGACTGAGGTCGGAGCAGATGAACGAGAACTGCGCCTTTTCGGGTTTTATGTTCCGTATTTGGCAAATGCGCTCCACCGCCTTGCGGTTGTAGATGTCGCAACCGATACCGTAAACCGTATCAGTGGGGTAGATGATGACCCCGCCCGACCTCAGGCATTCCACCACTTCGTTTATGGCGCGTGGATTCGGATTCTCGGGGTAGATGCGAACGAGCATCGGTTACTTGTTGGCCTTGAAATCGGCCAGGAACTTGGCCAGACCGATGTCGGTAAGCGGGTGGTTCAGCAAACCGAGAATGGGGCCCAGCGGACACGTGGCCACATCGGCACCAGCCTCTGCGCAGCGCACAATATGCATGGTATGGCGTATGCTGGCGGCCAGTATCTGTGTGTCGAACAGGTAGTTGTCGTAAATGAGGCGTATCTGCTCAATGAGCTCTATGCCGTCCTGACTCTGGTCGTCCAAGCGACCAAGGAAAGGCGATACGTACGTGGCACCCGCTTTGGCGGCCAACAGCGCCTGTCCGGCACTGAACACCAGCGTGCAGTTGGTTTTAATGCCGTGGTCGCTGAAGTATTTGATGGCCTTCACGCCATCCTTTATCATCGGTACCTTCACCACTATCTGCGGGTGCAGTTCGGCCAGTGCATGTCCTTCTTTCAGCATGCCGGCATAGTCGGTGGCTATCACCTCTGCGCTCACATCGCCATCCACAATATTGCAAATGTCAATGTAGTGCTGCTTTACGCGGGCTTCGCCATGTATGCCCTCCTTTGCCATTAGCGATGGGTTGGTGGTCACACCATCGAGCACACCAAGGTCCTGTGCTTCGCGTATCTGGTCCAAGTTGGCCGTGTCAATAAAGAATTTCATGCTGTGGAATGTTTGATGCAAAGGTGCTCATAGCGGCCCGAAGCGACCCAACGCAAAGGGCAAAAGAAATCAACAGGTTTTGAAGGGAGCTGCCAGCTGCAAGCCACAAGCTATTAGCTACTGATGAAAAGAAACGTGGAAGGCTGGAGTGTGATTGAGCCGGGAGTGTCAATGCCGTCAATCACTTGAAGCTTGCGACCTGTAGCTTGCAGCAAAAAAAATGGGGTAAGCTTGCTGTGTCGCACCGCTACAACCACCTACCCTTGCTACATTCCTGTCCTGGGGGATTCGGTAGGAGCTGGTCGCACAGGACTTACCCCGCCACAAAAGTAGAACACTTGCTGTAGCGTGCAACATGTAAAGTTTGAAACGGTCGACTAAAAAAACCGGGACATTGGTATCGCGGTATCACGCTTCGCTGCCCTTCTGCTTCAGGAACTGTTCAAGGTCCTTGTTCGAACCGAAGAGCACCAGAATGTCCGTCTCCTCCATGGTCTGATCGGGGGTGGCAATGCCGTGTATGTTGACCTCCGTGCGGCTTTTGCCCAGCAGGCTTTGCACCTCCTCCTTCTTCATAATGGTGAGCACCAGTATGTTGAACTGTTTACGGAGGCCTATTTGCCTTACGGTGCTGCCCACATACGCCTTGGGCACCTTGGCCTCTATGATGCTGAAGTGATCGTTCAGTTCAAACGAATCGACCACGTTGTTCAAGCACAGTTTCTTGGCCCAACGTTCGGCCGTTTCCTCTTCGGGATGTACAATCTCATCCACACCGATGGCCTCCAACACCTTTTGGTGCAGCGGATTGATGGCGCGGCTGATGAGGCGTTTCACCTTCAGGTTCTTGAAGAGGGCGGTGGTCATGATATTGGCCCCTTGGTTCTCGCCAATGGCAATGATGGTGATGTCCGTTTCGTTGAGCGGCAGACCCGATACGGTGAACTCATCGGTGGCATCCATGCAGATGGTGTGCGAGATCTGTTCCTTGTACTGATCCACCTTTTCCATGCGGTTGTCTATGCCAATGACCTCGTTGCCTTGCGCTGTGAGCTTCTGTGCCAGCGATGCTCCGAAATTGCCGAGTCCTACGATGATGTATTTCATGGTGTAATGATCAGTTGATGGTGATGTCTTCTGTGGGGTAACGGTAGTTCTTGTATATCTCTTTGCGCACAAGGGCAATGACCAGCGTGAGCGCCCCTACCCGACCAATGAACATGATGGTTATGAGCACCAACTTGCTGACGGCCGAAAGCTGTGGGGTGATGCCGCGCGTGAGCCCAACGGTGCTGTAGGCCGAGAAACATTCGAAACCGATGTCGATGAGATCCATTTGGCTATCGAAAACGGAAATGACCATGATGCCCATGCCAATGACGATGAGCGAGAGCGAAATGATGGCAAAGGCGCGCCTGACGGAAATATCGGCCACTTCCCTTCTGAACAGTTCGATGCGGCTTTTGCCCTTGGCCAGGCTGAGTATGTTGAGCGTGGCAATGGCGAAGGTGCTGGTTTTGATACCACCGCCCGTTGATGCGGGTGACGCCCCTATCCACATGAGCAGGAACACCATCATGGTGGTGGGGAAAAGCATACCGGCCACATCAATGGTATTGAACCCGGCCGTGCGCGGGGTGGTGG
>Ga0172367_10000962_pt1 | contig 43274 bp, 37 predicted proteins | sample Lak10m_FD_114542 | JGI IMG/M metagenome (GOLD analysis project Ga0172367, IMG submission 114542) | Freshwater microbial communities from Kabuno Bay, South-Kivu, Congo - kab_022012_10m | ecosystem: Environmental > Aquatic > Freshwater > Lake | place: Democratic Republic of the Congo: South-Kivu...
CGGCAGAATAAGCCGACAATCAAGTTAATTAACTGTTGTGAGATTCTTTTCCGTTTATTAAGTTACTAACTGTAACATTTTTTTTATAAATACTTTAGCAGTGTGGACAAGACAGAACTTAAATATTTACTCTCACTTTTAGACGATGACGATGCCATAGTCCGGCAGGAAATTCTTTCTGCGTTTACTAGATACGGACTGCGTCTTGAATCTGATATTGCAAAGTTCGATGCAGCAATAAATAACTACTCGAGATCACTTCTGGCTCCAATTCTAAAAGAAAACAGGAAGAAGTGGCTTTCTGTAAATTGGTACGCATTAAATTTTATTGATGACGCCGACACTCGTCTGGAATCGGCATTAAATTTTGTCGATAAATTCCTTTATGGATTGTCAGTTGATAAGTCTGCTTCTGACTATCTCGACATTATTTCCGAATCGTTCAGATCCAAATTCGTAAATGGTGATGAATTTGATCTTGCTTTTTATCTTTTTAAAGAATACGGTATAGAAGGCTGCACTGAAGATTATTATAATCCTTTTAACAGCAGTATCCGTTTTGCACTGGAAGAAAGAAAAGGATTGCCAATCACCCTTGCCCTTATATATATGCTGACTGCAAAACGTCTTGGATTAAAAGTAGAAGGCTGCAACTTCCCCGGGCATTTTCTGGCAAAGATTTTTGTTGATAATAAGCCCGTTCTGATTGATTGTTATAATAAAGGGAAAATACTCTACAATAGTGATATCCGGAAACTCGTTGGTGATGAGTCCTTTGATTCTGTTCTGAGCCTAGTCCATAATCAGGTCGATGCCGATGTCATCATTAAAAGGATTGCGGCTAATCTTGCAAATGCTTATTCTCATGTAAATGACCGGGAAACTTCTGACTTTTTTCAATCCCTGCAGAAAACAGCATAAATTTTTAAAATATCATTTATAATAGATATTTATATCTTTTTATCTGCTCTAAAATTGATTTTTTATCATTTTTTAGATTGCTGCGCTATCGATTTTTCTTAATTATTGGAATGGCGAAAAGCGTTGAAAATCTTAAACTATTGTATAACATCAGCCTATAGGATGGCATATTTTTTGCAGTTTTTTAGTTGCTAAATCATATAATATTATCTTTTAGACTTTTTTATAAGGGAGTAATTTATGAAACAAAAAATACTTTTCGCCGCAATCTTCCTTCTCCTTGCAGCCGCTTCTCTTTCGGCTCAAAGTTATTATATAGGAAATCCTTCAGCAAACTGCGCAGGATGCCATTCAGAGGCTGTTGGAATCTGGCAGGCCTCAAAACATGCCGGTTCTTTCACCAATCATCAATCATTTCTGAGTTTCGAGTGTATGAAGTGCCACAATACCGGTTGGGACACTGAAACCGTCAATTACGGAGTGGATGAATACGTCACATCTAATCCTGGCGGAACACCGGATTATACTGTTACTGATCAGACTAATTTCGATCTTGTGAAAAATGTACAATGTGAATCCTGCCATGGTACTCAAGGGACAAGTAACAGACAGATTGATTTTGGAACTCATTTTGGTCCCCGCGTCACTGATTTCGGCGCTGAGAAATGCGGAACCTGTCATAACGACAAACATCATCCTTATTTTGATGAATGGACTGAGTCAACTCATTCAAGTGGTGCTCCATCTTTTATTAACAGAGCAAGTTATTCCAGTTGTATGAAATGTCATTTTACTCAGGATTTTGTTGCCTATGTAACAGATCCAGCTTACGATGCAACAACTTTCCAGGTTGAAGGCGGTGATGAAAATCTCAAACCGATCACATGTGTTGCCTGCCATGATCCTCATGGGAATTCTAATGACGGTAACCTAAGAAACGTACCCGATGCTTTTGCCGGCAAGCCCCTTTGCGACGTGTGCCATAATGCTGCTCATGTTACTTCCGTGAACCTTACTCGCAATCCTAGCCATACTAAAGCACTTGTAATCGATGGTTCGCCGTTCTTTGGCTTTCAGTACCCCGGTCAGACTTACGAGAATTCTTTTCATACAAATATCTCAAACCGTTGCGAATCATGCCATGTTCATAAGGGTGCCGATGATGCAACCGGACATAAATTTCTGCCTTCAGAAGAAAAATGTCAGCAATGTCATGCAGATTTCAATCTTACTGGCTTTGACTACAGAGGAGTTCAGACAGAAATAATGGGATTGATCGACCAGCTCCAGGCAAAACTTGATGCTGCAACATCAGCAGATTCACTTACCGATACATTCCTCCAGGCTCGCTATAACTTACGCTCGGCGCAGGCTGAGGGCAGCTATGGAATCCATAACACCAAACTTGTGCGTAAACTTCTGAATGATGCAATCGGTTCGCTTACCGGTGTTGCATCTGAAAATGGTGTTCCTGCCACTTACCAGCTTGCTCAGAATTTTCCGAATCCTTTTAATCCGGCAACTACTATAAAGTTTTCGGTGCCTGAAGCATCAAATGTTAAAATAACTGTTTATGATGCATTGGGTAAAGAGATCAGTGTTCTTGTGAATGAATACCTCACTCCTGGTAACTACAACACAAGTTGGAACGCAGCCGGCAACGCTTCTGGTATTTATCTCTACAAGTTGGAAACAACTGGATTCACAAAAGTGATGAAAATGCTTCTCGTAAAATAATAAGCAATATTCTTACTCGAAAAGGCTGCGTCAAGGCAGCCTTTTCTATTTATTTTGTAATGTCCTCTCCTTTCCTTAAATAATTCCTTCATTGCTCGATTTTTTTTCCATATTTTCTGTGAAGGATTTTTTCGATTTTGCTTCAATTCGGTCTGCACTCAACTGTAAGCCAGATACAATTTTAATCATCTTATGTTAAATCATTCTTTGATGAATTGCCATTTATTTGAAAGAAAAATATGAATATTAAACCTGAAGAATTAGAATTGAACGGATATGTTCTTCTTGAAAGCCTTAATCATAAAGAATTAATTCCTTTTGTTCAAAAATATATAAGAATTAAAACCAGGTTTTCAGCTTTTTATTGGATTGCAAACATTTTTTTCGCGGGTTTGATTGCGGGACTATTATATGCGCATATAAATTATAATACATTTAACCTGAGTGAAGGAATTACACACCTTTCATTTGGCTTTACTATTGCTTTTCTTCTTATTCCTATGCATGAATATATCCATGTTTTAGCTTACCGGTTTCGTGGCGCAACCAGTACTTCATATGACGCTAACCTGAAAAAATTCTATTTTATGGCAATCGCAGATGCATTTGTCGCAGATAAAAATGATTTTCTTGTTGTCGCAATGGCTCCTTCGGTTGTAATAACCTCGATCTGCATTCTGCTATTGTTCTTTTTATCTCCGCTCTGGTCAGTAACTTCTGCCGGCGTATTGCTCACTCATACTGCTTTCAGTTCAGGTGATTTCGCATTGATGAGCTATTTTGATTTTCACAGGAAAAAAGAGGTTGTAACTTATGATGATAAATCAAATGGGATTTCGTATTTCTACGGGAAATATCAATAACTGGCTTTGCAATTATCCCGATTACTGCAAAATATTTTTTTGATTCTGGATTAGTCGTATTCAATTTTCCTGAAATTCTCTGTTAATAATATTACCGGATCCGGTTTGGATTTAACTGAGGTATTCCGGAAAAGGACATGTGAAGAATTACTCAATCCAGCAGGAAGTATGCTCCCGAGGTATCCATCATGCAATTGTCAGAATAGATTGGCTATCTTCATCAGCAGACGGAATGAGAGTGCTGGATTGTTTATCTGATTAACTGTCCCGGAAAGATAAAGATTTTTTTCCGGTGCATAGAAAGCAAAAGCCCCGGATAGCCCCGAATGACCGATCAACTGAGGAAGCGGCTGAAATGGCGAAAATATTCCCGGAATTTTAAATCTTAGAATACCAACACCAGCCTGCAATGGGAAAAATATTCTATTCCAGACCGTCATTTCTTTGAGATAATCAGGGTGGAAGAATTTTCCGCCAAAAAATGACCTGATAAAAACCATCATATCCTCAGAAGTCGATACTATTCCTCCATCCGCCCAAAATGAGCACATTGCCAATGGTATATTCAACACCATGTTTTTATAGCGGAGCGATTTCGGGACAGTATCCTGTGGATTGGAATAGAGATAAGTGCGGGACATTCCAACCTGATCAATCACGATTTCGTTTATGACGTCTTTAAGTGAAGCTGATCTTATTTTTTCGATAATTTTACCAAGCAACTGAAAATTAGTATCCGAATAATGAGCCTTTCCCTTTTTGCCGGGGGGAAAATGCGGCTTAATGCCCTTCGATAATTCAAGAATCTCCTCAAATGAAAATGCACGGTCGGAATTCCTGAGAAGCATCTTTTCAAGACTCTCACCCGAATTATTTTTATCCTGGAAATAATCCGGCAACCCCGATGTGTGAGATAAAAGGTGCCTGAGAGTTATATACTCCGAAAAGTCTGTTCCATTATAAATATGCAGTCCCCTTAGAACATCACTTCCGAAATACCTGGAGATCGGATCTTCTAAAGTAAGAGTCTTCTCTTCACGCAAATGCATTATTATTGCTGTGATAAACAATTTTGTCACACTTGCAATAAAATACGGCTCATTTATTTTAAAATCACCTGAATATCCACTAAAATCAAATTCATCATTCTTCACTGAAAGTCTGATTCCAAAAATGTTTTTTGAATCGATTGATTTGTCTATAATACTTTGAATTTTTATTTGCTTTTCCATATTAAGACCTGATGCTTAACTGAAAATAAAAACAGGCTGATTTGAGAGACTACTATTCTGAATTCTTCGGAGATTGTCCTAAAAACATCCCCATTTTTTTACTGGAAGCAAAAGCCGGAAAAGATAGATCGTACCGGTAACCGGCATTATAAACTTTTACCCCCCGGTACGCGATCATTGCAGCATTATCCCCGCAGTATTTGAGATCGGGAATTATTAGGCTTTTCCCATACTTACCCGCCAATTCCCTAAAGGATTCTCTGAGTAAGAGATTAGCCGCCACACCCCCGGTAAGGGAAAGCGATTTAACTTCAAATTTTTTAAGAGCTTTTTCCGTTTTCGACACTAGTGCTTTAACAATGGCGTTTTGATAAGATGCGGCAATATCAGCAATATCATTCCTGTGCGGAATTTCGTTTCCGTACTGAGATTGAAGATACCTTAGGAGAGAAGTTTTAACTCCGCTGAAGCTAAAATCATATTGATTCTTACAATGGGCGATTGGGAAATCAATTGATAAATTTCCTTGCCTGGCAGCGTTTTGAAGCGCCGGGCCTCCGGGATATCCAAGTCCAAGCATTTTAGCTCCTTTATCGAAGGCTTCCCCTGCTGCATCATCTATTGTGGAACCGATTACCCGAAGATTATCATATCCCGCGACGTAAACAAGGAGCGTATGCCCGCCGGAAACAGTCAGACAAAGGTATGGGAATTCCGGTTTCTCTTCCTGGAGAAATCCGGAGAAAATATGTCCCTCAATGTGATTTACAGGGACAAAAGGAATATTGTTGGCAAATGAAAGTGATTTTCCAAAAGTCAGCCCCACGAGCAAAGCTCCAATCAGCCCCGGACCTGCAGTAGCAGCAACAAGCTCAATTTCATTCTTCAAGCCGCTCTTTTTTAATGCTTCACGAATAAGGGGCAGAACAATCTGAAGATGTGCCCGGCTTGAGAGCTCCGGAACAACACCTCCATATTTGGTATGAAAATCCTGCGATGATACCAGATTTGATATTACTTTATCGTCATCGAGAACCGCAACCGAAGTTTCGTCGCAGGAAGTTTCTATTCCAAGAACAATCATCTAAAAGAAAACAAACTTTTGGTAATATACCAGGCTACCTGAGGATTTTCCTGAAGTCTCCTTATGGAATAGTGATACCATTTCTCTCCATATGGGACATAGATTCGGAGCCGGTGTCCATCCTCATTGATTTTATTCCTGAGTGAATCTTTAACACCATACAACATCTGAAATTCGTATCTCGTCCTGTCAGTCTTTTTCTCAGCTAATAATTTGTATGATCCATCAACGAGATAATCATCATGAGTCGCAATACCGACATAATTACCAGCGGTAATCATTCTGTCAAGAATCTGCATAAAATTATCGCGGACTTGCTGTCTTTCCTTGTAAGCTATTTCTGCCGGTTCGACATAAATCCCCTTGCAGAGTCTGTAATTTGTTCCTTCGACATTCAATTTCTCAACATCCTGGTACGTTCGCTTGAGATAAGCCTGAACGACAATACCCAGATTTGAATGATCCTGCCGCAGTCTCCTGAAAAGATTAATCGTTTTTGATGTAAACGGTGAATCTTCCATGTCGATGCGGATAAAATTATTATACTCCGCAGCCTTTTGAACTATTTCTTTGATCTGCCCAAAACAAAAATCTTCATCGAGTCCCAATCCTAACTGTGTTGGTTTCAATGAAACGTTCGCATTGAGTTTGTTTTTTTCAATCGTGTCGAGAACTGTCAGAATTTCTTTCTTAGCATCAACAGCTTCTTGTTTCGTTTTAATTGCTTCACCTAAAACATCGAGTGTAGCCATTATTCCTTTTGAATTAAGTTCTTTTACCACTCTCACGGCATCTTCGAGTTTTGTGCCTGCGATATACTTTCTGGCAAATACAAAAACAACAAATTTTGGCAAAATCTTAACAAATTTTACGATATAAGAATTTAATATACCCACCAAAACCTCAGAAAAAATGAATATTAAAATTAACTTTTAATAAAATTCTGTGCAAGGAAAGACAATGTTATCCGTTTATTTGCGGTGGAATCACTCCAAATATCAGAGTCTTTTCGCAGGCCGATTGATTTACTGAAGTAAGTTTATCGAAATGAATTGCAATAAATCTGAGGCTATTTTTTATTTTGAATCCCATGCAAAAGAAAAACGAGAAATTCGGTTTTCTTTTTAAGGTCTTCTGTTGAGCCGGAGTTATCTATTGAAATGTCAGATCCCTTTTCTTTTTCAGCATCTGCAATCTGATTTTCCATACGTCTGACCACTTCGTCCCTGCTTAGTGAGAGTTTCTGCATCGCTCTCTCAATCCTCATCTCGACCGGAGCCTTTATCAGCACAACAAAATCAAAAAGGGTTTCCATTTCAGCTTCAAAAATCAGAGCTGCTTCCACAAAAATGATTTCCGAGGGATTTTTTTCAAATCTGGCTTTAATAATTTCTTCCAATTTACCTATCACCAGAGGATGTATGATGCGGTTCATTTTTAAAACATTTGTTGGATTGGAAAAAACATTTGCAGATAAAAACCGTATATCGGGTTTGCCATCCTTATAGGCATCATTTCCAAAAAGTTTTTCAATACTATTCTTCACTGCCGCATCATTATATAGAAATTCTTTAGCTATCTGATCGGCATTCAGAACCAAGTAACCCTTCTCGGAAAGGAATTCCGCGACCAGACTTTTTCCGCTTGAAATTCCCCCTGTTATTCCAACGATGAGGTTTTTTTTAATTTCCATTAGTGTTCTCCCGATTCAAAATAAATCTCCAAACGCAGTCTATCGTTTAAAAACAAAAAGCCCGTCATTTTAACTGACGGGCTTTTAATACTTTTTTATCGTGCGTAAGCTATTTTTCTCACTTCACGTATCACGGTCACCTTAATCTGTCCGGGATACTCCATTTCTTCCTGAATTTTTTGTGAAATCTCATATGCCAAACGGTCGGAGAGTGTATCGTCTATCCTGTCGGGTTCAACAACAACACGAACTTCCCTGCCTGCCTGTATTGCATATGTTTTTGCAACTCCCTCAAAGGATTTTGCAAGATTTTCAAGATTTTCGAGACGTTTGACGTAACTTTCGAGAGGTTCGCGTCTTGCACCGGGTCGAGCCCCGCTTATTGCGTCTGCCGATTGTACTAATGCAGCAATCGGATGCTCCATCTCAATATCTTCATGATGGCTACCAACAGCATTTACAATAATCGGATTTTCATTATATTTTTTTGTCAGTTCATATCCAAGTAAAGCATGCGGTCCTTCGATGCTTTTATCAACAGTCTTTCCAATATCATGCATCAATCCGGCTTTTTTGGCAATTGAAGTATCAAACCCAAGTTCCGATGCCATTATGCCAGTGAGATAGGCAACTTCAATACTATGCTGCAGAAGATTCTGTCCATAGCTGGAACGGTATTTCATTCTGCCGATATGTTTAATGAGTTCGGGATGAACTCCGTGCAAACCTAACTGAATGAGTGTGTTTTCACCTTCCTTGATAACTTCCTCTTCAAGTTCAGACTCAACCTTCTGCACAACTTCTTCAATCCTGGCAGGATGAATACGCCCATCCTGAATTAATCTTTCAAGAGATATTCTGGCAACCTCTCTCCGGAACTGGTCGAACGCCGATAGAATTACCGCCTCGGGTGTGTCGTCCACAATAACATCAACGCCTGTAGCAGCTTCGAAAGCCCGGATATTTCTTCCTTCCCTTCCGATAATTCTGCCTTTCATTTCATCGTTCTGTATCTGAACAACTGACACTGTAGTCTCAACCGAATGATCGACTGCTGTCCTCTGAATTGCCTGAACAACTACTTTCTGAGCTTCCTTCTTTGCTTCGGCTTTAGCGTTATCTCTTATCTCCTTAACCATGTGAGCTGCATCAGATTTCGCCTTTTCGGTTATGTTTTCCATCAGCATTTTTTTTGCTTCATCGGCAGTTAAACCGGCAGTTTTTTCAAGCCTGATATTTTGCTCCATTATCAGCCGTTCAAGTTCACCCTGCTTTTTCCCAAGGTCCTCTTTTTGCTGCAGGATTTCTTTTTCAATTCTTCTGAATTCTTTTTCTTTTTGCTGGATCAGATCATATTTTTTCTCGAGATTCTCTTCTCTTGATTTTACCTGTTTCTCATAACTGTTGATTTTTTGGTTACGTCTGTTAACCTCAATATCATATTCCTGTTTCTTCTTCAGCCATTCATCTTTTACTTCAAGGAGTTTTTCTCTTTTAAGATTCTTAGATTCTTTTTCTGCATCTTCTAATATTATTCTGGCTCTTTCTTCCGCAGCGGCAACTTTATTTTTCCCAAACCGGGTATTTGTAACCCATCCAAGATAAAATGTTGCGGCAAATAAGGCTGCAATAACCGGAAAAAGTATATATACTTCCATTTCCTGTTTTCCTCCGCAAATCGAATATAAAATTCCGTCCGCCGGCCGATTAGCAAATAGAACTAAAATGACACAGTGCGGGAAACTGCCCGGTGTTTTTTACTTCCCCCGTCTCGGATTGAGAACTCCGCAAGCGGAGCGGGGCCTGTAATACACACCGCGAGTCAGTAACCCTTGTCGTTCATAATTCGTAAGTTCTTTATTTAATACGAACCGGCGGCACGGTTTAAAAATTATGCGGTTCTGACAAGGTTTCGGAGTCGCTTAGAAGAAGTTTTAATTTGTTTATTCTATTGGAAGCCTGTACAGCTAACTCTTTTAGTTGATTTCTTTCGCTGAATAACTCATATGCAATATTCAGCGCTGCAATCACAGCTATTGTTTCGTTCGGATGTCCTGCAAGTTCCTTTTTCGTATCTTCCATTATCTGATCAACGTACCGCGCAAGCTCAACAGCCATTTCTTCATTATCAACAACTAAAGGATATTCTTTATTAAATATTGAAACTTTTAACTTCTTCTTTTCACTCATCTTGTCAATTCCGGCATACAAACATTATACTAAGAACGTAAATGATAATCTATTTTATTTAATAATTCATCAATTTTGTTTTTTAAAATTTCCCGATCCTCCGGTTTTAATTTAACCAATTCAGGTATCAGAGAATGACTCGACTTGGCATTTTTCAGATCAATTTCCAATTCATCAAGTTTAATTCGTAAAATTTCGTTTTCATCTTCAAGCCGGTGAATTTTCTTTTCAAGATCCTCTCTGACCAGTTCCAGAGTCTTGGATTTTTCATGAAAGAGATAAATCTGCTTTTCAAGACCAGATATCTCTTCGAATAATAATTCCATTCGTTTAATGTGGCTCAATTCTCTCCTCTGAGCTTTGCATTAAAGTGTCTTTTAACACTGCCAATTATCTTCCAGAACTCTTCATCAATTTCAGTATCAACGAGGGTTCTTGAATATTCATAAAATTCAAGTTCGAAAGCCAGACTTTTATTCCCTTCTCCAATACTCTCACCTTCAAAGATATCGAATAACTTTATATTTTTCAATAAAGATGAAGCTGAATTTTTAATTACTTCAATTACTTTTTCAACAATTATGTTTTTATCGAGCACAACTGCAAAATCTCTGATCACTTTAGGATATTTTAACAACTCAGAATATGATTTTTCACTTTTTGGTTCGTTCTCAAGTTTATTCACACTAATTTCAAAAAGGAAGACCGGTATATTGATTTCGAAAGAATCGCATAATTTTTTACTGAGTTTGCCGCCTATACCAAAAATGCCTGATTTACCGGAAATTTCAAATCGAAGTTCAAAATTGTCGTCACTTTCTGTTCTGATCAGCGAAAGTGGGTTTTTTAATCTGAGAGCTGAAATTAGTTCATTAAAATAACCTTTTAAATCAAAAAAATCGTACTGTTTTTCCGGTGCATACCATTCTGTGTTTTCTACTTTTCCTGCCGCACAAATCAGAAGATTCGTCTCTTCAGAAACTTCGTCAAAACTGGAAAATTTATTTTCCAAATCCGATGACATCACATCGCCAATTTCATAGAATAAGAAGTCATTTTCCCTTACCCTCAGATTCCGTGCAATAGAATCAAGCATCCCGGGAATAAGAGATGTGCGTATATGCGACATCTCCGTAGTCTGCGGATTCATCACAGGTATTGGTTTCCCAAATATTCCTGCAATTTTTCCGGTCTGCATTGAATTAGTGTAAATTTCATAAAAACCCAGTCCGGATAATACCTTTCTGATATTATTTTTGAATTCACGCTGATCTATCCGTTCACCCATACTCACAGAAACATGATCGACTGGAGGGATGAGATCATATCCATAAATTCTTGCAACTTCTTCAATAAGATCGATTTCCCTTTCAACATCGGGGCGGAAACCCGGAATCTCGAAAGTTACATCCTCAGAGGTTTCACTTTTATGTATAAATCCAAGGTTAAGGAGAATTTCTTTAACTTTAGCAGGATTAATATGATAACCAAGAATTGAATCAACACGCTTATATCTTATAGTCGCCTGCTTTTTTTCAATGGCGATCGGATATACATCAAGAACATCGGATGCAGAAACTCCGCCTGCTACTTCAAGTATTAACTCTGCTGCCCGCTCAGCTGCCCAAATGGTCATATCCGGATTACAGCCGCGCTCAAAACGATAAGAAGCATCAGTTGATAGACCGAGTTTTTTGGCTGTCTTCCTGATTCTGGATGGATTAAAATATGCGCTCTCAATTAGTATATCGGTCGTGGAACCGTCCACCTCAGAATTCTCACCGCCCATAACCCCGGCAACCGCGACCTCTTTCTCGCCATCACAGATCATAAGATCAGATGAATTCAGAGTCCTTTTCTTTGAATCCAGAGTGACAAACTCTTTGCCTGCTTCTGCGCTTCGTACAACAATTTTTTTGCCTGACAGTTTTTTCAGGTCAAAAGCGTGAAGCGGCTGTCCTATTTCATGAAGTACGTAATTCGTCACATCCACAATGTTATTGATCGGTCGCAATCCTATCGATGAAAGACTTCTTTTAAGCCATTCCGGCGATTCTTTTACTTTGATATTTTTAACAACTTTACCAACGTACCTGGGACAACCTTCTGTATCTAAAATTTCTATTTCACATTCATCGCAGGTATAAAATGATGAATTTCCTGAATGTGTCTCTGGTAAATTGACAGGGCGGTTAAAAATTGCTGCAAGTTCCCTTGCCACACCAAAGTGGCTCAAAGCATCAGGCCGGTTTGGTGTAACCGAGATTTCAATAATAATGTCGTTTTTTCCGGCGAAATCCGCAAAAGAAGTACCCGGAACTGCTGATTCGTCCAGCACTTTAATTCCGGAATGATCATCGCTGATTCCAAGTTCACTGTCTGAGCAAATCATTCCTTCGGATACTGCGCCTCGAATTTTAGCTTTTGATATTACAAATCCGCCTTTGGGGATTACCGCCCCAATTTTTGCTAAAATAATTTTCTGCCCTGAGGCTACATTTGGAGCGCCGCATACAACATCATAGATGTTTGAACCATCACTTACCTTACAAAGGGACAACTTATCAGCATTGGGATGTTTAATTTTTTCTTCAACATACCCGACAATAAAATTTTCAAATACTTTCCCCAAATCATTGACTTCTTCAACCTCAAGTCCGCAGGCAGTAATTTTCTCAATAATTAATTCATTGGTAATATCTGAAAGGTCAACGTATTTTTTAACCCAGTTTAAAGATAGAAGCACTTTCTAACTCCACTCAAAATTGTACAAGGAATCTTTTGTCGTTATCGAACAATGTTCGGATATCCGACATACCGTAACGAGAGAGACAAGTTCTCTCAACACCCATCCCAAACGCATATCCTGTATAAATCTCCGGATCAATGCCGACATTCCGGAGCACATTCGGATCCACCATTCCACACCCCAGGATTTCAAGCCAGCGTCCTCCTTTTTCAGGAGTTTCCCACCAAATATCCATCTCTGCGCTGGGTTCGGTAAAAGGGAAAAAACTTGGTCTGAATCGATATTTAAGTCCTTGTCCAAAAAATTGCTGGGCAAAATAAACAAGTGTTCCCTTCAATTCTGCAAAAGTCACATTTTTATCCACATACAATCCTTCGATCTGGTGAAAGAGGCAGTAGCTTTTTGCGCTAATCGCTTCATTCCTGTAAACCTTTCCGGGCATTATCGCTCTGATAGGCGGCTTTTGTTTCTGCATCAGTCTTATCTGCACCGGTGATGTGTGAGTCCGGAGTAAAAATCCGGGGTTAACAAAAAAAGTATCCTGCATATCCCGTGCGGGATGATCTTCAGGAAAGTTAAGCGCCTCAAAATTATTATAATCAGATTCCAGTTCAGGACCCTCGTGAACATTAAATCCGAGGTTCTTGAACAATTCAACGATCTGATCCATAGTCTGCGTAATAATATGTGTGCTTCCGGTCTTTTTTTTGCGTCCCGGAAGCGAATAGTCAAAAACATCTTCAGATTTTACCGATGAAGCATACTTTTTCTCAAGTTCATCGTACTTAGAATTAACATCCTGTCTGAACTTGTTGAGGTTTTGACCATACTTTGGTTTTTCTTCTTTGGGGAGGAGTTTGAATTCTTCGAACAGTTGCGCGAAGGCGCCTTTTCTGCTTAAAAACTTAAGACGGAATCCCTCAAGCTGTTCATTACTCTGAATTGCTTCGAGTTCCCGATAGACTTCTTCGGATAACTCCTTTAATTTCTTATCCATAATCTTATCCGAAAATTAAGAATTTCCTTCCCCTGTTTATTTGGGGAAGGAAATATAGAACAAATTAGTTGACTGCAAATTTTACAACTTCAGCAAATGCCTGAGGATTCTCTGCGGCAAGGCTTGCTAAAAGTTTACGGTCAATATTAACGCCTTTTGTGTCTAAAGCGTGGATTAATTTCGAATAACTGATGCCGTTTTTCCTGGCTTCAGCATTTATTCTTATTATCCAGAGACTGCGGTAATTTCTCTTTTTGAGCTTACGATCTCTGTATGCATGAAGTAATCCCTTTTCAACATGGTTTTTTGCAACCGTCCAAACGTTACTCCTTGCACCCCAGTAACCTTTTGCTAATTCTAATATTTTTTTGCGGCGTTTTCTCGACGCTACATGGTTTACTGAACGTGGCATTCTACCATCTTCTCCTTATTGAATCATTAAACTTACGCGTTTGCTATCGGCTTTTGAAACAAGCACTCCATGACGCAGATTTCTTTTACGTTTTCTGGTTTTTTTTGTCAGAATATGCGCTTTATAAGCCTTGAATCTCTTTATCTTCCCGGAACCGGTTTTTTTGAATGTTTTTGCAGCTCCACGGTTGCTCTTCATTTTTGGCATAATTGCACCTTGATTATTTTTTCTTTTTACTTTTTAGAGGAGCGAGGATGACCGTCATGGTCCTCCCTTCAAAATTGATATCCTGCTCAACTTTGGCAACCTCAGTCATTTTCTCAATAAATCTTTTAAGTAATTCTTCTCCGTGTTCTTTATATGTTAATTCACGGCCCTTGAATATAACGGCAACTTTAACTTTATTTCCTTCTTCAACAAAGTTTATTGCATGCCGTGCTTTAAACTCAAAATCATGCGTATCAGTATTAGGATGAAGTCTGATTTCCTTCAATATTGAAGTCTGCTGATTTTTCCTTTGAAGTTTTTCTTTTTTCTGCAATTCGTAAACGAATTTTCCGTAATCTATCACCTTACAAACTGGTGGATCAGCTTGTGGGGCAATTTCTACGAGATCCATTTCACGGCTGACTGCCTGATTAATGGCTTCATTAATGCCAACTATACCAAGTTGTTTTCCATCGACATCAATTAATCTTACTTTAGGAGTCCGTATCTCCTGATTTACACGATATTTTTGTGTGCTAATAAATTAACTCCAAAATGTTAATGTTTATCTGCTATTTCTTTTTTCAATATTGCTAAGAAATCTTCATTTGAAAAAGCCCCAAGATCGCCTTCTTTGTGTTTTCTGACAGAAAGATTGCCGAAATTTTCTTCTTTCTCACCAATAATTAACATATATGGGACTTTATTTGTTTCCCAATCCCGGATTTTGAATCCAACCTTTTCATTTCTCTGGTCAAGTTCCGCCCGGATATCCTGAGCATTAAAGTAATCAGCCACTTTTTTCGCATAATCAAAATGATTCTGCGATACCGGAATAACGGCAACCTGAACAGGGGCAAGCCAAATAGGGAATGCCCCGCCATAATGCTCTATCATTACTCCCATAAATCTTTCAAGTGATCCGAGAAGAGCCCTGTGAACCATAAATGGTCTGTGCTCTTTTCCATCTTCACCGATGTATGTCATATTAAAACGTTCCGGGAGTATGAAATCGAACTGTATTGTGCTCATCTGCCATTCACGTCCAAGCGCATCTTTTACTTTAATATCAATCTTAGGACCGTAGAAAGCGCCGCCGCCTTCATCGATCTCATATGGAAGATTTTGTTTCTCGAGAGCAGTCTTAAGTGAATCAGTAGCTTTTTCCCACATTGAATCATCGCCGCCTGCTTTTTCCGGACGGGTAGCGATATAGTATTTAAGACTTTCAAAACCGAATGATTTCCACATATAAAGCGAAAATTTTATTACTTCTATAATTTCCGATTCCATCTGTTCGGTAGTACAGAAAATATGGGCATCATCCTGTGTAAATCCTCTGACTCTTAGAAGACCATGCAAAACACCACTCTTTTCATAACGATAAACCGTTCCGAGTTCTGCCCAGCGGAATGGAAGATCCCTGTAGCTTCTCAGTGAGTTTTTATATATCATTATGTGAAAAGGACAATTCATAGGTTTTACATAATAGTCTTGCTCATCAATCTGCATAGGAGAATACATATTCTCTTTAAAATTATAAAGATGACCGCTTGTCTCCCAAAGCCAGCTTTTTCCCACATGAGGCGAATAAAGTAGTTCATAACCATTCTTCAGATGCGCCGCGCGCCAGAAAGTTTCCACTTCATTCCTGATTCTTGACCCTTTCGGATGCCAGTAAATCAATCCGGAACCAGCTTCCTCGTGAATCGAAAAAAGGTCGAGCTGTTTGCCTAACTTTCGATGGTCTCGTTTTTTGGCTTCTTCGAGCATAATGAGATATTCATCAAGCATCTTTTTCTTTGGGAATGAGATACCGTAAATTCTCTGAAGTCTTTTATTCTTCTCATCACCACGCCAATATGAACCGGATACCGTAAGCAGTTTAACGTTTTTTATTCTGCCGGCAGATGGCAGGTGAGGGCCAGTGCACAAGTCTGTGAATTCACCTTCTTTGTAAATGCTTATTATTTCAGTTTTATCATCAAGTTCATCGAGAATCTCAAGCTTGAACTGATCGCCGATCTTTGTATAAAGTTTGACGGCTTCAATCTTTGAAAGTTCTTCTCTTTCAAACGGTTTATCTTCACCCGCTATTTCAAGCATCCTCTTTTCAATAACCACAAGGTCTGCTTCAGTAAGCTGCGTATTTATTTCAATATCGTAATAAAATCCGCTCTCAATGGCTGGACCCACACCAAATCTGGCTTCAGGATAAATAGATTTTACCGCATGAGCCATAAGATGAGATGTTGAATGCCAGTAAGTATGACGTCCTTCAGGATTATCAAATGTCAGTATTGCAAGATCGGAATCCTTATGCAGAGATGTGTTCAGATCTACGATTTTTCCGTTTACTTTAGCGACAACGGCTTCCTTTAAAAGACGTTCGGATATCTCCCCGGCAATTTTTGCGGGACTAATTCCCTTCTCATATTCTTTTGTATTTCCGTCAGGAAACTTTATTTTTATCGTATTCATAGCACCAAGAATTTAAAAAAATTCGGAGCCTGCTCCGAATTGTGGGCTCTAGGGGAGTCGAACCTCTGACCTTCTGTACGTCAAACAGACGCTCTAACCAACTGAGCTAAGAGCCCAAAACGTGTACCGAGGGCCGGGCTCGAACCGGCACGGGAGACAACTCCCACAGGATTTTAAGTCCTGTGCGTCTACCAATTCCGCCACCCCGGCAAACGAACTCGAAATATAGCAATATTTAAAATAATTTGCAAATGGAATATTCGGTTAAAGTCTTTATTTCCTTATGCTTAAGGTATTTAAAATTTTATCTCCTTGCGCATACTGAAAAAAATGATGGCAAATTCAAATAAACTGATTGCAAAACTCATGAATAATCATTAATTTTGTGAACGTTTTTTAGGGCCTGTAGCTCAGTAGGTTAGAGCATCTGACTCATAATCAGAGGGTCCGCGGTTCGATCCCGTGCAGGCCCACACGTTTTTATTCAAAACTTTTCAGAATAACTTCCACAATTCTTTCAGCAGCTTTTCCATCCCACAATTCAGGAATTCTTCCTGTTTTTTTATTGCCTTTGTATATTTGCGACACTATCTCTAAAGCAGTTTTTGTGCTGTCTCCGGCAAGGTGATTTGTACCGACATCAACCGTAACGGGACGCTCTGTCGATTTCCTAAGTGTTACACACTGCACACCGAGGTAAGTAGTTTCCTCCTGAATCCCGCCGCTATCGGTTACAACCAGATCACAGTACTTCATCAACTTGAGAAAATCAAGATACCCGAGAGGTTCAATAAGTTTAATTCGATTATTCTGCTTTAATGATTTATCAAGTTTCTCCATCGCAGATTTAGTACGAGGATGTACCGGGAACACTACCTCCTTAAACCCGGCAAGATTCTCTATCATGTCAACGATCGCTCTTAATTGTTCGGGATTGTCAGTATTTGATGGTCTGTGCATTGTCACGAGAATATATTCACCGGCTTTAAGCTTCAGTTCATCCATAATTGTGGCATTTTCAGCTTTATCAAGAAATCCCGCAAGACTGTCGATCATTACATTTCCCGTAAAAAAGATTTTTTCGGCCGGGACACCTTCGTTTTTCAGATTCTGAAGTCCGCTCGGTTCAGTCACGAAAAGCATATCTGAAATGGAATCAGTTAAGAGACGATTGATTTCTTCAGGCATTGCACGGTCAAAACTACGGAGGCCGGATTCGACATGTGCTGTCCGGATACCAAGTTTTGCAGCAGCAAGTGTGCAGGCGATAGTTGAATTAACATCGCCGACCACAATTATGAGATCAGGTCTTTCTACAATTAATAATTTCTCGAATTCCACCAGGATACCTGCAGTCTGAACTGCATGTGTACCGCTCCCTATTCCAAGATTGAATTCAGGTTCCGGAAGTTCCAATTGTCTGAAAAAGACATCCGACATTTTTTTGTCATAGTGCTGCCCGGTATGGCAGATCATATGTTTTACCTTGTCTGTATGCCTACTAAAAGCCTTGTATATTGGAGCGATTTTCATAAAATTTGGTCTTGCTCCAGCAACCGTAATTATCTTTTTCATAAAATTTCCTTTATGAATATCAGATTGTAACCTGATATTCTGTTCCTCACAAAAATCTCGGGGTGTTGAAAAATTAATTTATTTGTTTCCGCAAACTTTTCTAAAAAGACTCATTAATGAACTGAAAAAATATACCCCATAAAGGAATTGCCCTTCCGGGGTTAAATATTAGTGGAGAAATGCAAAAACTGTGAATATTGGTGAAACTCTGGTTTTACCTGATCAATCCCCGTCGAATTTTTCTTTAAGATCGATTGCCGGCTGGTCTGATTTAGTAAAGAAGAAATCGCCAATTACAAGATAATCCATTTCAGTTCTCATGAAGCACCTGTATGCATCATCAGGAGTACAGACAATAGGTTCACCCCTTACATTAAAACTGGTATTAACAACTACTCCATAACCAGTAAGCTTTTTAAATTCATTGATTATCTGCCAGTATCTGGGATTCGTTTCCTTCCTGACGCTTTGTATCCTTGCCGAAAAATCAATGTGTGTTATTGATGGTACATCACTGCGCAAATGATAAAGTCTGTCCATCATCGGCATTGAATCATAATTTTCCGGAAGCGGATTCAGTCGGGAATCATTAACCTGTGCAACAAGCAGCATATAAGGTGACGGTCTGTCCAGATCAAAAAATTCACTGATATCTTCCTCAAGTACAGACGGTGCAAAGGGTCTGAACCCTTCGCGATATTTAATTTTGAGATTTAATTTCTTCTGCATTTCGGCATTTCTCGGGTCACCGAGAATACTCCTGTTACCGAGAGCCCTGGGACCGTATTCCATTCTGCCCTGAAACCAACCGACAACATTCCCTTCTGCTAAAAGTGCAGCGGTTTTTTTCGTGAGTGCGTCAAAATCTGAAAAATGTTCGGCTTTACCCTGATACTTGCGAATGACTCTTTCAATATCATTATCGCTGTAACTTGGACCTAGCAGGGAACCTTGCATATTGTCAGGATCAGTATTCACTTTCCTTTCCCGGCCCAGACTTATATGCCAGGAAGCAAGTGCTGCGCCTAATGCCCCGCCGGCATCTCCAGCCGCCGGCTGAATCCAGATATCCCTGAAAAGTCCGGTTCGAAGTAGTTTTCCATTAGCCACGCAATTGAGCGCAACACCACCGGCAAGAACAAGATATTCTGAACCGGTAAGATTTTTAGCTGTCCGCGCCATGCCGATAACGATATCTTCGGTTATCTGTTGAATAGCCAGGGACATGTCCATATAATCCTGTGTCAGTTGCGATTCCATTTCGCGGCGTTTGATACCAAATAATTTTTCCCATTTCGGATCGTTGGTCATCGTGAGACCAGTCGCAAAATTGAAGTAATCCATATTCAGTAAAATGGATCTATCCTCCCGGATATCCACAAGTTGGTCAACAATTTTTTGTTTGTATTCTTCAACTTTCTGTGAATTTGGATGTCCGTAAGGGGCAAGTCCCATAAGTTTATATTCGCCACTATTGACCTTAAATCCGCAGTAATAGGTGAATGCGGAATAGAGTAACCCGAGTGAATGTGGAAAATCCAACTCTTTGAGAATTTTAATATTTTTTCCTTCGCCATATCCGATTGTTGCTGTTGCCCATTCTCCTACTCCGTCTATTGTAAGGATTGCAGATTCTGCAAAGGGAGATGGATAAAACGCGCTTGCAGCATGAGATAAATGATGTTCAGGAAACTGCACAGGCACATGACCCACGCCTAAACGCTCCAATTCCTCGGCGAGCATTTTCTTCATGAACAATTTTTCTTTGATCCAGACAGGAATTGCTGAGGAAAAACTCTTTAATCCTTTTGGCGCAAAAGCATGGTAGGTTTCCAATAACCTTTCAAATTTGATATAAGGTTTATCATAAAAAGAAACAAGTTTAATACGCTCTGGTGACACGCCGGCTTCCTCAAGAACATATTTTGCTGCATTATGCGGGAATCCTGAGTCATGTTTTTTTCGTGTAAATCTTTCTTCATGAGCTGCGGCTATGATCTCCCCATCGGAAATTACTGCTGCGGCACTATCATGATAAAAAGCGGAAATACCTAAAATTATATCAGACATTTATAGCCATGTTAGAATATTGTATAAATAAATGGTGCAATTGCAGTGCCGCTTGTCAGCACGATAAGTACACCGAATAATAGAAGAACGATAATGATTGGCAAAAGCCAGAATTTTTTGCGTTTATTGAGAAATCCCCAAAGATCTTTTAAAAAGTCCATATAAATATCTCTAAATTAATAAGGTTTATCGAGGTCAGCGGATGAAAATTGATGTGAACGGTCACGAAACACACTGCCGTCTCCTTTTCGCCACGCTTTTAGCTGCATTGAATCTTTACCCATCATTTTTCTGAGAGCAGCCACGGGAATAATCAGTAATACATAAATCAGTGCAAGAACAATTTTAGAAACAAAATGCCCTAAAAAGTTCGAGAATCCATACCAGACATATCCAGCAGGTCTGAATATAACGGGAACCGTCATATTTATTACCTGAAGGAAAATTGCAACAACAAAGAAAGTTTTATCCCAGAACAAGCCTGCAAGCAGCGATATCAATACCAAAGCCATCCCGGTATCCCTTGCCTGCTCTTTCGTTATTGATGAAGGAATGATTCCCTGCTTTTTAACTTCCAATTCACTCATAAAAATTTTTCCTGAAATTATCTTAAAACATCCAGTAATAGTCTGCCGATGGTCTCATGTCCGGATTTTGAAAGTTGACCAGATTTCTCCAGGTATTGTGGAGAACCAGCACGCTCAGCAGAAAGTAGACCCTCACTCGGGTCTATATATTGAATGTTGTTCTCATGCATCCACGACCCGAGTGCTGACATAAGTGAACGATTCTTTCTAACTGCAACCCATTGATCTTTATCGAGGAATGGATTCGGTATCTTTTTGGACACGAGCAATTGATCTGGCATTAATAGAACAATTATATTTCCACGCTCACGCGACATCATTTCACTAAGATAAAGAATATATTCAAGTCCGCGGTAATTAACTCCATCCAACTTTCCAGAATAAATAGCCGGCGGAAAACGTAAAGATTCTTCAGCATCCATCTTTTCAATATCTGTCTTAGACTTTAAAATGAATCTGCCAAAATTAAATTTATTAAGAATTCTATACAAAAATGATCTTTCCGATTTGCTTTCGATAATGCCTTCCTGATTAATAAATATATCAGTTTTTGCTATATTCGGATCCCCTGCCTGATCCGGGAATACCTCAGTAATTTTTACATCTGCATCAAGATCATTTAAGGGGTTAAGCACTAATAGCAGAGTTTTAGGAATAAAGTCGGGATTTTTTTTCAAATAAATATAGTAGTGGATTGGCGCAAATCCACATGAAGGAGCCAGATTTAAGACTTTTTCAGAACCATACTCACGCTTCAAGTAGTCAGAAAACCTCTCATTTTGTTCGACTCCAAGACCAAGAGCAATCTCATCACCGACTATCGTAATTGAAGGCTTTTTAAAATCGAAATCAATATTTTCCCTGAAGCCCATATTATTGGTTTTGACCTTAATCCTGAAATCACATCCGGTAAAATATTGATTGTGATTTCGTTTTATAGACCATGGAAGAAAGGATGAATTCGAATAGTAACTGAGTTTCTTTTCGTTGTGAGGTACTTTATTCGAAAAAACCGGATCATCTGAAATATCATTAAGGTAATTCGCAGCACCAAATTCCATTATAGCAAGAACGGTTACTGCCAGTATCCCAAAAATTGCAAGTTCTTTATATGCGATATCCGCCAGTTCCTGGTTGAAAAAGACGAAAACCATTCCCCAGAAAATCATCAGAGCATCAAAAATTAAAATTATAATGCGATAAAAATTATTGAGTTGCTCTCCAACAACAGGAAATAACCCAATAAACCAGGGATTTAGAATGAACCCTGAAATTATGAGCAGAAATCCAATTCCCCTTATAAACTTTGGAAAACCCAACTAGCCCTCCAGTTCATTTTAAAACAAAAGTTTATTAATTGCGATATTATCTACTGCAATATCAGAATTTTCTTTAATATACTGAAGTGAAACTTTCAATGGAAAGTCTCTTGCAGATCAGATTGAACCATAATTTTCACCAGATCTGCAAATTCTGTCTGTGCTTTCCAGCCAAGAAGCTTTTCAGCTTTAGCCGGATTACCCAGAAGAATATCTACTTCTGTCGGCCTGTAATAAGTCGGCGAGACTCTGATAACTGTCTGCCCCGGTAATGGTCTTTTATCAAGTGCAAAGTCCAACTGAGGATTAATTAAACCACCGACAATTCCCACTTCGTTTACTCCCTCACCTTTCCATTCAAGTGTGATTCCTAAGGCTCCAAATGATTTCTCACAAAATTCGCGGACAGTGTGGGTCTCCCCTGTAGCAAGTACAAAATCTTCTGCCTTTGGATATTGCAGAATTTCCCACATACCTTCACAAAACTCGGGAGCAAATCCCCAGTCACGTTTTGAGTCCAGATTTCCGAGTGTCAGTGCCTCCTGCCTCCCTAAGGCAATGTTGGCTGAGGCTCTTGTAATTTTTTTTGTCACAAAAGTTTCCCCTCTTCTTGGGCTTTCGTGATTAAAAAGTATCCCATTGCAGGCAAAAAGATTATACGCTTCCCTGTAATTTATCACTATCCAATAAGCATATAATTTTGCAACGGCGTAAGGTGATCTTGGATAAAAAGGTGTCTTCTCATCCTGTGGTATCTGCTGCACTTTCCCGTAAAGCTCACTTGTAGAAGCCTGATAAAACTTGGTTTCTCTTGCTATACCAACTTCTCTTATCGCGTCAAGAAAACGAAGAGTTCCTAATGCATCGACCTGACCGGTATAATCCGGAACTTCAAACGAAACTTTAACATGGCTCTGAGCCGCGAGATTATATATTTCCTGAGGTTCAATTTTTTCAAGAAGCCGGTTAAGGTTGCTTGTATCAACAACGTCACCATAATGAAGGAATAAAGTGTTATCCCGTATCTCACGATTATTATACAGGTGATCGATCCTTTTTGTATTGAAGGAACTGCTCCTTCTGATTATTCCGTGGACTTCATATCCTTTATTCAAGAGTATTTCAGCGAGGTAACTGCCATCCTGCCCGGTAATACCTGTAATTAAAGCTTTTTTCTTCAACTTCTATCGCCTTTATTTTTTTGATACCATTCTATTGTAGAGCGAAGCCCGTCCTCAAGTTCCTTTGAATATTTCCATCCAAAGGAGCTCATTCTTGTGACGTCCAAAAGTTTTCGGGGCGTGCCGTCTGGTTTAGTTGTATCAAAAAGAATTTTACCTTTGAAACCGCTTATACCTGCAATAGTTTCAGCAAGTTCTGCAATACTGATATCCTTTCCGGTCCCGATATTGATCTGGGAGATTCCAGCACCGTACAATGTATTTGCATCAATTTTTTCCATCGCAAAGATAACGGCTTCAGCAAGATCTTCAACGAAGAGAAATTCTCTCTTTGGTTTCCCTGTACCCCAAATCTCGACAAAATCACTGCCAGTGTTCCTGGCAGAGATAAACTTCCTGATTAAAGCAGGGATCACATGTGAGTTGGTCAGATGAAAATTGTCATTAGGGCCGTAAAGATTAGTCGGCATAAGGGATATAAAATCAGCCCCGTATTGCCTGTAATAATTCTCACATAATTTAATACCCGCAATTTTTGCAATCGCATAAGGTTCATTTGTGGATTCAAGAAAACCGGAGAGCAGGTATTCTTCTTTCATTGGCTGAGGTGCGAATTTTGGATAGATGCAGGAACTTCCCAGGAAAACGAGCTTTGATACTCCACTGATGTATGAGCCGTGTATAAGATTGCTCTCAATCATTAGATTATCATATATAAACTCGGCACGATAAGTGTCATTAGCAAGAATTCCGCCAACTTTTGCAGCCGCAATAATAACTGCTTCGGGCTTTTCCTTTTCCAGCCAATCAAAAACGTCCTGCTGCCGACGGAGATCCAATTCAGACATATTCTGAAAGACAATGTTTTCATAGCCTTTCCGTCTCAGACCAGATAACACTGCAGAACCGACCATTCCGGTGTGTCCTGCAAGATATATTTTACTGTCTTTTTTCATTCGAAATAAATGTTCCCATGATACTGACTGATTTTCTGCTGAGAATCAATAATGCAAAATACAATTTTAAAGAAAATTGAATAAAGAACTAACCCGAAAGAGGCAAACCAGTCTGCAATGTATATCTATTCAAATATCAGAACAATCATTTATGGACATTCATTTTGCCATATCCGCTAAGAATTATTTCTCCCGGCTATTTCTTAATAATCAATTTTTGAATTTACGCCCATTTTATAAGGCGCAGTTCAAATGGATTATTAAGCAGCGGGTGCTTAGGAATAATTCGCAAAGTATATCCAAAATTTCCGGTACTCGTACAAACAACGTCACCCTTATAACTGAACACATTCCCGTTACTGTTTCCAGAGTATTTCAGGCTCGAAAATGAATTTGCATTCGGATTATTTTTGTCATCCATTTTACCATAATATATCTGTACATCAACATCGTCAGGAGTCAGAACCCCCAAATTTACTTCGGTTTCCAATTTAAATGAAGAACCAACAGTTAAATCTCCGGATGAACCGGCTGTAACAATTTTTTGAAAATATATTTTTTCCCAGTTGGCTACAAGATTAAGTTTCCAATCAGTAAATTCTTTTGCTTTACTCCATTGATTCTGCATAAGAAATTTGCGCCGGTCATAAGCCTTAAGATAGAAATGTTCAAAATATTCTTTAACCATTCTGTTCGTATTGTAAACCGGACCAAGGTTTTTCATAGAAGCTTTCATCATATCTATCCACTTACGCGGAAGACCATCATCCCTTCTTTCATAAAAGAGCGGCAGAATTTCTTTTTCAAGTACTTCATAGATCATCCTATGTTCAACTTCATCCTGGTAATCAAGATTCTTGTATTCTTCGCCGTTCCCGATCCGCCATCCGAGAGTTCTGTCATACGCCTCATCCCACCATCCGTCAAGAACACTGAAATTTAGACCACCATTAGCGATAACTTTCATGCCGGAGGTGCCGCTTGCTTCTAGAGGTCTTCTTGGATTATTAAGCCAGATATCACATCCCTCAACCATATAACGGGCCACGTTCATGTCGTAATTTTCCAGAAATACAACACGCTTCCTCATATTCTCTTCTTTTGCAATCTGCACGATATCCTTTATAAAGGCTTTTCCTTCTTCATCCTTTGGATGTGCCTTACCGGCAATAATTAGCTGTGTCGGTTGGATTGGATCAGCGAGAATTGAATACAGCCTCTCAATATCCTTGAAGAGCAGTGTCGCTCTTTTATATGTGGCAAATCTTCTTGCAAACCCGATTGTCAGGGCGGATGAATTAAGAACTTCTTTTGCCGAATCAATTTCAGACTGCGATCCTCCTCGGTCAAGAATCTGTTTTCTTAATCTCCGTCTTGCAAAGGCTACAAGTCTCTCTCTCCTTCTTTCATGTGAGCGCCACAATTCCTCATCAGGGATTTCATCAATTCTACCCCACAATTCTTCTATTGAAGGGTCTTCGATAAAATTCTCACCCAAATAACGTACAAGCAGAGCCTGCATTTCATTCGAGATATGAGAGTTTATATGAATACCATTAGTAACGTAATCGATTGGTATTTCATCGAATGGAATGTTTTTAAAACCATCAACCCATAGTGTTTTGGAAACTTTACTATGAAGTTTGCTCACACCGTTAACAAACCCTGCCGTATTCATGGCAAGATGCGCCATATTGAAATTTGATGGTGATTTATCCTTGTCGATAGTTCCGAGCTGATAGAATTCTTTTTGGCTAAGTTTTAATTCGTTCCTGTAATAAGAACCGAAGTATTTTTCCACAAGATCGTGCGGAAATACATCAATACCCGCCGGTACAGGTGTATGGGTGGTGAAGACATTTGAATAAAAACCGACAGACTTTGCTTCCTCAAATACAAGATTATGATTTGTCATCAAAACCCGCATCCTTTCAAGTGCAAGAAAGGCAGAATGTCCTTCATTCATATGACAGACATATGGACGGATTCCCATTTGATGCAAAGCACGGATTCCACCAATTCCCAGAACAATTTCCTGCTGAATTCTGGTTTCAGTATTACCACCATAAAGCGATAGGGTAATTTTTTTGTCTTCATCTGAGTTTTCGGCAACATTTGTATCAAGCAAATAAAGCGGGATTCTTCCGACCTGAATCTTCCAAATCTGGAAATATACTTTCCTTCCGGGGAATTCAAGATCAATTTTTATAATATTTCCGTTTTCATCTTTTACCGGGAGCATTGGCTGATTGTAAAAATCTGTTATTTCATATTTTTCCTGCTGCCAGCCATCACTCGTAAGATATTGCTGAAAATACCCTTCCTTATAGCACAATCCAACTGCAACGAGTGGTATTCCTAAGTCACTCGATGACTTCAGATGGTCTCCAGAAAGCACTCCAAGACCTCCCGAATAAACCTGCAGACATTCTGTAAGGCCAAATTCGGCTGAAAAGTAAGCTACATAATGCTCTTTATTTTCTGGTTTATAATTTTTCTCATACCACGATATTTCCTGCATATATGAACTAAATTGCGCATTAACTCTGTTCATATGCGAGATGAATCCGTAATCGGATGCTACTTCATTTAGCCTGTCCTGACTTATTTTCCCTAATAATACAACCGGATTGTGATGTGATTCATCCCATAATTTACTGTCGAGTCTTCTAAATAATTCACGCGCATCATGATTCCATGCCCAGTAAAGATTGTAAGCAATATCCCTGAGTGGTTCAAGGGATTTTGGCAGTGACGGCGCGACATTAAAAGATCCGATAAAGCTTATCATAAATTCTCCAGACTTCGATTCAAATTGTAATTATATTCAGCCAACAAAGATACAATAATATTATTTTTTATGCCAAACAGGGAAATTCAATCACTTCAAATATCCGGCAGAGCATAATTGCAATTTTAGAAAACTGCACCGATGCGATGATTCAGACCATCACTGAATAAATTTCTGCTATTTTCAGGCTGAAATTGTCAATGTTACTATCAATGCGGAGGTCGGATCAGCGGAGAAGGATGTTGATTTACTTATGTGGTATTTATTTTCGATAACATGGATTATTAATTATTACCTTTTGTTGTTATAACGGACATTCGTAAATTTATGACTCAATAATTGTGTGTCTATATGTTACTATATCTGTTGATTTTTATTATTGCTTATTTAATGGGGTCCTTCCCAACTGCATACCTTTTATTAAAATACCGGCATGGAAAGGATATCACCAAAGAAGGGTCCGGCAATGTGGGCGCATTAAATTCCTTTGAAGTTACAAAATCAAGAATGACAGGAATAACCGTACTACTAATTGATTTTGCCAAAGGATTTCTGGCGGTATTCCTTTCGAGATTCATCGGCGACGACCTTTTTATTGCCGGAGCAATTGCCCTGAATGCAGCCGTTCTCGGACATTGCTTTTCACCATGGCTGAAATTTAAGGGCGGCAGAGGGCTTGCCACAGCAGCGGGAGGTGCAGTGCTTCTCGCTCCGGCAATTTTTCTCGTTTGGTCTTTGATCTGGGTTATTGCATTTTTATTCAGACGCAATGTCCATTTTGGTAACATTTCTGCGACTTTCCTGACGGCTCTGCTTACTTATAACTCTGGCGAAATATTGAATAAATATTCATTCCCTCCTGCAGAATCTGAAACCGAATTCATTTTTGCTGTTATAACTTTGATGATTATTATTTTAAGTAAACATTTAGACCCACTTAAGGAGTGGTTGAAAATTTCTCAAAAATCAACTTCAAGGGAATAAAATGAATAGCAAAAAAGTTGCGGTGATATCTTCTTTATCAACAATTTTAGTATTGTCTATTGTTTTTGCATGGTTCTTTTATAATTCAAGATTAGCTCAGAATCCGATTACAGAAAATGGCGACCGTTCCGAATCCAGGAAAAACATCATCGAAGCAAACCTTAACCGAACTGAGAGGATCGCTCTTAATGATGAGATAACAAACGGCAGACATAATATCATCACGAATACGGTTTCGTCGGTAAGCCCTGCTGTTGTTGGTATTAATGTAACTGAGATCAGGAAATATCGTGATCCCTGGGCGAATGACCCATTCTGGAGGCGTTTCTTCGGTGACAGGGTTTATTCGAAAGAAGTTAAAGGACTCGGTTCAGGAGCAATAATATCTGAGGATGGATATATTCTGACGAACGATCATGTTGCCGGCAATGCAGCTAAAATAATTGTAACTATGACTGACGGCACTCAATATGATGCTAAACTTATTGGCACTGACCCTGTTTCCGATGTCTGTCTGTTGAAAATCGATGCGCGTAACCTTACATATATTAAAATGGGAGATTCTGACGACATACTTATTGGCGAATGGGTAATTGCTCTTGGAAATCCTTTTGGACTCTTTGCTATTAATGATAAACCTACCGTAACAGTCGGGGTGGTAAGTGCAAAAGATATGAATCTCGGAGCAGTTGAGGACAGGTATTATCTCTCTATGATACAAACAGATGCGGCAATAAATGGTGGAAACAGCGGCGGTCCGCTTGTCAATTCGATTGGTGAACTTATCGGTTTAAACACTTTGATTTATACCGCGGGCAGTTCAACCGGGAATGTCGGGGTTGGTTTTGCCATTCCTATTAATAAAGTCAGAAAAATCACAGATGAACTTAAAACTAAATCAGGGGTTAACAGGGACTTTTGGACAGGCTTGCGTATCCAGACTATTGATGAAGGAATTGCACGGTATTATGATCTTCCAAGTACAAGAGGGGTTATTATCACTCAAGTTGCAAGAAATTCACCTGCTTCGAAAGCTGGATTGGAAGTTGGCGATATAATTCTCGAGGCCGGCAAATTTAAAATTAATGATGAAAACACAATGATCGGGGTTCTTCAGGAATTCAGAAGAGGTGAGAGCATAAGAATTAAAGTAATAAGAAACGATGAGACGATTACAAAATACATGAAACTTGAGGGAAAAACCGAGTGATTGAACGTTACACTCTGCCTGAAATCGGCAGAATATGGACAGATGATTTTAAGTTCGAAACCTGGCTTAAAATAGAAATATTCGCATGCGAAGCCAGAACTCTTTCCGGAGAAATCCCAGAGGCTGATCTGGAATTAATCAAAGGTAAAGCTGTTTTTAATACGCAGAGGGTTCTTGAAATTGAAGAAACCACTAAGCATGACGTGATTGCTTTTCTGACGAATGTATCTGAAAATCTTGGGAATGAATCCAGACACATTCACTACGGGATGACTTCATCTGATGTCCTTGATACCGCTCTCTCTTACCAGATGAAAATGAGTGGTGAACTCATACGCAAAAAACTTCATGAGTTAATAGAAGTTTTAGAAAAAAGAGCTCAGGAGCATAAATACACTTTGTGTATTGGCAGGACTCACGGAATTCATGCGGAACCAACATCGATGGGACTAAAATTCGCATTATGGTTTGAAGAAGCAAAAAGAAATCTGAAAAGGCTTGATGCAGCAATAGATTCAATCAGCGTTGGAAAAATTTCCGGAGCTGTTGGAAATTTCGAGCATCTCCCGCCATCGGTCGAAGATTATGTTTGCAGCAAAATGGAACTCAAGCCTGCACCGGTATCAACTCAGGTGATCCAGCGAGATCGTCACGCTGAATATCTTTCCTCACTCGCAACCCTTGGAGCTTCTCTCGAAAAAATTGCAGTTGAAATACGACATTTGCAGAAAACGGAAGTGCTTGAAGCCGAAGAATATTTTTCAAAAGGACAAAAAGGCTCATCGGCTATGCCGCATAAGCGTAACCCAATTGTCAGTGAAAGAATTGCCGGACTCGCGAGGCTTTTACGCGCAAATGCTCACGCCGGGTTCGAAAATGTTGCTCTGTGGCACGAGAGGGATATATCGCATTCTTCTGTTGAAAGAGTGATAATTCCTGATAGCTGTATCATCGCTTATTATATGCTGAATCTTTCTGTTAACCTTATCAAAAATTTGCTAATATATCCAGAAAATATGTCCAGGAATATTGATCTTACAAGAGGATTGGTCTATTCACAGAAGGTTCTTCTGGCACTTACAAAAAAAGGCGCTACCAGAGAAAAAGCTTACTCGCTTGTTCAGGAACCAGCGATGCAGGTTTGGGCTGACCAGTCTAAATCCCTGAAAGAAATACTACTGGAATCACCTGGTGTGAAAGATTTCCTGAATGACGGTGAAATTGAGGAGATTTTTAACTCTGATGAATTATTAAAAAATATTGACGCTATTTTCAAAAGGACTGTTGAACTTCAAGAACATTGAGATTGTTCTTTAATAAAAATGAGGTCTCAATGAAATTTACAGGAAAAATTACTGCTCTTATTTCTTCTGCTATGCTTTTCGCCTGCGGCGGTTCGGCGGAAAATATCAAATCCGGCGATCTGGCTCCCGGCTTCTCACTAAAGGATGATAAAGGAATAATTTATAATCTCAGTGATTATACCGGAAAGTCTCCGGTTGTTCTCTACTTTTATCCAAAAGCCGGCACTCCCGGTTGTACCAAACAGGCTTGCGGTATCAGGGATATTTACCAGGAATTCAATGAGAACAATATTTCAGTTTTTGGTATCAGTGTTGATTCAGAGAATAGTTTAAAAGAATTCAGAAAAGAAGAAAACCTTAATTTTCCTCTTCTTTCAGATAATGATAAAAAAGTTTCTGAATCTTATGGGGTTTTAAATAACCTGGGCTTTTCAAGCAGAATTACATTTATCATCGATAAATCCGGAAGAATTGCAAATATAATTCGCAATGTCGATGTTTCGACTCACGCAGCGGACGTATTGGAACTGGCTAAAAAATTGAAGTAAGCCGATAGAACCGGCTTAAATTTCTCCGAATAAACTATTCTCAATCCAGCCGGTTTTTCCGTCAGCTATTTTTATTCTTGTCCAGTTTGAGACTTCATCCTCTATGATGAATTTTATCCCCTCGTGAATAATAAATGCATCGGCACTCTGAGTATCAGGAGACGATTTAACAATGGTGGATTCCTCAAGCAGAACACCTTCCCGAATTTGAGTCTCCCTGTTCAATGAACTGAAAAAGACTATTGATGTGATAATAAACAGAGGGACGAAGGCAAAAAGAGAGTAGAGCGAGCCCTGCCTCAATTTATTATTGAATGAACCAAATAAGACAGCTGTTGAAACAATAATCATCAGGAAAAATAGGACAACAAAAAAAGACCATGTTTCGCTGCTGAATAACCGAACAAATTGGTCCCACCACTCAAGAAGAAATAATTTTGGGACCTGGTTAATTTTATCAATAGTCCTTGAGTTTGCTACATCAAGATTAAACCGGATATCTTCATCTCCGGGAGATAATTTCAGGGCTTTTTCATAATTAAGTATGGCAAACCCAATTCTACCTGTTTTGAAATATGAATTCGCCATATTATAGTATAATGCTGAACTCTCATAACCCTGTTCAATAATTCGTTGATATGCCCTGATAGCCTGTGCGTAATTTTCCTCCGAATAAAGAGTATTTGCAGTTTTGAAGTCTTCCTGAATAGTTTCTGTTGAAGAATATAAATCCATACTAAGGATAAAAACGGCGAACAGCATAAATAGTTTTTTCATTTTTTAACTCTCCGGATCTTAACCATTCTTTCCGTTTCTACGATACACCTTTCTGCTGATTCAAGGACAGAATTTTCGATTGAAAGATCAGACGAATCAGGGGAGAAACGTGCAAACTCACATTTTTCAAATACCGCTCGCACATTTGTTATTGTCTCTGCATTCAATCCGGATTTCTTCAGCTCTTCACAAACCTTCACGACACTGAATTCAGAAAGAGCAATATTTAATTTATCCCTGAAGTATCCACTGAAAGCTTCGGATAGTATCGAATAAAATTTTCCTTTTTCATCTGATCCTACTGAGGCTTTGGCAAGTTTTAATAATGATTTTGCTTTTTTTTCAGCTTTGGAATATCGCAGCAGCACTGCATTTCCTTTTATTTTTTCCTGGCGTTTCTGATAAAAAAGGAATATTCCGAGGAAAAGTGCCGGAATTATTATCCCCGACCAGAACAACGCACCCGGACCAGATTTTTTATCAATTTTATCCAATTCGAGAGTAGATGTTTTAATATACCTGATATCCTGGCTAAGAAGTTTTACTTCCTCTTTGGTCATCCCGGGCTGAGTATATTCTGCCATTCCTTCCACTTTTTTTACATCGAGCATAAAAGGACCGGCTTTTAATTGAATGTACTTCTGCTTCGAAGGATTAAAATACGAAAACGTAAAAGCGGGAATTTCTCTGATACCTGAAAGCCTTGGAACAATCAGCATTTCAAAATTTTTACTCCCGGATATTAATCCCCTGTTACTGATATTTTCGGTTGTTTTCGGATCATACTTTTCAAATCCAATCGGCAAGTCAATTTCAGGATTTGGAAGAAGCTTAATATTTCCAGTTCCGGAAATAGTCATTTTAAGCGTGACCGGATCATTGGCATTTACAGATTCCTTGTCAACTTTTGCTGAAATATCGAAATTACCAACAGCCCCTGAAAAATCCTCAGGCTTACCTTCCAGTGGTAAAGCTCTGACATTAACTTTGATACTATTAGACTTCGCTTTGAATTGTACCGTTTCTGATCTGCCGAAGAAAGGATCATCGAAAAAATCATCAAAAATATTCCGGCGGTTATTCGATTTTCTTTTTATAATAACAGGTATATCAAGTTCAAAAGGGCTGATTGTCAGCTCACCGGATTTTGCAGGAAAAAGTGCAACCTTTTTCAATATTGCGCTTCGGAACCTCTCGCCATTGTACATTTCAATATTGAATGAGAGATTCTGCGCAGTTTCCAGTTCCTCAGCCCAGAAGCCGCTGTAAACAGGAAGTTTGGAAATTTGTGGAGATGATATATTTAATCTGTTATAAAGTTTATATGTTACAGTCACCTGTTCGCCCTGATAAACATCGCGGTCATCAGCAGTAGCAATGATGAAAAGATTTTTTCCAATTTCTTCATTCGATATACCACCGGTTTCATTCGGCTGACCCGCGCCAACACCAGAACCTTTAATCACGTTAATGGCAAGTGGCTTTGTGGTATAAGTTTTACCTTCAAATTCAACGCTTGCACTGCCGAGAGTAAAACTACCTTGTGCTGTCGATTGAACAATATAACCGTAAGTAATTGAGCTACTCACACTTCCATTTATTATTTGCATACTTGTTGACTGATTAGGTCCGGAGAGTACGCGAAACCCCTGAAAATCTGGTGCCCTGAAATTTCTGAGTTTGTTGAAATCCCCGCCTTCGAAAGCAAAGAAAATCTGAAAGCGTTCATTCTCACCGACAGTTGTTCTATCGGCTGACACATTAAATTCCTGCGGCAATAAAACTGAGGGCAAAATGATTATTGCCCAGAGCAATATTAACCTGACCCTTCGTAACATATCTTTTACCAATCTTTTTCCTTGTTAACAGGTTTCCCTTTCTTTTTCCTTAATTCTTTCTGGAGATCAGATTCCTTATTCTTTAGCGCCTCAAGCATTCTTTTAGCTTCCTCTTTGGAAACTTCGTTTTTTTTCTGCTGCTGTTGCGGCTGCTGCTGCTCATTCTTCTGATCCTGTTTATCCTGATTTTGCTGATCCTGCTGCTGCTGGTTTTGATCCTGCTTATCCTGATTGTCTTTATTATCTTTGTTCTGCTGATTCTGATTTTGCTGGTTTTCTTGCTTTTGCTTCATTTTTAGCGCGTAAGATAAATTATATTTTGCCTCAAGATCCTTTGGATCAAGTTTTAATGAATTTTTGTAAGCTTTGATACTCTCGTCTATTTTCTGCGCTTTAAGCAGAGTATTACCCATATTGTAAAGTATTTTGGACTTCACGTATTCATCCTCAGCATTGGCAAGAGCATTATTATATGATTGCAATGCTTCATCGTACCTGCCTTGTTTATAAAGCGCAGACCCGAGATTAAAATGCCCCTCAAAAGATTTTTCGTTTTTTTCGAGTCCTTTTTTAAAATTCACTTCCGCATCATTGAACTTTTTGGCTTCATATTCATCCACACCATTATTTATGTAGCTACGTTCGCTCTGTGCAGAAAGAGAAACTGCAATAAAAAAAACCGGAAAAATAATTTTGGATATTTTCATTATCATTAATATTTAATCTTCAAATCGTCTCATAAACTTTGATCTGCCTGATGGAATAAATATTTCCCAAAAGAGCAGAAATATAACCGGAATCAGGAGATAGTAGAACCTGTCCTCGTAATCGGTGACTCTGGTGGAACCATATTCGGTCTGTTCCAGTTTGGAAAGATCGTCATAAATTTCTCCGAGTTCCTCCGAGGTGGTCGTGCTTCTGTAGTACTTCCCGTTCCCGTCCGAAGCAATCGTTTTCAGAGTCTCTTCATCCAGTTTAGTAAGAACAATACTGCCCGACCTGTCTTTCTTATAATCAACCCTTATGCCGCTCTGGTTATAAACCGGTATCGGCACTCCTGATGTTGAGCCCATTCCAATAGTGTAAATCTGAATTCCTTCGGAAACGGCATCCTTAACAGCACTCTCGATGTCACCCTCATGATCTTCGCCATCAGTAATAATGATTATTGCCTTTTTTGTCTGCTCGTCTTTCTTAAAAGAAGTTCTTGCAAGATTTAATGCCGATGCAATTGCAGTCCCGGGCTGAGGCACAGAGCTTACATCCACAGCATTCAGAAAAAGATCAGCGGCAGAATAATCGGAAGTCAGAGGAATCTGAATATAAGCATCCCCCGAAAATATGATCAGCCCTATTCTGTCACCCCTTAGCTTCTGAATTAGTCTTGAAATCGAATTCTTCGCTTTATCGAGCCTGCTCGGTTTGATATCTTCGGCAACCATGCTCAAAGAAACGTCCAGCACAATATAAACATCAATGCCCTGTTGTTTAACTTCCTCAATTTTTGTCCCGATCTGCGGGTTTGCCAGTCCCAGAATGGCAAAAAGCAATGCCGTCAGAATAAGGATAAACTTTATCCACGATTTAACAAGACTTCTATCCGGAAATAATACCTTGTGGAGTTTGTCACCGGCAAAAGTCCATAGATATTTTTTTTCTTTTCTGATGACATACCAATAAAGTAAAACGAATAAAGGAATACTTATCAGCAAATACAAATAATCTGGTTCTGCAAATCTTAACATATATTCATCAAGGCAATTTTCTAAAAATTAAATTTCTGCTAATCAGTTCAAATACTAAAAACAGGACACCAGCCAAAGCCCAAGGGTAAAATAACTCTTTAGCCTGCCTGTACGATGTTATCTCAACCCTTGTTTTTTCCATTTTATCGATTTCGGCGTATATATCATTTAGTCGTTTATTATTTGTAGCACGAAAATATTTACCACCCGTTGATTTAGCAATTTGTGTAAGAGTTTGCTCATCAATTTCAACGGGCATCATTTGATACCGTCTGCCGAAGGGAGTATCAAAAGGATACGGAGCCTCTCCCATCGTCCCTACTCCAATTGTGTATATTCTTATATCAAAAGTTTTGGCTATCTGCGCTGCCGTTAACGGATCAATTTCTCCGCTGTTATTTACACCATCGGTCACAAGAATAATGACTTTACTTTTTGCCTTACTATCCCGTAACCGATTTACTCCATTTGCAATCGCTGTACCTATGGCGGTACCGTCTTCAAGCATCCCGCTTTTAATTTCTTTAAGCAGATTCCGCAGGACATTGTAATCTATGGTGAGCGGACATTGCGTGAAACTTTCTCTTGCAAAAACTACTAATCCGAGTTTATCCGAAGTCCTGCCTTCAATAAAATTTGCAATTTCTTTTTTTGCAGATTCAAGTCTGTTCGGCTTGAAATCTTCAGCAAGCATACTGCTCGAAATATCGAGTAAAAAAGCGATATCAATACCCTCAGTATATACTTCTTCCCCGCTTGAAAAAGATTGAGGTCTCGCAGTGGCAATAATGATCAGACTGACTGCAATAAGCCTGAGGAAAAAGGGTAAATGCCGGTATCGTTCCTTCCAGCCTGGCTTGAAATCATACAATAGCTCAGTCGATGAAAATCTTATTACCGGCTGATTTTTGATATGTCTCCTGAAATACCAGATAATCGCAGGTATTATAAGAAGAATGCTCCAGAGCAACCAGGGATATGCAAAAGTAATATCACTGAACATCGGAGACTCCGGCTTTTTCTTCGGGGATCGTGGAGCGTACGATTGACTCAGCCTGTTTCATCATTTCTTCGTTCACAGAAGCCAGGGGCTGAAATTTTGCAAATTTTACAAGATCGGCATTCTCAAAAAAACTTCGCGTCAGATCAAATATCACATTAAGCTGGGGCAACTTTCTCATTGAATCCATGACTTCCGAAGACGGCATTTCCAGAGCGGCAAAGCCAAAACTCTTTTCGAAATATTTCCTGATAATCCCGGTTATCTCAGAATGATAATCTTTAACCTTTCCCTGCTGCCATAATTTTTTGTTATCTAATTCATCCAATTCCTTCAATGCAACCTTGTGAGGTGGTATTAGAATCATTTCCTGTCGGCTTTCCAGAGGCATTTTGCTTAATCTGTATCTTTTGTAGAAATAATAACCAGCAAGCGATAAAAGAATAATGGCCAGCAATATTGATCCCCAGAACACTAAATCAAGAGGTATTTTGATCGGAGCTTTTACATCAAGAATATCATTCTGTGTATTAACTTCGAGTGTCCTGATCTGGATGAGCAATTCATTTGTTTTTAATTCTTTAATAACTTTTCCATCTGCCGAACTGAAAACTATCGGCATCGACGGAATCACCGCTGTAGCTGAGTCGTAACCTGCAAAAACATACTGAAAAACAGATCGGATCATACCTTCAGAAATGTTATTTACCGGAGGTTTTACTGAGATAAGATCAATAAATCTGACACTATCGGCAACCGGTGGTATCTGAACTGTGAGGCTTTCTGGATATTTTAATTCAATAAAATAATTAATGTTATCGCCGACAAGGTAAGATGTAGAATCAGTAAAAACCCTTGCTTCCGCCTCCTGTGGGAGAATCCTCGTGGTCAGAATGAATAATATTGCAATTAAAGCTGCTGCTTTTTTTACCATCTTTTCTCCCGTAATTTGAAGAAATCCACAAGCGGCTTAATATAGGAGTGACCAGTATTTATATCTATTGAATCGATCCTCGAAGAAACGAACAGCCGTTTTTGATCTGTATCAATCGCCTGAAGCTTTTTCCGGAGATATTCCTTAAGCCCGGGATTGCTGCTGTCAAGATACCGAATTTCACCTGTCTCGTTATCTTTAAGTTTCAAAAGACCGCCTTCAGGGATCAAAAACTCTCTTTCATCCCTGAGCCTTACTGCAATAAGATCGTGTTTTTTTCCAATTATCCTGATAATCTTCTCATAACCCTTATCCATAAAGTCCGACAATAAGAAAACGATCGCTTTTTTCTTTATGGTATGATTAAAATACTCAAGTACAGATTTAATATCCGTTTTTCTTTCTGTGATGTCAAATGAAAGTATATCCCTGACAATCCTTAATGCATGGCTCCTGCCCTTTTTAGGTGCAACAAACTTCTCAATCCTGTCTGTAAATAAGATCAGTCCCACTTTATCATTATTTTTCAGGGCAGAAAAGGCTAATATTGCGCTTAATTCGGCTGCAATCTGCCTCTTGGTCTTTTCGATGCTTCCGAAATCAAGAGACCCGCTCATATCAATAAGCAGCATAACTGTGAGTTCTCTTTCCTCCTCGAATATCTTTACAAAAGGATGCCCGAGCCTCGCAGTCACATTCCAGTCTATTGTCCTGATATCATCACCTGGCTGGTATTCACGAACTTCGGAAAATTCCATTCCGCGTCCTTTGAACACGGAATGATACTCTCCCGAGAATACATCGTTGACCATACCCTTCGTGAGTATCTCAATCTGTTTTACCTGCTTTAGTAATTCTTTTGTTAACATATTCTGGTTTTAAGGAACTTCCACTCTGTTTAAAATTTCCTGTACGATTTTCTCTGAAGTTATATCTTCGGCTTCTGCCTCATAAGTAACAGCAACCCTGTGTCTGAGAACATCCATACAGATTGATCTTACATCTTCAGGGATTACGTAACCCCTCCTGCGTATAAAAGCCATAGCTCTCGCTCCTAAAGCAAGATTTATTGTTGCCCGTGGTGATGCGCCGTAGGAGATAAGTTCTTTCAATTCCGGCAACCCGAATTTTTCAGGTTCCCTTGTTGCAAAAACAATATCGAGGATATAATTATTAATTTTTTCGTCAACATAAATTTCATGGACTAACTTTCTTGCATTGAGAATTTCTTCCGGTTTGATAACTGGCTGAATATCCATAGATAATTTCTCGACATTCAGTTTCATTATCTGCGATTCCTCTTCCCTTGTGGGATAAGTGATTTTAATCTTCAGCATAAAACGATCGACCTGGGCTTCCGGAAGAGGGTAAGTACCTTCCTGCTCAATGGGATTCTGCGTGGCAAGCACCAGAAAAGGCTCAGGGAGTTTGAATGTTTCATCTCCAATTGTAACCTGGCGTTCCTGCATTGCCTCAAGAAGTGCGCTCTGGACTTTTGCAGGAGCACGGTTGATTTCATCTGCAAGAATAAAATTTGCGAAAACAGGTCCTTTCCGGATCGAAAAATTTCCATCTTTCTGACTATATATCTGGGTTCCGATCAGGTCAGCAGGCAGCAGATCCGGTGTGAACTGTATCCTGTGAAATACTGCATTCATAGAAGAAGCAAGTGATTTAATTGCAAGTGTTTTAGCAAGACCCGGAACGCCTTCGAGAAGGACGTGCCCGTTTGACAGTAGTCCGATAACAAGTCTTTCGACCATAGGTTTCTGACCGACAATTACTTTTCCGATTTCATTAAACAGCCGGTCAACAAACTCGCTTTCAAGTCTTATCTTTTCATTTAGCTGAGTGATTTCCAACATTCTCTCCGTGAATTTTTATATCGACTCTTTTACAATGTTTAATTTTTATAAGTTTCAAAGAATTTTTTAACTGCCAACATTTATTCATAATCCTTAAAAATCAACCGGATTTTGAAGATTTTTATAAGTTGATTTTTAGATTCTTTAAATCCATTAAGTCTCGCTCAAATAATCTTTTCAATATCTTCTTGATTTTCGGAAAAGAATTCCGGGATTGAATAATTATTACTATTTTTTGATTTGAAAATCATAATAACGAATCTGGTTTCCATTGAAAAATTTGAGACTTCTCCTCTGGTCATTAATTCTTTTGCTGCAAACATCTGTGTTTACTCAGGATCTTCCACGCCATCTTACAGAAGAAGAAAAAGTGCTTATGACTTCTTATCAGCCGCCTGTTGATGATATCGGGGCGACAATTCCACCTGAAAAAGCTGTCAGAACCATGGCGGAATGGGAAGAACTTGAAGGAATAATGCTCACCTGGACTTCGTATCAAACCATCCTGAGACAGATAGTTGACATTGCACAGGAGGAGGGTTTGGTTTATATAGTCTGCAGTGATTCAAATTCTGTTAAAAATTATTTGACGAGCGGCAGTGTCCCTCTAAGAAATCTTAAATTTATTATTGCACCATATAATTCTGTGTGGAGCAGAGATTATGGTCCCTGGTGTGTATATTCCGATATTGCGGACAGCATGTATATAATTGACTGGATTTATAACCGTCCCCGGCCTAATGATGACCTTATTCCCGGGGTGATTGCCGGATACCTTGATCTGCCTATCTACCAGACCACAGTAACGCCATATAATCTCGTTCATACCGGTGGTAATTTTATCGCTGATGGAAATGGGATAGGGTTTTCCTCAAAACTGGTGCTCACCGAGAACTCAGGTAAACCGGAATCTCAGATCAATTCAATTATGTCTGCATTTATGGGCATTGACCCTTATGTAAAAATGGATGAACTCCCATATGATGGCATACATCATATAGACATGCATATGAAATTGCTCGATGAGGAGACTTTACTCGTTGGTCAGTATCCGCCAGGCATTGCTGATGGACCTTATATTGAGAATAATCTTCAGTATGTACTCAACAATTTTCAGACAATATTCGGACGTCCTTTCAAAATTGTCCGTATTCCGATGCCTCCCGATCAGTATGGCAGATATCCTAGCAACGGGGGTTATTACCGAACCTTTACGAACTCTCTTATCGTAAATAAAACCGTAATAGTGCCGACCTACGAATTGAAATATGATACCACCGCATTAAGGATTTATCGGGATGCAATGCCCGGATACAATGTTGTCGGGATCGATTGTAATCAGATCATTCCTGCATCCGGAGCAATTCATTGCATAACAAAGGAGATCGGGGTTCGGGAACCAATATTTATCTCACATGCAAAAATTCTGACAGTTAATCCCGGTGAAAGCGGTTACCCGGTTAAAGCATTCATCAAAACGCGGAGCGGTATCTCTTCAGCATCAGTTTACTGGAGATTATCCGGAGATGAGTTCTATTCGAAAATTCAAATGCAGATGACCTCCCCGGATACTTTTACTGCAGTGATACCAATGCAGAATGTGGGAACTGATATTTATTATTACATTGAGGCAGTATCTGTTTCGGGCAGAACAGCACTAAAACCTATGACCTCACCGGAAGGAGCCTACAGATTTACAGTTGATTATGCCGTTCCTGTTGAGCTCGTCAGTTTCGACTATCATAGCAGTAACGGTGGAATTTCCCTCCAATGGGCAACTGCGACAGAACTTAACAATGAAGGATTTAGTATTGAACGCCGGAGTGCAGGCACTAATAATAAATGGGTAGAAATATCATGGATTGAAGGCGCCGGAACCAGTTCTGAAATAAGAAATTATGCCTCTTTTGACATTAATCCGGATTTTGGACGAAATTATTACAGACTCATTCAGCATGACTTTGACGGCTACCAAAAAGAAATTGGCCTGCTTGAAGCGGATTTCCGAAATAACGATTTGGAATTTCACCTCGCGCAGAATTATCCGAACCCTTTTAATCCTTCGACTACAATAAAATTCTCACTGAAGCAGGAGGGGCATGTAACTCTGAAAGTTTACGATATCCTTGGCAGGCTGACAGCAACTTTAATTGATGAGTTCATGACATCTGGTAACCATAAATTCCAGTTCAATTCGGCAAACCTCTCTGCCGGAGTGTATTCTTACCATATTTCAAGCGGGGAATTTTCAGATTCAAAAAGTATGATATTGTTGAAATAACCAGAACACATTCGGAATTATCTTAGAGTTTTATCCGAATAAAGGGATATATGACTTGAAAAATAAAACGCCCTTAATTTGAAAGGTCTGGGAGTGCCTGAACCTGAAAATAAACAGGTACTTATTTGTGTCCTAATACAAATGTAATCGTTGAAAATTATCGATTTCGAATAATCCGGGAGAAAGATTTTTTTGGATACAAACCGGATACATTATTATATTCATTAAATACTCCGGACATATTAAATTTTATCATTATCTGAATATTATAAGATTTCTTCCCGTTGCCCACTTATGCTAAAGTTGTTAAGCGTTTCTCGTAAAATCTAACATTACAATCCCTAATAAATTTTTTCCGACAGCAGCTTGTTCTTGATAACAGAATTGCTTTTAGATATGTTTGGTATTGTAATTGGAAAAATTAAGATAGTGCATTGCTGCGTCCCGCTCAATATAATAAATGCTAACTCAGTTTCATTTCGAATCAGGCGAAAATTAATCCTGGTCTGCAACAATTATATATCAATAACTTCACTTCATATTAAAAATAAAATAGGCTTCATGCGGAGCAATCAATGAAAACGTCAATTGGTGTTATATTTATCTTATTCTTAGTTGGAATCATTTTTCCTCAAAATCCTGAATGGATAATTTATAATCGTTATAATTCCGGACTGGCGGATAATGCAATCCAGGATATGGCCAAAGATGCAACTGGAAATATTTGGATTGGAACTTATACAGAAGGGCTTGTAAGATATGATGATGATAATCTGTCGGGTGAAGTCTGGAAAAAATACAACATGTCTAATTCCGGAATCCCGGATAATCTTGTCACGAAAATCCAGATTGACGCAACGGAAAATATCTGGTTCGGAACATACACCGGAGGTCTTGTCCGTTTTGACGGGGTTAATTGGGTAGCATATAACACCGGAAATTCAGGAATGCAGTCAAATTACGTCCGTTCATTCTTAATTGATGGCGGGCACTGGTGGGTTGGCACCAATGGATTTGGTCTGGTTCACCAGGGAGGTGGTTACTGGAATATTTATAATACTTCGAATTCAAATATGCCCGGGAACACGGTTTTTGACATTGCCTCTGTCCCCGATGGCATAAGATGGATAGGTACCATGCAGGGCGGATTAGTCAAATTTGCATATATGTGGCAGTGGCAGGTTTACAACCTGTCTAACTCAGGTATCCCCGAAAATTTCGTTACGCAGATTGCCCTAGAATCTGATGGCGGTATGTGGATAGGTACTGAATTAAACGGACTGGCTCATTACAACGGTTACGGCGCAGGAACAGAAGGGTGGACGGTTTACAATTCAACCAACTCCCCTTTACCGTACGGCAGCATAAGATCTCTGACTGTTGAAAGCCCCGGAATAATCTGGATAGGAGTAACTTATGGCGGACTCGCACGTTTTGATTCAAATCCGGGAGGTTCAGGCTGGACTATTTTCACTAGCTTAAATTCCCCTCTCCCTGAGAATCTTGTCAGTTGTGTAATAATAGATGATCTGGGAAACAAATGGATTGGGACTGTTAATCAGGGAATTGCTGTCTATAAAGAAGGCGGTATTGTGTCTTCGTCGAAAAACGAGGGATTAGTTAGTCAGTCCTTAAAAACGTCATAACGCATTGTAAAAATAATAAGTTAGGCTTAAAATGGCTTTATAAACAATGCAAGATTTCGTATATTTCGGTTAACAAACTTGCAAAATAAAATGATAA
>Ga0172367_10000963_pt1 | contig 43272 bp, 38 predicted proteins | sample Lak10m_FD_114542 | JGI IMG/M metagenome (GOLD analysis project Ga0172367, IMG submission 114542) | Freshwater microbial communities from Kabuno Bay, South-Kivu, Congo - kab_022012_10m | ecosystem: Environmental > Aquatic > Freshwater > Lake | place: Democratic Republic of the Congo: South-Kivu...
TCACCGGCGGCTGCGCGCGCGGTGCCGGGGCGCTGCGATCAAGCGGCGGCTCGGCGTGACCGGCCATGCGGTTGATCAGCGAACCGATGGCAAAGCGCGACCGCTCGGCCACCCGCGGGGCGGGTGCGGTCGGAGCGGCAGGGCGTGGCGGCTGGGCCGAAGCCCGCGCCGCCGGCGCCTTGCTGACCGCAGCTTGCAGCCGGGCCAGCGCCTCGGGCGTGGGGGTGCCGGGAGCGCGCGGACGCGGCGCGACGAAGCTGGCCGCGTCCTGCTCAACGGCACCGACCGCGGGCCGCGCCGCCACCGCAGGTTGCGGGCGATAAGCCGGGGGCGGCAGATCGTCGGCCCCGAGATCCGGATACCCGGCTTGCGGATCATCTGATCCGGCCAACGCCGAAGCATCAGCCTCGTCGAACAGGCCGGGGGCCGGAGCCGCCGGGGCAACGGCTGCCCGCGCGGCTTCGAGACGCGGCTCGGGTTGCGGCGCGGGCTGGGCGCTCGCGTGGGGGGCTGCTGCCAGCGGCGCCGCCATGGTGCGTCGCGCCACCTGGGCATCGGCGCGGTTGGCCTGGTTGGCGTCAATGCCGGTCGCCACGACCGACACCCGCAGCACACCTTCCATCGCGGTATCGAGCGTCGAGCCGACGATGATGTTGGCGTCGGGATCAACCTTCTCGCGGATGATGTTGGCGGCCTCGTCCAGCTCGAACAGCGTAAGATCATAGCCGCCGGTGATGTTGATCAGCACGCCCTTGGCCCCGTGCAGGCTGATCTCGTCGAGCAGCGGGTTGGCAATCGCCTTTTCCGCCGCCTGCACCGCGCGATCCTCGCCCGAGGCTTCGCCGGTGCCCATCATCGCCTTGCCCATCTCGTCCATCACCGCGCGCACGTCGGCGAAGTCGAGGTTGATCAGGCCGGGGCGCACCATCAGATCGGTCACCCCCTTGACGCCCTGATAAAGAACATCGTCGGCCATGGCAAAAGCTTCGGTAAAGGTGGTCTTTTCATTGGCCAGCCGGAACAGGTTCTGGTTGGGGATGATGATCAGGGTATCGACCACCTTCTGCAGCGCCTCAATGCCCTCTTCGGCCTGGCGCATGCGCTTGTTGCCCTCGAACTGGAACGGCTTGGTCACGACGCCCACGGTCAGCACGCCCAGCTCCCGTGCCGCCTGCGCGATGATCGGGGCAGCCCCGGTGCCGGTGCCACCGCCCATGCCGGCGGTGATGAAGCACATATGCGCGCCCGCCAGTTGATCGACAATGTCCTCGATGGTTTCTTCTGCCGCCGCCGCGCCAACCGAGGGCCGCGCACCCGCCCCCAGCCCCTCGGTCACCTTGGGGCCCATCTGGATTTTCGCGTTGGCGCGGCTTTGCTGCAAGGCCTGGGCGTCGGTGTTCGCCACCACGACCTCGACCCCTTCCAGGTTCTTGGCGATCATGTTGTTGACCGCGTTACCACCGGCCCCGCCGACCCCGAACACGGTGATGCGCGGCTTCAATTCATCGCGCTGCGTCGTCATGATCAGATTGAGTGCCATTGCTGTGCCTGCCTTCTTGTTGTGCTGCCGGTTACGCCGCCCGTTTGCCGCTTGTCTGATCCGGACCCCCTGTCCCGGGCCGGTCGGGCCAAATTATCCCGATTCTATCCACAGACCTGCTTGAGGTCACGAAAAAAATCCGGGAAACCACCAGCTATGGGTCGAAAAATCGCGCTTTCAGCGGTATTTTGCCACAGACGCAGGATATTGCGGTTTACCAGTTGTCCCTGAACCATTTGAACGCCCTTTTCAGCGACCGCGCCGGGTATCTTTCGGCCGGAATGTCGAAATCCCACCATTCGTCCTGCGGGTGCGCGGCGAACAGACAGAGCCCGACCACACTGGAAAAGGCTGGCCCCGTCACCGATTGCGGCAGGCCCTGCACCCTGAGCGGTCGGCCCAGCCGCACCCGTTGCCCCAGGATCCGCGCCGCCAGCCCGTCCAGACCGGGGATCTGGCTGGCGCCGCCGGTCAGCACGATCTGCTGGCTGGGCAGGTGGTCGAACCCCGCCGCCTCGAGCCGGTCGCGCACCTCTTCCAGAATTTCCTCGACCCGCGGACGCATGATGCCGATCAGCTCGGTGCGGCTGACGGCACGGCGATCCTTGTCCCAATCACCGGAATCGCAGCCGATCTCGATCATCTCGCGGTCATCCATGCCGGTCGCCAGCACCCCTCCGTGTTTGGTCTTGATGCGTTCGGCCGTGGTCAATGGCACCCGAAGTCCCTTTGCGATGTCCGAGGTCACATGATCGCCGCCCATCCGCACCGCATCGGCATAGATCATGTGCTTCTTGATAAAGATCGACAGCCCGGTCGATCCACCGCCCAGATCGACGCAGGCCGCGCCCAGTTCCTGTTCATCCTCGACCAAGCTGGCAATGCCGGAGACGTAGGCCGATGAGGCAAGCCCGGCCAATTCGAGATCGCAGCGCTTGATGCAGTAAAGCAGGTTCTGCACCACCGCCGCATCAACCGTCAGCATGTGCATGTCACAGGCCAGTCGGTTACCGATCTGGCCACGCGGGTCGGCCAGACCCGAACGATGATCCAGCGCAAAGTTCACCGGCTGGGCGTGCACCACCTCGCGCCCCTCGCCGATGTCGGGCACGTCGCAGGCCGACAGCACCCGCGCCACGTCCTGTTCGGTCACCACCGAATCCTGCAAGTCCCATTCGCCGGCCAGGCCATAGCTGCGCGGCTCGGCCCCGGAAAAACAGGCGATGGCGTGATCGACCCGCACGGCCGCCATCTTTTGCGCCGCCTGCACCGCGGTGCGAATGGCCCGCTCGGTTTCGTTCATCACCGCGATTTCGCCAAAACGCACCCCGCGCGAGCGGGTGGTGGCCGCGCCGATCACCCTAAACGAGGATTGCCCGGCCATCGGCCCCACGCCATCCACCTCGCGCAGCCGCTCGGGGCCATCGAAGCGCAGGATCAGACAGGCGATCTTGGCCGAACCGATATCGAGTATGGCCATCACCCCGCGCTGCATTGCCGCCTTGCGGATGTGGCGCATCGCACGCTGGGATTGGTAGAGATCGGTCATAGCGTGTTCTCCACGGTTTGAATGCCGTTCGCGCGGCGCAGCTCGCGCAGGGCATGCGGGGCAAGGCGCAGCACGGGGCGGGCCTGATTGCGCATATCAATTGCCACGATATCGCGCGCCAGCAGGTCCTGGGCCTGATCGAGCGCGATGATGCGCTCGAGCGCGCGCACCGGCTCGTCGGGGGGCAACAGGATGCGCTGGTCGCGGTCGAGCACCAGATCCCAGCGCCGCGCCCCGATCCGCACCAGCCCGCGCAGGCGCGGCAGCAGCGGTTGGGCGGCGGCCAACAGGCGCAGCGCTTCGGGCGCCATCTGGTCGGCCCCCTCGCCCGCGATCAGCGGCAGGTCGGGGCGGTCGGCGCGCGCCAGCACCCGCGCCACCCGCCGCCCGGTGGCATCGAGCAGCTCCAGCGCCTCGGGCGTGCGCCACACCAGCGCCGGCACCCGTTCGGTAATAGCGACATTGAGCACCCCGCCGGGGTTGACGCGCAGGTCGGCCTCAGCCACCGCATCGAGGGTGACGATCCGGGCCCTCACCGCCGCCAGATCAAGATCGAGCGAGCTTTGCGGCAGCCCCACCGCTGCCACTGCCCGAATGGCATCGGCCAGGGCGGGCGAGGCCCCATCGACGACCATCATGCCGACCAGAAACTCAGGCCGCTGCGCCACCGCCTCGCGCATGTCGGCAAGGCTCCCGGCCAAAGCCAGCCGCCGGTCGGGGTCGCCAAGATAGTGGCCTACGCCGAAGGTCACGATGAAGGCCGGCAGCCCGACCCGCAGCAGGGCGCGAAACAGCGGCGTCAGCCACAGCCGGTGCAGCCGGTAGGCCACCTTGCTGGGGGCCGGGTCGCGGTGGTGGGCAACGCCAGCCGCGCGGCGGGGGGCGGTCAGCGGTTGCATGACGCATCCTCCACCAGCCAGCGGCAGAGCTCGCGGAAGCTGATACCGCAGCACGCCGCCTGCTCGGGCGACAGCGAGGTCGGCGTCATGCCGGGCTGGGTGTTGGTCTCGAGCAGGATCAGCCCCGCCAGGCCGCGGCTCTCGTCCCAGCGAAAATCGGTGCGCGACAGGCCGTGACAGCCCAGCGCCTGGTGCGCCCGCAGGGCATAATCGCGGCAGGCTTCGGTGATCTGATCGGGCAGCACCGCCGGGCAGACATGGCGCGAGCCGCCCGGGCGGTATTTGGCGTCGTAATCATACCAGCCGTCGGTCAGGATGTCGGTCACGCACAAGGCGCGCTCGCCCATCACGCTGCAGGTCAGCTCGCGCCCCGGGGCATAGCTTTCGACCATCACCCGCTCGGGCGCATCGGCGCCAAGCTGCGGCGGGGCGTTGGCAGCCTCAAGCACGATATGGATGCCGACCGACGAGCCTTCGTTGTTGGGTTTGACCACATAGGGCGGCGGCAACACATGCCGGGCCCGCACTTCGGCGGCCAGCGCCAGCACACTTGCGACCACCGGCAGCCCGGCGGCGCGGTAGGTGGCCTTGCTGCGGCTCTTGTCCATCGCCAGCGCCGAGGCCAGCACCCCGGAATGGGTGTAGGGCAGCGCCAGCCACTCCAGCAGGCCCTGCACCGAGCCATCCTCGCCCCAGCGGCCATGCAGGGCGTTGAACACCACATCGGGACGCAGATCGGCCAGACGCGCCGCAAGATCGCGACCGGCATCGACCTCGACCACCTGATAGCCGGCTTCCCGCAGGGCCTTGGCGCATTCGCGCCCGGAGACGAGCGAAACCTCCCGCTCGGCGGAAAGCCCCCCCATCAAGACTGCCACCCGAAAGCCGGTCGCTTGCGACCTGCCCGCCATAAACTGCCTCACCGGACCTTGGGCCCGTTATTCTTGTTGTTCCGCGAGCGCTTCGCCGACCCGCATGATCTCCCACTCTAGCGTCAAGCCGCAGGAATCGAAAACCCTTTTTCGCACTTCCTCGCCCAATAATTCGAGGTCTGCGGCAGTTGCGCCACCGGCATTGAGCAGAAAGTTGGAATGTTTCGGCGACATCTGGGCCCCGCCCCGGCGCGCCCCGCGCATTCCGGCGGCGTCAATCAGGGTCCAGGCTTTCAGATCGTGGCGATCATCCGCCCGCCCGGTCGAGGAATAGCCCGCGGGATTGCGAAAGGTCGAACCGGCCGAGCGCTCGCGCGTGGGCTGGCTGGCATCGCGCCGCGCAATCTGTTCGGCCATCCGTTGCGCCAGCGCGTCGGGGTCGGCTCTGGGCGCGCGAAAGGTGGCCGAGGTGATCACCGCCGCTTCGGGCAGGCGCGATTGGCGATAGCCGAGATGCAGATCGGCGGCCGCGATGGTGACGCTCTGCCCGGCCCGCATCACCGCCTGAATTTCCACCAGGTAATCGGCGACATAAGCGCCATAGCAGCCCGCGTTCATCCTGACCGCGCCGCCGATGCTGCCGGGGATGGTGCGCAAAAAGCTCAGATCAAGCCCCGCCGCGGCGGCCTTGATCGCGGTATGCGCGTCCAGCGCCGCCGCCCCGGCGATCACCCGATCGCCGTCAATTGCGATGCTGTTGAAGCCGCGCCCAAGCCGGATCACCACCCCCCGGATGCCGCCATCGCGCACGATCAGATTGCTGCCAACCCCAAGCGGGAACACTGGCGTTTCCGGCGTTAGCGCTACCAGAAACGCCGCAAGATCGCCCGCGTCGGCCGGCTGGAACAGCCACTCGGCCGGCCCCCCGACCCTGAGCCAGGTCAGATCGGCCAGCGGTCGGTCAGGCGTCAGCGTGCCGCGCGGGGTGGGAAGACGGGTCATGCGCCAGTGATAGAAATTGTAGCGCCCCACCGCAAGCCACGAGGTGCTGCCACCCAGCGCTCACCGCCATCGTCCGCTTCGCGGTGCCTGGAGCAAGACTTTGAGCTGCAAGAAAAAGCTCCGGAGGAGCATTTTCCGGCCCATTGTTCACAAGGCTGCAAGCCGTCAAACAAAAGCGGTGAGGCCAGGGTCGGCGGTCGTAAATCAGGCCGCCAGCCGCCCCGGCAGCGCGTGGGCCCAGGCAGAGATGGTGCCCGCACCAAGGCACACCACCATGTCGCCGGGCCGGGCCTCGGCGCGCACCAGCGCCGCAAGATCGGCCTCGGCCCGCAGCGCCACGGCGTGGCGGTGACCGTGGGCGATCAGCCCCGCCACCAGATCGTCGCGCGTGGCACCAGCGATCGGCTCTTCGCCGGCCGGGTAAACCTCGGCAATCGCCACCACATCGGCCTCGTTGAAGCAGGTGCAGAACTCGTCGAACAGATCATGCAGGCGCGAATAACGGTGCGGCTGGTGCACCGCGATGATCCGGCCCCTGGTCGATTGGCGCGCCGCGCGCACCACGGCGGCAATCTCGACCGGGTGGTGGCCGTAGTCGTCAATGATGGTCACCCCGCCAACCTCGGCCACCTTGGTGAAGCGGCGGTTGACCCCGGCAAACCCGGCCAGCGCTTCGCGGATATCGGCACCCGACATCCCCAGATGCCGCGCCACTGCTACCGCCGCCAGGGCGTTCGAGACATTGTGCTCGCCCGGCATCGGCAGGGTGCAGCCTGTGATTTTCGCACCTTTTCCCTCGCCCTGAAGCAGCACGTCGAAGTTCGCCATGCCATTGTCGAACCTTACGTTTACGGCGCGCACATCGGCCTGCGCGTTGAAGCCGAACGTCACGATGCGCCGATCGGTCACCCGCCCGACCAGCGCCTGAACCTCGGGGTGGTCGGTGCAGCACACCGCCAGGCCGTAGAACGGCACGTTGCTGACGAAATCGTAAAACCCCTTGCGCAGATTATCAAAACTGCCCCAGTGATCCATGTGCTCGGGGTCGATGTTGGTGACGATGGCGATGGTGGCGGGCAGGCGGTTGAAACTGCCGTCCGACTCGTCGGCCTCGACCACCATCCACTCGCCCGCCCCAGCGCGGGCGTTGGAACCGTAGGCGTGAATCACCCCGCCGTTGATCACCGTGGGGTCAAACCCGCCCTTGTCCAGCAATGTTGCAACCATGGTGGTTGTGGTGGTTTTTCCGTGCGTTCCGGCGACGGCAATGTTCGATTTCAGCCGCATCAGTTCGGCCAGCATCTCGGCCCGACGCACCACGGGCAGCTTGCGCAGGCGGGCCTCTTCGAGCTCGGGGTTGCCCTTCTTGATCGCCGACGAGATCACCACCACCGCCGCACCAATGATGTTTTCCGCGCGCTGCGCGTCAAAGACGGTGGCCCCAAGGCTTGCCAGCCGGGCGGTTATCGGGCTGGCCTTCTGGTCCGAGCCCTGCACACTGTAGCCCAGCGTCATCAGCACCTCGGCAATTCCCGACATGCCGATGCCGCCGATGCCAACAAAGTGAATCGGACCGAGTTCACCGGGCAGCTTGGTGGGGTTCATGGCAAATCCTTGGGCTTGAGATCCTCGACCAGTGCCACCAGCCGCTCGGTCGCATCAGGGCGGGCGGCGGCCAGGGCATTGGCCGCCATACGGGCGGCGGCCTCCGGGTCGGTCAGAACCGCGGTCATGTGCCGGGTCAGGGTGGCGGGGTCAAGGGCGGCTTCGGGGATCAGGATCGCGGCCTCGGCGGCGACCAGCGCGCGCGCGTTGGCCGACTGGTGGTCGGCGGTGGCCGCACCGTAGGGGATCAGGATAGCCGGCCGGCCGATCACGCTGATGTCGGCCAGAGACGACGCCCCGGCGCGCGAGATCACCAGTTGCGCCTCGGACAGACGGCGCGGGACATCGGTGAAAAAGGGCTGCACCTCGGCATCGATGCCGGCGCTGGCATAGGCCGCGCTGACCCGCGCCAGATCTTCGTCGCGCGCCTGCTGCGCCACCCGCAGTTGCGCCCGCAGCGCCTCGGGCAGCATCGCCACGGCAGCGGGCACCACGTCCGCCAACACCCGCGCGCCCTGACTGCCGCCGATCACCAGAAGGCTCAGCGGATAGTCACCGGGCGGGATATAGCCCGCCCCGGCCCGCGCCAGCACGGCGGCGCGCACCGGGTTGCCGGTATGCTGGCCCGCCACGCGCTCGGGCAGGGTGGTGGGCCAGGTGCCGCAGGCCACCACCGCCACCCGACGGGCAAACAGCGCATTCACCCGCCCCAGCACCCCGTTCTGTTCGTGGATCATCCGCGGGCGGCGCAGGATCACCGCCGCCGCCAGCGCCGGAATCGAGGGATAGCCGCCGAACCCGACCACCACGGCGGGGCGGTCGCGCAGCATCCCAAGCACCGCCGACAGCACCCCGCCCGCGACGTGCAGCGGCACCAGCGCCCGCGCCAACACTCCGCCGCGCGCGAAGGTGGCCGAGGCCACCTGCTCGACCGCCACGGCCGGCGGAAAACCCCCGGCATAGCGCGCCCCGCGCGCGTCGGTCGAGAGCGTGACCCGCCAGCCGCGGCACACCATCGCCTCGGCCAGCGCCTGGGCGGGAAACATGTGCCCGCCGGTGCCGCCCGCGGCAATCAGCAGCAGGGGTTGGCGCGCCGCCATTACCGCCCCCGCCGGAACAGGACGTCGCCGATCTGGCCCTGCGGCCGGGTGCGGGTCAGCGCGAGCAACATCCCCACCGTGAGTCCGGCCGCGATCACCGAACTGCCGCCGTAGCTGATGAACGGCAACGTCATGCCCTTGGCCGGCAGCAGCCGCACCGCCACCCCCATGTTGATCATCGCCTGCACCCCGAAGATGCAGGCGAGCCCCGCTCCGGCCAGGCGGATGAAGGGGTCGCGCTCGCAGCGCAACCGCAGCAGCGCACGCACCACTACAACGCCGTAGAGCGCAATGATGGAAAGAACCAGCACCAGGCCATATTCCTCGGCGGCCACCGCGATGATGAAATCGGTATGGGCGTCGGGCAGCGACCATTTCACCTGACCCTCGCCCACCCCCACCCCAAAGAAGCCGCCTTCCTGAATCGCGTTGGTGGCATAGCCAAGCTGGGTGCGCGGGTCGAGATCGGGGGTCAGGAAGCCGTCGATCCGGCGGGCAAAATGCTCGGAGCCGTTATAGGCCACGACCCCGGCCCCACCAACCAGCACCACCACCATCGCGATCAGCAGAAATGGAGCCCCCGCCACGAAATAGATCACGCCCCAGCCGAACAGCACCAGCATGGCCTGACCGAAATCGGGTTGCAACGCCAGAAAAACCACGATCACGGTAGCCAGGACAAACGAGATGCTTTTGCCGGGTGGCCCGCCCACCTGCTGGCTGGCGGCGATCAGCCAGGCTGTCAGAATGATGAAAGCGGGCTTGAGAAACTCGGACGGCTGAAAGCTGGCAAAGCCAAGGCTGAACCAGCGCAACGCACCCTTGCCGAAATCGGTGCCGAACAGCGGCAGCGCCGCCACCGCGGCAAAGGCCGCAACGAAGCCCAGCACCCCCAGCCGTCGCACCGCATCGGGCGACAGCATCGAGCAGCCCAGCATCGCCACCATCGCCAGCCCGCCGAACAGGGCCTCGCGCTGCACGTAATAGAACTGCGGCAGGCCGTTGCGCGTCGCCAGTGGCACCGAGGCCGCCAGCCCCAGCAAGAGGCCGATCCCGAACAACGCAAAAACCGCCGTCATCGACCATTTGTCGATCGTGCGCCACCACCGGGGAAGAACCGGCTCGGTGGACCGCACCGGCAAAGAGCCATAGACCATCTCTGTCATGGAAACCGCCTGCCCGCGCTGCCTTGCCTCGAATGCCCGGTATTCCGGGTCATGGCGCAAGAGTAGCGAAGATTGCCCGCCCTGGCTAGGGGAAAGCAGGGCAGCATCCGGGGCAATCGCATGTGAAAGCCCAGAAGCGTGGTAATGTGCGGCCCCGTCGCGCCGCCCACCCCAATCCGCGCCACCGGCCCCCCAGCTTTCGGGCGTCAGCCGCGCTCGCAGGCTTTGGCGCGGTTCCAGAGCGCATCCATCTCGGCCAGATCCCTGTCGGCGGGAGTCTTGCCCGCTTCGGCCAGCCAGGCCTCGATGCGCTGAAAGCGGCGGGTGAACTTGGTATTGGCGGCGCGCAGGGCGGCTTCGGGATCGACCTTCAGATGGCGGCCTAGGTTGGCCAGCACGAACATCAGATCACCGTATTCCTCGGCCACTTCGGCTTGGGTCAAGCGCGCGCGCGCCTCGACCAGCTCGGTCGCTTCCTCGATCAGCTTCTCGAGCACCTGATCGGTCGAGGGCCAGTCAAAGCCAACCCGTGCCGCACGCGCCTGAAGCTTGACCGCGCGGCTCAGGGCGGGCAGGCCAAGCGCCACACCGTCCAGCACCCCGGCCTGCGCCCCGCGCTCGGTGGCCTTGAGACGCTCCCAGTCGGCGCTCTGCTGCGCCGGGGTCTTGTCGCAGTTCTCGGCCCCAAACACATGCGGATGACGCGCCACCATCTTGTCGGCAATGGCGCGGGTCACGGCGGTAAAGTCGAACCACCCGGCTTCCTCGGCCATCTGGGCGTGATAGACACATTGCAGCAGCAGATCGCCCAGCTCGCCCGGCAACTCGGCCCAGGCTTCGCGCGCAATGGCGTCGGCGACTTCATGCGCTTCCTCGATGGTGTAGGGCGCGATGGTGGCGAAAGTCTGGGCACTATCCCAGACGCAGCCGGTGGCGGGATCGCGCAGCCGACGCATGATTTCCAGCAGGCGCGGCAGGCCACCGTCGGGATCGGCGATCAGGGCATCGCTGGCGGAGCGGGGTAGCGGGGAATGGGACATTGCGGTAGCCTTGGTTTTGGGGTCTTGTCGGTCCCTAACCCTGATCCAGCGCCGGAGTCCATCATGCCCGTTGTCAACCGCATCGCAGATTACGCGGACGAGATGAAAGCCTGGCGCCGACACCTGCACCAGATGCCCGAGCTCGAGTTCGCGTGTCACGAGACTGCGGCCTACTTGGCCGAGCGGCTGCGCGACTTCGGGGTGGACGAGCTGCACGAGGGCATTGCCACCTCGGGGCTGGTGGCGATCATCAACGGCCAGGGGCCGGGGCCGACAATCGGCCTGCGCGCCGACATGGATGGCCTGCCAATCACCGAGATCAGCGGCGCCGCCCACGCCTCGACCCGCCCCGGCAAGATGCACGCCTGTGGCCATGACGGCCATATGACGATGCTCTTGGGGGCGGCGAAATACCTGTGCGAGACCCGCCGCTTTGCCGGCAAGGTGGCGCTGCTGTTCCAGCCCGCCGAGGAAGACGGTGGTGGCGGCCAGGTGATGGTGCAGCAAGGGGTGATGGAGCGCTTTGCCATTGCTCAGGTTTACGGCATCCACAACGCTCCGAATGTCACCTTTGGTCATTTCCAGACCACGCCGGGGCCGCTGATGGCCTCGGTCGATACCGCCTTCGTGCATGTCAGCGGCAAGGGCGGCCATGCCGCCACCCCGCACGACTGCGTTGATCCGATCATCGCGGTGGTCGGCATGGTGGGGGCAGTGCAGACCATCGTCAGCCGTAACGTGCACGCGCTGGACGAGGCGGTGATCTCGGTGACCCAGATCCACGCGGGCACGACCAGCAATATCATCCCCGAGGAAGCGATGTTCTGTGCCACCATCCGCTGCTTCGATCCCGACGTGCGCCAGTTGCTCAAGCGCCGCCTGCACGAGATCGTGGCGGGTCATGCCGCCGCCTATGGCGTGAGCGTGCGGGTCGAGTATGACTGGGGCTATCCGGCCACCATCAACCACCCCGACAACACCGAATTTGCCGCCCGAGTGGCGCGCGAGGTGGCCGGCGAGGCGGCGGTCGATGCCCGCGCCGGGCGGGAAATGGGGTCCGAGGATTTCAGCTACATGCTTGAGGCCCGCCCGGGGGCCTATCTGTTCCTTGGCACCGGTCCGGGGCCGGGGCTGCACCATGCCGCCTATGATTTCAACGACGAAGCCGCCCCGATCGGGGCCAGCTTCTTTGCCCGGCTGGTGGAACGGGCGCAGCCGCTGGGGTGACGGGCGCGCGGCTGGAGCAGGTTGTGCCCGATCGCCCGGTCTTGCCGCCGCGAACCCGGCTCAGGCGGACGGGTGCCCGCGGATTTGACCAAGTGAACCCACGCAAGCCAGGCGAGCCAAGAAGCTGCCAACCCTTGCCAGACCTGGCTTCACGCGGTCGCCGGCTTGTGGGCCTGAAGGCACAGGCTGGCAATCGCGCCGGATGCCAGACTGCGGATGTAGTTCTTGCGGCGCTCGGCGAAATCCGGGCCCAGCACCGCCGCGACGGCCTGAAGCCGCGACGGCGTGGGCTGCACCCCCGACTGCCTGATCCGTTGCGCCAGTTCGAGTTGATCGCGGGTTTCATTGCGGGCAGCGTCGAGCACGAGGCCGGCGGTTTGCATCATTTCGAGCATTTCATCGCGGCCCAGCAGGTGGCTGGTGTCGGCGGAGATAGCCCAAGGCAGCGGGTATTTCGGCTCGCCCGTGCCGCGCACCACTAAGGTCCAGACCAGCCGACCGCCGGGCTTGAGCACACGCCGCGCCTCGGCCAGCACGGCAGGTTCATCGGGCAGGTTCATGCCGACATAAAAGCAGATCGCCGCATCGAAACGGTTGTCGTCGAACGGCAGGCGGGCGGCGTCGGCGCAGGTGAAGGTTGCGAGATGGCCAAGGCCGCAAAGCGCGGTCAGCTCGGTGGCGGCCTCGACGAAGCGCGGAGTCAGATCGACCCCCGTGACATGGGTGCCAAAGCTCGCCGCAATGTAGCGCGCCGGGCCGCCGATCCCCGCGCCGATGTCGAGCACCTGGTCGCCAGGCTGCAGGCCCAGCAGGGCGCAATGGTCGCGGGTAGCCAGCAGCTCGCGGCCATGAAACTGATCGAAGGGGTAAAGCTGCTCGGCCCGCAGCGCATAGTCACCCTCGCGGCTGTACCCGATGGCGGCGAGGACGCGCGCCACGATGCCGGTGCTGGAATAGTGATCGCTGACCGAAATGCTCATCACCCCGCCTCACTCGAGCAGCCCGCCCGGTCAGTCGCGCGGCGGCGCCGACAGGATGCGCCCGGATCGGCCGACGAGCAATCGAATTCATGGCGCCAAGTGACCGCTTTGGCGGGCCCGGCGAGCTTGCAATTTGATCAAATTTGCTTGCCCTTCGGCGCCGCATCGACTAAGCTGGCAGCTTCGCGTCATGAGGAAGATCGCAATGCCCGCACCGCTGCCGAACACTCCCGCCCCGGATGATCTCTGGCAGATGGACCATGACCATGTGCTGCACCCCTGGGCCAACTTCGGCCCGTTCGAGGCCGAGGGCGCGCTGGTGATGGCGCGCGGCGAGGGGGCGTGGCTGTGGGATGCCGAGGGGCGGCGCTACTTCGATGCCATCGCCGGCATGTGGTGCACGAACATCGGCCTCGGGCGGCGCGAAATGGCAACCGCAATTGCCGATCAGGCGCAGCAACTGGCTTTCTCGAACAGCTTCGTCGATATGACAAACGCGCCTTCGGCGCGGCTGGCGGCGCGGCTGGCCGAGCTGGCTCCGGGCGATCTCAACCGGGTGCATTTCACCACCGGCGGCTCGACCGCAGTCGATAGCGCCTGCCGGATGATCCAGTTCTACCAGACCTGCATGGGGCGGCCACACAAGACCGGACTGGTCGCCCGCGACCAGAGCTATCACGGATCGACCTACCTTTCGCAATCGGTCAGCAAGCGCGCCGACGACCGGGTGCCGGGGTTCCGCTACCTCCAGCAAGGCATCCACCACCTGACTGCGCCCAACCCCTACCGCGCGCCCGACGGCATGGCCCCGGCGGCGTTCTGCGACTGGCTGGTGGCGGAATTCGAGGCCAAGCTGGCCGAGGTCGGCCCCGAAAACGTCGGCGGTTTCTTTGCGGAGCCGATTCAGGCCAGCGGCGGGGTGATCGTGCCGCCCGAGGGTTATCTCGCGCGGATGGCCGCGATCTGTCGGCGCCACGACATCCTGTTCGTGGCCGACGAGGTGGTGACGGGGTTCGGTCGCGTCGGCCACTGGTTCGCCAGCTTCGACGAATTCGGGGTGCAGCCCGATATCATCACCTGCGCCAAGGGGTTGACCTCGGGCTATGTCCCCCTCGGAGCGGTGATCTTCTCGGATCGGATCTGGGAGGCGATGGCGGCGGACGGGGCGCGCTGGTTCACCAACGGCTTCACCTATTCCGGCCACCCGGTTTCCTGTGCCGCCGCGCTCAAGAACATCGAGATCATCGCCCGCGAAGGTCTGCTGGGCAACGCGGCCCGGGTTGGCGCGCTGTTCGAGACCCGGATGAAGGCGCTCGAAGACCTACCATTGGTTGGCGATGTGCGCGGGCGCAAGCTGATGATCTGCGTCGAGAACGTCGCCGACAAGGCGACCCGCGCGCTGCTGCCCAATGATCTCGATATCGGCAAGCGCATCGCCAATGCCTGCGAAGCCATGGGCCTGCTGGTGCGTCCGATCGGTCATCTCAACGTGATGTCGCCGCCCCTGATCATCACCGCGGAGGACGTCGAATTCATTGGCAACACGCTGGAACGCGCGATCCGCCAGGTGGCCGACGATCTGACCAGGCTCAGCGTGGCGCTCTCCTGAATCGGTTATCCGGGCAATTGCACCGCAAATTTCCGCCCGGCCAATGGGCCACAATGGGCGAAGCCTTGCCTGGCAGGCGCCGGATCGGGGGCAGACGGTGGCGCGCCCGCTTGGGGGACGCGCGCTATCCCCATTCTAATCCTTGAAATGCGCTCGCCTGAATCGTTTGATCAAATCCTCTTGACGCGTCGCCCGAAAGCGGGTTTCATTGCCCGATCCGGATCCTGCGGCGTCTCCGGCCACAACGATGTCCGCCTGATCCCGGAGATCCGTCATGGCCATGGAAGATGCCAAATCCGAAGTCGATACCGCTTTCACCCGCAAGGGTCTGCGCGGCCTCGCCTACGAGAACGCGTTCGGCGGTGCCACCTCGTTTCTGCGCCGCAGCTACAGCAAGGATCTGACCGGGGTTGATCTGGTCATCACCGGCGTGCCGTTCGACCAGGCGGTGACCTACCGCACCGGCACCCGCTTCGGCCCGCGCGCGATCCGCGAGGCCAGTGCCCTGCAACCCTTTGATCCGCCGCACGGCTGGGGCACCAGCCCGCTCGAGGCCATGGCGGTGATCGACTACGGCGATCTGGCGTTCGACTATGCCAGGGTGGCCGACTTTCCCAGCCGCCTGACCGATCACATCCGCACCATCCTGGCCGCCGGGCCCGGCACCGTCACCCTCGGCGGCGACCACTACATCACCCTGCCGATCCTCGAAGCCTATGCCGAGAAATTCGGCCCGCTGAGCGTGATCCAGTTCGACGCCCATTCCGACCTCTGGCAAGACGACGACATGACCCGCATCGACCACGGCACCATGATGTACAAGGCGGTGAAACTGGGGCTGGTCGATCCCGCGCGCTCGGTCCAGATCGGCATCCGCACCCATTGCGACAGCGACCTTGGCTTCAACGTGATCGACGCCCGCACCGTGCACGAGACCGGCACCGCCGCCGCCGTGGCCCGCGCCAGGGCGATCGTCAGGGCGCACCCGACCTACCTCACCTTTGACATCGACGCGCTCGACCCGGCCTTCGCCCCCGGCACCGGCACCCCGGTCTGGGGCGGGCTGGCCTCGTGGCAAGCCGCCGCCATGCTGCGCGATCTAGCGGGGATCAATCTGGTTGGCGGTGATGTGGTCGAGGTCTCGCCGCCCTACGATCCCACCGGTTCGACCGCCATCGCCGGGGCGCATGTCGCCTATGACCTGATCTGCCTCTACCACTGGATCCGCCACCACGCCTGACCCCCGCCTTCTTCTTTTCGCAAATACCCTCGGGGGGTGCGGGGGGCAGACGGCCCCCCGCCCTTGACCGCCGGCCGTACATCGGTCAAACCGCCGCGATGGTGCCGATGGCAAAACTCGACCAGATCACGCAGCGCTTCGAGTTTCTCGAGGCGCGGCTGGCGGCGGCTGTGGGGCACGCCGAGATCGCGGATCTGAGCCGCGAATATACCGACCTCAAACCGGTAGTCGCCGAAATTGCCGCTTACCGCCGGGCGCTGGCCGAGCTCGACGAAGCCGAAAAGATGCTGGCCGATCCCGACCTGCGCGCCTTGGCCGAAGCCGAAATCATGGCCCTCAAGGCCCGCCTGCCCGCGATGGCGCAGGCGCTGCGGCTGGCGCTGCTGCCCAAGGATGCCGCTGACGCCGGGGCCGCAATCCTCGAGATTCGCCCCGGCACCGGTGGCGAAGAGGCGGCGCTGTTTGCCGCCGATCTGCTAAGGATGTATCAGCGCTACGCCGAACAGCGGGGCTGGAAATTCGAGATTCTCAGCCATCAGGACTCGGATCTGGGCGGCATCCGCGAAGTCACCGCCGATGTCCAGGGGGCCGGGGTATTCGCCCGCCTCAAGTTCGAATCCGGCGTGCACCGGGTGCAGCGGGTGCCCGAAACCGAGGCGCAGGGTCGGGTGCATACCTCGGCCGCGACCGTTGCCGTTCTGCCCGAGGCCGAAGAGCTGGCGCTCGACATTCCGGCCTCGGATCTGCGCATTGACACCATGCGCGCCTCGGGCGCCGGCGGGCAGCATGTCAACACCACCGACTCGGCGGTGCGGATCGTTCATATCCCGACCGGCATCATGGTGACCTCGGCGCAGAAATCGCAGCACCGCAACCGCGACATCGCGATGCAGGTGCTGCGCGCGCGGTTGCTCGAGCGCGAACGCGCCCGCATTGATGACACCCGCGCCGCCGACCGCAAGGCGCAGGTCGGTTCGGGCGATCGCTCGGAACGCATCCGCACCTACAACTTTCCCCAAGGCCGCCTGACCGATCACCGCATCAACCTCACGCTCTACGCGCTGACACAGATCATGGCGGGCGATCTCGATCCGGTAATCGACGCCCTGATCGCCCATGATCAGGCGGCCAAGCTGGCCGAGATCGAGGCATGACCGTCGCGGGTGCCCTGCGCGCCGCCACGGCCCAGTTGATGCAGGCCGGGATTGCCGGGGCTTCGGGCGATGCGCGCCATCTTGTCGCCCATGCCGCAGGACTTGATCCCGACCTCCTGACCCTGCACCTGACCGACGCGTTTGACGCGGCGGCCGAGGCGCGCCTGGCCCACGCCCTGACCGCCCGCGCCCGCCACCAGCCGGTCAGCCAGATCATCTGCAGCCGCCTGTTCTGGGGCCGTCGATTTCGCGTGACCCGCGACGTGCTCGACCCTCGCCCGGAAACCGAGTGCCTGGTCGCGGCGGCGCTGGCGCAACGGTTCCGCAGGGTGCTCGATCTTGGCACCGGCACGGGGGCCATTCTGCTGACCTTGCTGGCCGAACGCCCCGAAGCCCGCGGCCTTGGCACCGACCTGTCGGAGGCCGCCCTGGCGGTGGCGCGCGCCAATGCCGCAACGCTGGGGCTGGCGTCGCGCACCGAGTTTGCAACCGCCGACTGGTGCACGGGCCTCACCGGGCGGTTCGATCTGATCGTCGCCAATCCGCCCTACATCGCGGCCGCTGACGTGCCGGGCCTTGCCCCCGAGGTGCGCGACTGGGAGCCCCACCTCGCGCTGACCCCCGGCGGCGACGGACTGGATGCCTACCGCCGCATCGCGGCGGGTGGCGGCCCTCTGCTTGCCCCCGGCGGGGTGGTATTGCTCGAGATCGGGCCCACCCAATCGGCCCCGGTGACGGCGCTGCTGACCGCAGCCGGCCTGATCTGCGGCCCGACGCTGCCTGATCTTGACGGGCGCGACCGGGTGGTGGTGGCCCGCCTGCCCTGAGTCGGACCAAAGGCAAACCCGTCCGTTGGGGCGGCATCACGCGCCCGACCTGTGGCGATTTTGGCAGATTCCGGCCCGGTTTCGGGATTTTGCGCAAATTTCCCTTGTCAGTGCGGCCGCCCCGTGTTTACTCAATGCCACGCGACGAGGGAATGGCGGCTTTGCCGTTTCCCGCGCGGTCAAGCCAAAAAGCTCGACACGCTCCGGCCCGATATTCGAGCGGGTTTCACGCCTCAAAGCCGCAGGCGTTCGAGCCAAGCCAGATCATTCTGGATACAAGGACAAGATGAGATCCTCCAAGTCCCGTTCGCGTTCCAAACCGAACCGCCCGCGCCCCTTTGGCAATATCATCAACCGCGTCTTCGACAGCTCTGGCCCCGAAGGCAAGGTTCGCGGCACGCCACAGCAGATCATTGAAAAGTATATCTTCCTCGCGCGCGATGCGCAGCTGTCGAACGACCGGGTTGCGGCCGAGAACTTCAACCAGCACGCCGAGCATTACACCCGCCTGCTGGCCGAAGCGCAGCGCGAACTTGCCGCCGAGCAAGAGGCGCGGCAAAGCCAGCAGCAGCAGCAACGCGATCAGCAACCGCGCGATCAGCAAAATCGCGACCAACAACGCGACCAACAGCCCCGCGACCGCCAGCCGCGAGAAGACCGGGGCGAATATCGCGCCGATTTCCGCGCCGGCCCGCGCCCGGATAGCCAGGACAACCGCATTGGCGACCAGCATTACGCGCGCCATGGCGACGTGATCGACCTGTCGGAAACCCCGGTCGATGATACCGGCCTGATCGAGACCCCGGAATCGCGCCCGCGCCCGACCCAGACGCGCCCCCGGGAGCCAGGCGAGGCGGCGGCGGTTGCCCCGCGCCCGATGGGCGACACCGCAACGGATGCGCCCGCCGGGGCCGATGTCGCCCGCCCGCGGTCGGACAATCCGCCGCGCCGCCCCCGCCCGCCGCGCAAACCGCGCAGCGACAAACCGGCCGACGACAACCCTGCCGGCGACGACGGCAAACCAGCCCCCGGCGGGTCACGCGAAGCCGCCGAGTGACCCTGACGGGGCTTCACGGCCTCGCCACTTCGCGCGCCAGGGCACAGAACCGCTCCAGCGAAATTTCCTCGGGGCGCGCGGTCGGCGCGATTCCGGCGGCGCGCAACCGCGCTTCGATGTCGGGGGTCAGCGCCTTCAGGCTTGAGCGCAGCATCTTGCGGCGCTGGTTGAAGGCCGTCGCCGTCACCCGCCCCAGCACCGCCTGATCCGCCGCAAACCGCGGCGCCTCCAGCGGGGTGAAATGCACCACCGCCGAATGCACCTTGGGGGCGGGGGTAAAGGCTTCCGGCGGCAGGGTCAGCACGATCTTCGGCTCACAGCGCCACTGCGCCAGCAGCGCCAGGCGCCCGTAGGCCGCGGTCCCCGGTCGCGCCACGATGCGCTCGGCCACTTCCTTCTGGAACATCAGCGTCAGGCTGTCCCAGAATGGCGGCCAAACGGGCGGCGTCAGCCAGCGGATCAACAGCTCGGTGCCGATGTTGTAAGGCAGGTTGGCCACCACCTTGACCGGCAGCGACATGAGGCTGGCCGCATCCAGCGCCAGCGCGTCGCCCGCAACCACCTCGAGCCGCCCAGGATAGGCGGCCGCCACCTCGGCCAGTGCCGCCACACAACGCCCATCCTTCTCGACCGCCAGCACCCTCCGCGCCCCTTCGGCCAGCAGCCCGCGCGTGAGCCCCCCCGGCCCCGGCCCGATCTCGAGCACATCGCAGCCGCGCAAATCGCCCGCCGCCCGCGCGATCCGCGCGGTCAGATTCAGATCGAGCAGAAAGTTCTGCCCAAGCCGCTTTTTCGCCACCAGATCATGCGCCGAGATCACCGCCCGCAGCGGCGGCAGGCCATCAAGCGCCGCCATCGCCCCGCCCCTTCTTCTTTTCCCAAATATCCCCGCCGGAGGCCCCTGCCCTCACCGCCGCCGCGCCCGTGCCATCTGCTGCGCCAGTCGCAACGCTGCCACCAGGCTGGCCGGATCGGCCAGCCCGCGCCCGGCAATATCGAAGGCCGTGCCATGATCGGGCGAGGTGCGGATGAACGGTAGCCCCAACGTCACGTTCACCCCGCCGGCGAAATCGAGCGTCTTGATCGGGATCAGCGCCTGGTCGTGATACATGCAGATCGCCACGTCATAGTGCACCCGGGCCGCGGCGTGAAACATCGTGTCGGCGGGCAGCGGCCCGGCAATCGCCATGCCCTCGGCGCGCAGCCGCGCCAGCACCGGGGCAATCAGCGCGATCTCTTCGCCTCCCATCGCCCCGCCTTCGCCGGCATGGGGGTTCAGCCCCGCCACCGCCAGCCGGGGGGCAGCGATGCCGAAATCGCGGATCAGCCCGGCATGGGTGATGTGGATGCTGGCTTCGAGCAGATCGGGCGTCAGCGCCTGCGGCACCTGCGCCAGCGCGATGTGGATCGTCACCGGCACCACCCGCAGCGCGGGGCAGGCCAGCAGCATCACCACCCGCTCCACCCCCGCCAGCGCCGCCAGATATTCGGTATGGCCGGGGTAGGCAAAGCTCGCCCCCTCCTTGAGCACCTTCTTGTTGATCGGGGCGGTGCACAGCGCGGCCGCCTCGCCCGCCTGTACCAGCGCCACGGCGCGGGCGATCACGGCGATGACCGCCGCCGCATTGGCGGATTCGGCCACCCCCGGCTTGCCGATCGCGGGAAACGCGTGCACCAACACCGGCAGGCAGTCGGGTGCCACCGACAGCGCCTCGCGCGGCGCGGCAATCGCCTGCCAGCGCGCGCCCGGCGGCAGGTGACGCGGATCCCCGATCCACAAGAACGGCACCTCGGCCCCCAGCACCGCCCGTGCCTTGAGCGCAATCTCAGGTCCGATCCCGGCCGGTTCGCCGCAGCTTAGGGCAATCGGCGCCTCTGTCATTGCCGTGCTCACGGCTCGCGGATGATGGCGTTGGCGCGCAGGTCGGCCAGATAGTCGTCGGCATAGCCCGACAGACGTTGGTTCGCCAGTTGGGCGCGCACCGCGTCGCGGGTGGGGGCGGCCTCGAACAGCGGCGCGCGCGCACACAGCATCAAAAACACCCGCGCCCCGCCGCGCACCAGCGCGGTCGAGCTTTCGCCCGCATCAAGTCGCGCCAGTTCCAGCGCCACATCCTGCGGCACCTCGGCCAGTGGTTTGGTTTCGCGCAGCAAATGCTCGGCGGGCAGCCCCTTGGCCAGGCCATAAAGGTCGTCGCAGCTATCGGCCTTGGCGTGCAGCCGCGCCAGTTCGGCAGCGGCATTGCCGTTGTCGGGCACCAGAAACTGCGCGTAATCGACCGTCACCGAGGTTGGCGCGGGCTGTGGCAGCGCCTTCCGCGCCTGCAACTGGAACAGGGCGACACCGCCGGTCACGGCCACCGGATCCGACACTTCGCCCGGCGACAAGGCCACGATGAACGGCGCAATCGCGGGCGGCAGGTTGGCCAGCGGCATCCAGTCCAGCCGCCCGCCGCGTGCCGCCGAGGCCGCCGCCGAGCGACTGCGGGCAAGCGCCCCGAAACTGGCGCCATTGTCGATCTCGGCCTTGAGCCGGATCGCCTCGGCCATCGCGGCAACTTCCTGACCGGCGGGCGCTGCGATCACCAGCTCCGACACCTGAACCGTCACCGCCGCCTGTTGGCTGGCCGCGGCAAGCGCGCGATCGATCTCGGTCTCGGAAATGTTGGCCCGCGCCCCGAATTTGGTGCGCACCACGTCGCGCCAGATCACCCCCGCCTCGACGAAGTCGCGGAATGTCTGCGCCTCGACCCCAGCCTTGCCCAACTCGGCGACAAAGTCATCGGCGGTCAGGTTGGCGCGTCCGGCAAACTCTTCCATCCCGGCCTGGATCTGCTCCGGTGTCACCGCTAGCCCAAGCTGCTTGGCCGCCGTCAGCCGCAGCCGGTCTTCGATCAGGTTTTTCAGCGCGATTTCTTCGGTGCTGCCGGGCGCGCGCAACAACTGCATGAACCGCATCCGCTGCGCCAGCTCGAATTCGGTGACCGCCCGGTCATTGATGTAGATCCGTGGCGCAAACGGATTGCCCTGCGCCAAGCTGGGGCTCGCTTGGGTGAACACCAGGAGGCCGACGGAAATCAGGGTGGCAAGGTGCATCATCTTGGGCATTCTCATCACAAGGTCAGCAGTTGTAGGATCACGGGCAAGGCGCGGGTCCGGGGGTCATCGCCGGCACGCCCGCGCCGGACCGGCTGCAGTGCCGCCGCCAAACCCCAACAGACTGACCGCAAGGCTGAAGTCCGTGGTTGGGTCCACACTAGTCGAGGACGTAAAGCGACGCGAGAGGGAAAGATCAATCGTCAGGCATTCGTTGCGAAACTCCAGCCCCAGTCCGGCATCGGACGCGCGCGCGGCTACCAGATCATAGCGCGTGGTGGTCTTGGCGGTCCAGTTCGGGGTCAGGCTGACGTGGCCGTCGAGGTAGAACTCCGAGGTGTCGATCGGGCGGTTTTCGGATGGATCGGCAATCATCCAGACATAGCTCGATCCCAGCCCATACTTCGCCCGGTTAACGTCCAGCCGCAATTCGGCCTTGGTCATTTCAAGAAAATCATTGAACAACAGGCGGTTGGTCAACATCACCTGGTTCGCCAGGGTCAACTGGCCCGCCGCCAGCCAATCCGAGTGCACCCCGCTTAAGCCCGAGGCCGGGCCGAACTGGCCCGGATCGGTGGCGCGCAGCACCCGCCCGAGCGTGACCCCGAGGCTCCAGCCCTGCGGATCAAGGCGGGTCCAGCTTAGCCCGAGATTGGCGCGCAGGCCGCTTTCGTAGGCGTCCGACCCGGCAAAGCGGTTGAGCGAAAAAAGGTTGCCTTCGTCGAATTCGACCAATGCCGAATCCTCGTTGGGCAGGGCGGCGCCGGATTTCGGGCTGGCGACCAGTTGCACCACCGGCTCGATCACATGACTGGCCCCGCCCGGCCCGCTGGCGACCCAAGGCCAGCGCAACTCGACCGCCGCGGCTCCGTCGAAGCGCGTGGTGGTGCCTTGATAGACCGCATCCTGACGGATGGTGTAGATGTCGCCTGCGGTCTGGGCCTGCATCGCCCCCAGCACCCCGCCCGGCAACACGAAGCTGCGCCGCCAGTCGAGCCGCGCCGACACCCGGCCAAGGTCGCGCCCGTCGGCCACGCCATCTCCGTTGGTGTCAAGCGGATCGGTCGAGCTGCGATAATGGCTGTGGGTCTGCAATTGCAGGCCCGCCTCGCCGCCCAGGGGCCCGCCGCTGAAACGGCGGTGAAACGTCATGTCCCCCACCAGCGATGGCAGGCTGGCATTGTCTTCGCCGGCCCGGATCGACTGGAATTCGATCAGCCGCCCCGAGATGTATTCGTTGCGCCGCGCCCGGGTGATCTCGATCCGGCTGTCGATCCGGTCCTGTTGCGAAATGCCGTAGTCCAGCAGGTAGGCCGGGTCACTGACGGTTTCGAGGTGGAAGCGCAGATCAAAGTCGCGCGGCAGATCGAACGCGCCGTCGGCCAGCAGATAGCCGCGCGCCTGACCCGGCAGCAGATCGTCGTAGGACAACGCGCCGTTGATCTCGAGCGAGCCGGTGGGGAAAGCTTGGCGATAGCGGGCTTCCAGCGTGCGCCCGTTGCTGGTGGTCAGGTAGGGCGTCAGCGTAAGATCGCGCGACGGCCCCATGACGATGAAATAGGGCACCTTGACCCCGGACCCGAGGCCGCTGGTGGTGCGCAGGCTGGGGCGCAGAAAGCCGGTGGCGCGCGCAAGTGTCGGGTCGGGCATGCGCAGGTGCGGCAGATAGAACACCGGCACCCCGGCAACCAGCAGTTGCGCCTGATCGAAATATAGCTGCTGCGCCAGTTGGTCGTGCACCACCCGGCCGGCGCGTATTTCCCAGAGCGGCACCGGGTTTGCGGCGCAGACCTGACACGACGACGCCACCGTATCGGAAAACTGGGTATAGCGTCCGCCGACTCGCAGCATCTGCGCCGCCGCCAGTTGCAACTGCTGGTTCAGCACCAGCCGGGCGCTGGTCAACACACCCTCGCTCAGATCGGCGGCGAGATCAGCCTGACTGGCCAGGATGAAGCTGCCGCTTGCATCCGACAGCACGATCGGCCCCTCGATCAGCAGCCGGTCGGTGGTGGCGTTGTAGGTGATGCGGCTCGCCCGCAAGCGGCGGCCCTGGTAAAGCACCTCGACCGCGCCATCGGCGATCAGCGTGCTGTCACCCGCCAGCATCACCCGGTCGGCAATCAGCATAGCCGCGTCCTGCGCTTGCACACCGCCAGCCGCGGCCAGCAGCCAGAGGCCAAGCGCCAGCACAAAAGCACCGATGTGGCGCATCAGCCATCCTCTTGATGCAGCAGCAGCCCGAGCGCCAGAAGGGTAGCCGCGGCCGGCGGACCCCAGGCCGCCAGCACAACCGGAATCTGGCCGTTGTCGCCAAGCACTTGCGCGAAATTGCGCAGAAAGAAGATCGCAAACCCACCGAGCAAGGCCAACAGCACCATCAGGCCCGACTTGCCCGCCCGGCTGTGACGCATGGTGAACCCTGCCGCCACCAGCACCATCGCCGCCAGCAGCAGCGGCAAAGCCAGTTCAGATTGCAGCCAGACGCGGTGGTTGCGGGCCGAAAAGCCCGCCCGCTCCAGCCCGGCAATATAGGCAGGAAGGCTCCAGATCGCGATTGCCGCAGGCTTGCCGAAACTGTCGCGGATCGCATCGGGGGTAAGGTCGGAGGCCAGCATGGTGCTGGCCACGGTCAGCGCCGCGGCTTCGGGGTTGGGGGCAGCAAAGACCCAGCTTTTGGCCCCGGTCAATTTCCACGCCCCCGGCACCAGGCGCGCGGTCTCGGCCTCGACCCGGGTCAGGGGCACCCCATCACTGCCGAACGACAGAAAGCTGACGCCGAACAGTTGGGTGCCGTCGGCATTGGCACGCGACGCGTGGACCACGGTCTGGCCGCCGTCGCCCCCCTGGCGCAACCACAGCCCGTCGTCGCTGACCGACAGCACGCTGGCGCTGCCATGCGCCAGGGTGGCCACCTCGACATCATATTCCTTGATGGTTGCGGCAACCAGCGGGTTCAGCACCGCCACGGCCAGCACTCCGGTCGCCAGCGCAGCCAGCACCGGGGTCGCCAGAAAGCGCAGCCCCGACTGCCCCGCGGCCCGCACCACCACCAGTTCGCTTGACCGCGCGAGACCGAGAAACAGCGCAATTGCTGCCAGAATCGTGATCAGCGGTAGAATGCGATAGAGGCTTTCGGGCACATTCAGCGCCGCGAGATGCATGGCCTGCCCAAGGCTGATGCCGACCCCCTGAGCGGAAAAGCGGCGCAATTGATCAATCGTCTCGATCAGCATCATGATGCCGAGGAAGACCAGAAATACCCACGCCAGCATCGTGCCGAAACGGCGCGCCACATAGAGGTCGAGCGTCATGGCAGCACCTCGGCGGCGGCACTGGCACCGGCGCGGCGGCGGCGTGGGTGCTCGGCCAGCCACAGCAGCGCGGCCGCCAACCCGATGCCAAGTAGCGGCGCGGCATAGACCAGCGGCCAGACCAGCGGATGGCGCAAGCCGTAGCTGGTGCTCGCGGTGCTGACAAGCTGGACCCCGATCAGCAGCACCACCGCAACCAGGATCTGGCGCCACAGGCCAACCCGGCTGAAGGCCCCGAGCAGCAGCGCCGAAAACCCCACCAGCGCCGCCGCCGTAGCGAGGAACGACTGGGCAAACCGGTTGTGAACCTCGAAACGAAAGACATCGGCACTCTGCCCGGACTCGGCCAGCAAAGCCTCGGTCGGGGTCAGCAGCTCGAAGGTGCTCAGGGCATAGACGGTGCGGCGCGGTGGCGCGCGCGAGCTCAGCACTCCCACCAGATCATAGGTGAAATCGGCAAAGCGCGTGGTTGACAGCCGGGTGCCGTCGGTCGCCAGGGTCTGCACCATGCCGTCCAGCATCACCAGTTTCGGGCCAGTGTCGCTGCGCGCCAGCAGGGCGCGGCGCGCAGTATAGGTGGTGTGGCTCTGGTGGCCGCGATCATCGGCCAGAAACAGGTCATGCAGCTCGCCGGTGGCGGAAATTTCCCGGATGTATAGCGTGATTCCGGTGGCCGGATGCAGGAACTGGCCGTCGCGCAGGAACTTGGCGGTTACGTTTTCCGAGATCTGGGCGCTGCGCAGGGCAAGGGTGGCACGGCTCGTGGGCACCAGCACATGGGTCAGCATCAGCATCATCGCGGCGACGATCAAGCCGAAGTAAAGCACCGGTCGCGCCAGCCGCAAGGCTGACAGACCGCAGGCCTGCATCACTACCAGCTCGCTTTCCTGCATCAGGCGGTTGGCCACGAAAACGGTGGCGGCGAATGCCGAAATTGCCAGCACCAGGCTGATCACGTTGGGCAGGAACAGCAGTGAGAATTCAAGAAACACCAGCGCCGTCTGGCCATCGCCGATCAACTGGTCGAACAGCATCACCGCCCGGTTCACCCAATAGACCGCCACCAGCACCAGCGAAAAGAAGCCGAACAGCATCAGCAATTGCGACAGCATATATCTGTCGAATCTCGACAACGGGCAGGCTCCCTTCGGGGCTGATGGACGGGCTGACGCTAGCCGATATCGCGGGCGGGGAAAACTCATATCTGGTCAAGCCCGGCGCCAGCCGCTAGCCTTGCGTCAAACTCGCCCACATTCTGGCCTGAACCCGGAGAGCAGACATGTCGCACCACCCCGTTTCCATCCGGTTTTGCGTGGTCGATCCCGCCGCCCTTGCCGGGGCAACAGGCCGGATTGCCGTGCTGGTCGGTGCCGGTGGCAACCTTGGGGTGGCGGGGAAAAAACTTGATCGGCTGATGCGCGGGGCACTGGCGCGCTATCTTGGGTCCGAACCCTTTGCCAAGCTCAAGCCGGGAGAATCGCAGGATCTGGCCTATCCCGCCGGACTGGTCTGCGAGGCGGTGCAGGTGGTCAAGCTCGAGCGTCGCGCCGACCCCGCCAACGCCCGCAAGGCCGGGGCCGCGATTGGCCGGGCGCTGTCGTGTGCCGGGACAGTGGTGCTGGCCGAGGGTATTGTGCGCGCCGCCGATCTGGCCTTCGGGCTGGCGCTGCGGGCCTACGATTTCGTCGCCCACAAAAGCGAAGCGCCAACCGTTCCGGGTCCGGTGACGCTGATGGTGGCGCATCCCGAGGCGGTGGCCAGTGCAGCGGGGCCGATGGCGGCGCTGGCCGAGGGCGTGTTCTTCACCCGCGATCTGGTCAACGAGCCCGCCAATGTGCTGGGCACCTACGATTTTGCCGCCCGTCTTGCCGCGATGAACGAGCTGGGGCTCGAGGTCGAAATCCTCGAGGAAGACCAGCTTGTGCGCCTTGGCATGGGCGCACTTCTGGGGGTGGGGATGGGGGCCGAGTCACCCTCGAAAGTGGTGGTGATGCAGTGGCGCGGCGGGGCGGCGGGTGCGGCCCCGCTGGCGTTGGTCGGCAAGGGTGTGGTGTTCGACACCGGCGGCATTTCGATCAAACCGGCGCTGGGCATGGAAGTGATGACGATGGACATGGGCGGGGCGGCGGTGGTGGCCGGGGTGATGCGCACCTTGGCGCTGCGCAGGGCCCGCGCCAATGTGGTCGGGCTGGTCGGGCTGGTCGAGAACATGCCCGACGGCCGGGCACAGCGCCCCGGCGACGTGGTGAAATCCATGAAGGGCGACACCATCGAGGTGATCAACACCGATGCCGAGGGCCGTTTGGTGCTGGCCGATGTGCTGTGGTATGCCCAGGACCGGTTCAAGCCCGCTGCCCTGATCGACCTTGCCACCCTGACCGGCGCAATCATCGTGGCGCTGGGGCATGAAAATACCGGGGTGTTTGCCAACGACGACGCGCTCTGCGCGGCCTTCCTGCGGGCCGCGACGGAGGCGGGCGAGGGAGCGTGGCGGATGCCGATGGGGCCGGCCTATGATGAGCGGCTGAAATCGCGCATCGCCGACATGGTCAATTCCTGTGGCCGCGACGGGGGGGCGATTACCGCCGCCCAGTTTCTGGCGCGATTTGTGAAGCCCGATGTGCCCTGGCTGCACCTTGACATCGCGGGCACCGCGCTGCGGAAAGAGGACACGGTTCTTGCCCCCAAAGGCGCGACCGGCTGGGGGGTGTGCGCGCTCGACCACCTGATCCGCGACCGGTTCGAGGAGTGAGCGCTTGACGCAGGTGTTGTTCTATCACCTGACGCGCTCGCCGCTCGAGGTCACGGCCCGGGCGGTGCTGGGCAAGGCCTGGGCAGCGGGTTGGCGGGTGATGCTGCGCGGCACCGACCGCGCGACGCTGGCGAAGCTTGATGCCGCGCTTTGGCTCGGGCCGGAAGATGGCTTTCTGCCCCATGGTCTTGACGGCGGGGCGCAGGATGGCGATCAGCCGATCCTGCTCGGATGCGGGCCGATCGGCAATGGGGCGCAGACCCTGATGCTGGTCGAGGGGGCGGTCGTCGATCTGGCCGAGGCCCGCGCCCTGGAACGGGTCTGGGTGCTGTTCGATGGCGGCGACGAGGCCGCCGTCAGCGCCGCCCGCGCCCAGTGGAAATTCCTGACCGGGGCCGGGGTGGCGGCGCAATACTGGTCCGAAGCCGACGGTGGCTGGGAAAAGAAGTCGAGCGGCGCGCCCGCCACCCCCTGACGCCGCCACGCCGAAGCCCGCGCCCGTGACCCGCGCCATTGCGGGCGGGCGGGGGCGGGAAGGCGGGGGCGCGCGGGCGGGGGGGCCGGACGAGCGAGGCCACGCCTCACTGATGCAGCATCGGGTGGGTCCCGCCGCTGACGCGACCGGGGCGCACATGACTCCGGTTTCGGGCATTGAAATGCCCGTGCCCTGCCTCCGGCAGGCTGCCCTCTTGCGCGCGCCCGGCGGTCGGCTTAGGGCGGGGCCGGACCGCGCCTGATGGAGACACCGCATGACCGCCCCGCCCGCGACCGCCCTTGACGCCGCCCATGCGGGGATGAAAACCAGCCCGGATGACGGTGCCGCCCGCTTGCGCTATTATGAACGGCTGGCGGATGGCGAGCTGTTCTTGCTGCTGGCGGCGGAAGCCGAAGGCGACAGTCTGGTGCCGAAGGTGTTCGATCTTGCCGAGGGTCCGGTGGTGCTGGCCTTCGATCTGGAAGAACGGCTGGCCGAATTCGCCGCTGGGGTGGGGGTGCCTTATGCGGCACTGCCTGGGCGGGTGATCGTGACGACGCTGGCCGGTCAGGGGGTAGCGCTGGGGGTGAACCTCGGCGTGGCCCCATCGGCGCTGCTGCTGGAACCCGCGACGCTCGACTGGCTGGCAGCACTTCTGCGCCAGGGCCCGGCGGAAACCGAGGGTCACCCGCAAGCCTTCCATCCCCCCGCAGCCCTGCCGCCGGGCCTGGTGCAGGGGCTGCGCACCAAACTAGCCCGCGCGGGGGGGCTGGCAAGCCATGCCCTGCTGGCGGGTGTGACCTACAAGGGCGGGCGCATCGGCCACATGCTGGCGTTCATTGATGCCCAAGCCGGTGCCGAGGCCCCGCTGGCGCGTGCCTGTGCCGAAACCCTGACCTTTTCGGGGGTGGACGCGGGCGAGATGGATGTGACATTTCTGGCCGGTGGCGACCCGGCCTGCGCCGCCATGGCCGCCGTAGGGTTGCGGTTCGATCTGCCGCCGCCCTTGGAGGCCCGAGTTGCCGCACCGCCCAAGGCCCCCGGCTCGGATCCAACACGTCCGCCGATCCTGCGTTAAACCGGAAAATTATGGGGTATTATCATACCCAAATTGCAAGTCATTGGTTCCAAGCGCTAAAATTACCACCGCGTGACTTGACTGCGAAATTCCCTTGCGACATACACCGCCATCCGAGACCCCGGGGCAGCCGCCCTCCAGTTCATAGGGTATGAAATGAAAACCTTTACCGCAACGCCTGCGGACATCACCAAGAAGTGGATCCTGATCGACGCCGAAGGCGTGGTTCTGGGTCGCCTTGCGGTGATTGTCGCCAACATCCTGCGTGGCAAGAACAAGCCCAGCTTCACGCCGCACATGGACATGGGCGACAACGTGATCGTGATCAACGCCGGCAAGGTGCAGATGACCGGCAACAAACGGGCCGACAAGCGCTATTACTGGCACACCGGCCACCCCGGCGGGATCAGGTTCCGCACCGCGGCGCAGGTGCTGGACGGGGCCCACCCCGAGCGCGTTCTGGTCAAGGCGGTCGAGCGGATGATCACCCGCAACAGCCTTGGCGCGCAGCAAATGACCAACCTGCGGGTCTATGCCGATGCCGCGCATCCGCACGAGGCCCAGCAACCTGTCGTTTTCGACGTCAAGTCGATGAGCCCCAAGAACCACCGGAGCGCATGAGCATGACCGATATCAAATCTCTCGACGATCTGAAGTCGGTCGTAACCGAGGCGCCAGCAGTTGCGGTCGCCGCTCCGCGGGTTGCCGTGCGCGATGCACAGGGCCGCGCCTATGCCACTGGCAAGCGCAAGAACGCGATTGCCCGGGTCTGGATCAAACCGGGCAGCGGCAAGGTGGTGGTCAACGGCAAGACCATGGTGGAATACTTCGCCCGCCCCGTGTTGCAGATGATCCTGCGTCAGCCGTTCGCGGTGGCCGGGGTCGAAGGCCAGTTCGACGTGACGGCGACGGTGGCCGGCGGCGGGCTTTCGGGTCAGGCCGGGGCGGTCAAGCACGGCGTCTCGAAGGCGCTGCAACTTTACGAGCCCGGCTTGCGCGCCGCATTGAAAGCCGCCGGTTTCCTAACCCGCGACAGCCGGGTGGTGGAGCGCAAGAAATACGGCAAGGCCAAGGCGCGCAGGAGCTTCCAGTTCTCCAAGCGCTGATGCCGGAGCAGGGGTTATCCTGACGAACGATTGGAAAGCGCAGCTCGTCGGCTGCGCTTTTCTTTGAAACCGAGCGGGCTTGGCTGATGCAATACCGGCGTGAAATTGACGGGCTGCGGGCCGTGACGGTGGTTCCGGTCATCCTGTTTCACGCCGGATTCAGCGCCTTCAGCGGTGGATATGTCGGTGTTGACGTTTTTTTCGTCGTCAGCGGCTACCTGATCACCAGTATCCTTATTGCCGAGCTCGAGGCGGGCAAATTCTCGCTGTTGCGCTTTTACGAACGCCGGGCGCGACGGATCTTGCCGGCCTTGTTCACCGTAATGGCGGCGGTTATCCCGCTCGGCTGGGCCTTGATGCTGCCGAACCGGTTCAAGGACTTACTCGACAGCGTCGTTGCGGTCGTCTTTTTCGGATCGAATATCCTGTTCTGGCGCGAATACGGCTATTTCGCGCCTGAAGTCGGATTGAAGCCCCTGCTGCACACCTGGAGCCTTGCGGTTGAAGAGCAATTCTACCTGCTGTTTCCGCTTTCCTTGTTGTTGGTGTGGCGGTTTGGCCGGCACCGGGCGCTGTGGGCGATTGCGGCTGTTGCTGTCATCAGCCTGCTGATCAGCGAATGGGCCGCGCGTTTTGCTCCGACCGCCAATTTCTACCTTGCCCCGCCGCGCGCCTGGGAATTGATGGCGGGGGCGATCTGTGCCTTCGTTCTGGCCGGGCGTGCGCCATGGTCCGGTAATGTGTCGAGCATCATCGGCTTGGGGTTGATCATCGGGTCGGTTTTCATTTACGATGAAAGAACCCCGTTTCCAAGTGCTTATGCCCTGGTGCCGGTCGGGGGAACCGTGTTGATCATCTTGCATGCCGGGGCGGGAACCCTTGTGGCGCGCCTGTTGTCCAGCGCGGGCTTCGTCGGAATTGGATTGATTTCGTATAGTGCGTATTTATGGCATCAGCCGATATTTGCCTTCACCCGGCTGAGTGGTTTCCGCGATCCGAATGGACTGGTGTGGGGCGGCCTGTCAGTGCTTGCCTTCGCATTGGCCTGGGTGACCTGGTATTTTGTCGAGCAACCGGTCAGAAAACGTGTAAACCCGCTTTTTGCGACGCGCCGTCAGGTATTTACTGCCAGCGCGGGCGCGGGTGCGGTGTTTGTGATGATTGGCCTTGCTGGCCATTTCTCGAATGGCTTTTATTATCGCATGACCCCTGCAGAGCGGGCAGTCTTCCAATATTTAGATTACCCGGTGACGGACTTTTACCGCAAGGGAACATGCCTTTTGACAGCCGACCAGAATTACCGCGATTTCGAGGAAAGCTGCTGGCTTTCGGCGCAAAGCCTTTTGATTGGCGACAGTCATGCTGCAGCGTTTGGGCTGGGTATCAGGGCGGATTACAAAGTCGGCGAGCTGACGCAAACCTCTTGTCCGCCGTTATTGGATTTCGTTGTCGTCAATCAGCCATCTTGCCGTGGCATCAACGATTTCAGGTTCAAGATCATCGAGCAGACGCGGCCGAGGAACGTCTATCTCCATGCCGCCTGGCTCGAGTATTGGTACAAGCCCGGCTTTCAGAAAAAGTTCGCGCAGACCTTGTCGCGGCTTTCGGCGGTTGGCTCGCGAGTGGTCATCATCGGGGGCGTGCCGCGCTTCTATCCCAACCTGCCAGAGATGATCCTGACCAACCATACCGATCTGGTGCCGGGAGCGGTTGTCAGAGTGCATCTGGCGGCGCTGCGCCAAGTCAATGCCGAGTTGCGTCGGGTCGGATTGCGATATGGGGCGCAGTTCTGGGATCCGATTGAAAATCTCTGCTTGGGCGATGACTGTCTCGCCGTTGTTGCGCTTCAGGACGCCGACTTCAGGGCGCTGGATGTCGGGTTGATGAGTTTTGACACCGGCCACCTGACGCTTTCCGGTTCGGTTCTGGTGGCCGACCGTTTCTTTGCCGATGTGGGCGAGTGACCGCGGGTCGGCCGAGGGGCGGCCCACTGGCCTGTTGTGCCGGTCTCAAAAAAATGATCAAATCATTATCTTGCTATAACAATATGTTAACCGCAAATCTTGGCGGAACGCCGGGCGTGCAAGCCAATTTTCCCTTCCCATGACGCAATCCATATGCCAGAAAAAGCGCAAATACGCCGCTGACAGGGGGCAAAATGAAAAACCGCACGAGGTGGGGCCACTTCAGAAATTCTGAAGCCGCCAGTGGCCTGCTGCTGCTCAGTCCGACCGCGATCTACGCGATCCTGATGCTGGCGGCGCCGCTGGCCACGATCACGCTCTACTCGGTGTTCAAGGATGACTACCTGACCATCATTCGCGAATTCACCTTTGACAACTACATCGAAGCCTGGACCAACGTGCAGATCCGCACGGTGATGATCCGCTCGCTCGGGGTGTCGCTGTCAGTCACCGCCGTGACCGTGCTGCTGGCCTTTCCGGTGGCCTATTTCGTGTCGTTCCACGTGCCGCCCGCGCGCAAGTCGATGTGGTTGTTTCTGATCACCATTCCGTTCTGGACCAGCTACCTGATCCGGGTGTTCCTGTGGAAGGTGATCCTGGGCTACAACGGCGTGGTCAATTCGGGTCTGCTGGGGCTGGGGGTCATCGACGAGCCGCTGACCTTCATCCTTTACAACGTCAACGCGGTGGTGATCACGCTGGCGCACGCCTATGCGCCGTTCGCGATCCTGCCGATCTTCGTGTCGCTGGAAAAGATCGACCGATCCTTGCTGGAAGCCGGGCTTGACCTTGGCGAATCGAAATTCCGCACCTTCCTGCGCGTCACCCTGCCGCTGGCGATGCCCGGCGTGGTGGCCTCGGTGCTGATCGTGTTCATCCCGACGGTCGGCGATTACGTCACACCCCACCTGGTGGGCGGGCCCGAGGGGCGGATGGTCGCGAACCTGATCCAGTTGCAGTATCTCAAGCTTGACAACTACCCGCTCGGCTCGGCGCTGGCGGTCTCGGCGATGGGGGTGGTGACTATCATCAGCCTGTTGTTCCTCTATCTAAACCGCCGTTATCTGCGGGGGCCGCAATCATGACGGGGGGCTGGTTTCGCGTCTATGCCTTTGGCTACTTGATCTTTCTCTATGCGCCGATCGTCCTGCTGCCGATGTTTGCGTTCAATGACGCAACAATCATCGCGTTTCCGCTGACCGGCTTTACCACCCGCTGGTTCAGCGCCATGTTCGACAATCCGCCGCTGCATCTGGCGGTCAAGAACAGCCTGATGGTGGCGGTGACATCGTCGGTGATTGCCACCTGCCTTGGGGTGTTTGCGGCGCGGGCCTCGACGCGCTACAACTTTCCCTTGAAGGGCGGGCTGATGGGGCTGATCATGCTGCCGCTGGTGCTGCCCGAGATCATCGTGGCGGTGTCGCTGCTGGTGGTGCTGCTGGGGATCGGGGTCAACCTGTCGCTGCTGACGGTGATTCTGGGCCATGTGCTGATTTGCACCCCGTTTGCCATCGCGATATTGTCGTCGGCGTTCCAGGGGCTTGACCGCTCGCTGGAAGAGGCGGCCTACGATTTGGGCGAAACCGCGTTCTCGACCTTCCGGCTGATCATCCTGCCGCTGGTGATGCCGGGGGTGATTTCAAGCCTGCTGATCGCGTTCACCATCAGCCTTGACGAATTCATCATCGCCTTCTTCCTTGCGGGCACCGAGACAACGCTGCCGATCTATATCTTTTCGCAGTTCCGCTTTCCCAAGGCGGTGCCAGTGATCATGGCACTCGGGACGATCCTTGTCTGCCTGTCGATCACCCTTTTGACCATTGCCGAAATTTTCCGCCGCCGTGGTATCGCCAAGGCCGGTGGCAAGGATAGCGGAGGCTTCCTGTGAGCGCTGAAAAACCCACGATGATCGAGTTCAGGCGTGTGCAGAAATACTACGGCGATTACCACGCCCTGCGCGGAATCAACGCCAGCATCCGGGCGGGCGAGTTCTTCTCGCTGCTCGGGCCGTCCGGTTGTGGCAAGACCACGCTGCTGCGCACCATCGCGGGCTTCGAGGGTATCTCGGACGGCGCGGTGCTGGTCGATGGCAAGGACATGGCCGGGGTGCCGGCCAATCAGCGCCCGACCAACATGGTGTTCCAGAGCTACGCCATCTTTCCCCACCTGACGGTGGCCGAAAATGTCGGCTTCGGTCTGCGTCGGGCGCGGTTGCCAAAGGACGAGCTGGCGCGTCAGGTCGGGACGGCGCTGGAGATGGTGGGGCTTTCGGGCTATGGCGCCCGCGCGGCCCATGCCCTTTCGGGTGGCCAGCGGCAGCGGGTGGCGCTGGCGCGGGCGCTGATCCTGAAACCCAAGGTGCTGCTGCTGGACGAGCCCTTGTCGGCGCTCGACAAGAAGCTGCGCGAGCAGATGCAGGTCGAGCTGATCAAGCTGCAACGCCAGGTCGGCATCACCTTCGTGCTGGTCACCCACGACCAGGAAGAAGCGCTGGTGATGTCGGACCGCATCGCGGTGATGTTCGAGGGCGAGATCGACCAGCTTGCCGATCCGGAAACCCTTTACCGCCACCCGACCTCGCGTCGGGTCGCCAATTTCATCGGCACGATGAACTTCATGCCGGCGACGGTGCTGGCGGAAAATGGCAGCGGGATCGAGGTCGAGGCGCAGGGCTTCGGTCGCGTGACGCTGGATGCGGCGCAGGCTGCGGGCACGCCCTCGCCCGATGGTGCGTCGATCGGCTTTCGGCCCGAAACCCTGACCATTCTGTTCGACAACCAGGCCGCGGTGGATCGCGAAAGTGTCGCCACCATCGAGGAGGTGGTCTATTACGGCGACATGACCTATTACGACGCCAGGCTGGACGGGATGCAAAGCCCGGTGCGGATCTCGATGCGCAACGTATTCGGCCGCCCGGTGCTCGACATCGGCGCCCGCGCCCGGGTGGCCTGGAGCCCCGGCGCGCTGGTGCTGTTTCGCTGAAGCCAGAACCGGGGGGCCCACCCCCCCGGACCCCCGGGGATATTTGGGAAAAGAAGAAGGGAGGCAGGCTCGCTAGCGGTCGGGCGGCAGCAACCCGAGGCCGCGCAGGTAGATGCCGATGCCGGCTTCCAGCAGATCCTCGGGTGAAAAAGGCGAGCGCGCGCCAGGGGTGCCGCGCGCGTAGAGTTCGACGACGCCGTGGCTGAGCGCCCAGATATGGGCCGAGAACATGGTGGCGGGGGGGCGCAGGACCGGGGCGATACGGGCCGATAGCTGCACCGCCGCACGTTCGAGCACCGCCTTGGCCTTGTCGGCCGCCAAGGCGAGATCGGGGTGAGCGTTGAGGTTCAGCCCGCTTTCAAACATCGCCATGTAGTGGCCGGGATACTTGCGGGCAAACCCAAGGTAGGCGCGACCGGTTGCGGAAAATGCCGCCAGCGCTGATCGCTTGCCGTCCTGGTAGGCGAATTCCATCAGGGCGGTAAAGATATGGAAGCCCTGGCGCGCCACTTCGGCGATCAGCTCTTCGCGCCCGGCGAAGTGGCGATAGACCGCCGCCGGGGTGACATCGGCGAGTTTGGCCGCCTCGGTCAGGGTGAAGCCCTGCGGGCTTTTCTCGGCAATCAGCGCCAACGCCGCCTCGACCAGCGCCTGGCGCAGATTGCCGTGGTGGTAGCCGAGCTTAGCCATGCGAAAAGGCGGCCCACAGCGCCGGTCCACCGCAGATCGTGGCGTCGGGGGTGCCGATCAGAGCCCTATCCTTGCCCTTGAAATCAATGGCCTGCAGCACGGTCTGGACCGCCGCGATGCGGGCGCGGGCCTTGTCGTCAGAGCGGATCACGGTCCAGGGGGTGCTGGCCTGGTGGCTGCGCTTCAGGGTTTGCGCGATCGCGTCGGTGTAGTCATCCCATTTCGGCAAGCCGTCAATATCGACCGGCGACAGTTTCCACTGCTTCAAGGGATCACGCTCACGCGCCAGCATGCGGCGCAACTGCTCGGCCCGGCCGACTTCGAGCCAGAGCTTGACCAGGGTGATGCCGTCATCCACCAGGATCTGCTCGAAGGCGGGAAGCTGGGCGAAGAAGGTATCGCGCTGTGCGCTGGTGCAAAAGCCGAGCACCGGTTCCACCACCGCGCGGTTATACCAACTGCGGTCGAACAGCACAACTTCGCCCGCCGCCGGCAGCCAATCGACGTAGCGCTGGAAATACCATTGCGCCGCCTCGCGGTCGGAAGGTTTGGCCAACGCCACCACCGCCGCGACGCGGGGGTTGAGGTTTTCGCGCAGCGCGTCGATGGTGCCGCCCTTGCCGGCGGCGTCGCGGCCCTCGAACACCACCACGATGCGTTTGCCGCTGGCCTTGACATCGGCTTGCAGGCGGACAAGCTGAAGTTGCAGGGCCGACATGCGGGCCGCGAAGTCTTTCTTCGTCATCTCTTCGCGGTAGGGGTAGTCGGGGGCAAGGATGTCGTCCTTGCCCGCCGCCTCGATTGCCTTGCGCACCGCCTTGGGGGCGGTCTTGCGGAAATAGTGGCTGATCGCGCCGTCGAACGGCAGGTCCATGACGGTTCCTTTCATGCTTGCGTTCGATCGGGCGTCTGCGCCGCCGGACGCAACCCGGCGCGGGCGGCGGCGCGGTGGATGGCGGCGATTACGTCGGCCGCATGGCTGTGGTGGGGCATGTGCCCGGCCCCCGCCAGCACCTTGAGCGCGGCATCGGGCAACAGGCGCGCCAGCGGCGCGGAATGAGCCGCCAGCGGAACCACGGTATCGGCATCGCCATGCACCAGCTCGACCGGCAGGGCGAGCATGGGGTAGCGCTGCGCCATGGCTTGCAGCGCCGGCTTCAGCCCGGCCACCTGTCGGGCGTAGCAGTGCAGGCTGGCGCGCCGCAGGGTCAGCCCGGCCCCGACATAGGCGCCGTAGCCGGGCGGCACCGGTGCCGGTTTGAAGATCGTGGCGATGTCATGATCGAGCCGGCTGAGGGGCGCGAAGGCGGTAAGCAGCGGCACTGCGAGGGGCGCGGAAACCGGATGCGAGGTCAGGGTGAAGAACCAGTCGAGCGGCTCGGGCCAGGGCATCGTTGCCCCCGACACCACCACCAGGGCGGCGGTCGCGGTCGGCGCGGCCAGACCCCAGGCCAGCGCCACCGCGCCGCCGTAGCTGTGGCCCAGCACCAGCGGGCGGCGGACGCCAAGCTGGGCGGCGGCGGCGCGCAGGTGATCGGCCTGCGCGGCCGGGCTGATACCTTCAGCGCCCAACCCCTCGGACCAGCCAAGGCCGGGGCGGTCGAACGCGATCACGCGAAAGCTGTCGGCAAGCTGACCCGCCAGCGCGAAGGTATAGTCGCGGGTGTTGCCACTGGCCCCATGGATCAGCACCAGGTCGGGGCCGCGACCGGTCACCACGACATGCACCCGCTTGCCCGCCACCGTCACGAACTGTCCGGTCGGGGGGTAGGCGTGATCGGCCCAGGCCTCGCGCGTGCGGGCGCGGCGGTCGATCAGAACCACGCCGCCGCCCAGCACGGCGCCACCGGCAAGTAGGGTGTTAACAACCAATGCGGTCAATCTCGTAGGGGGTGGATTGGTAGATCTCGTTGATCCAGTTGCCGTAAAGCAGGTGAGCGTGGCTGCGCCAGCGGTTCAGGGGCTGGCGCAAGGGGTCGTCGTCGGGATAGTAGTTCAATGGCACGTTGATCGCAGCCCCTGCCGCCACGTCGCGGTCGTATTCCTGCTTCAGGGTATCACTGTCGTATTCGAAATGATTGAAGATATAAAGCGCGCGGTGCGCCGGGTCTTCGATCAGGCAGGGGCCGACTTCGGCGCTGCCGAGCAGGGTTACAAGCCCCGGCGTGGCGTCGATCTCGGCTTGGCGCATTTCGGTCCAGCGCGACACCGGAATGACGAAATCATCGGAAAAGCCCCGCAGGTAGGGCGAGGCCGGGCACAGATTTTGGTGGCGAAAGCAGCCGAACGCCTTGTGCGCCAGCAGGTGTTTGCGCACCCCATGGAAATGGTTGATCATCGCCATCCCACCCCAGCACACGCCGAAGGTCGAGTGGACATGGGTCTGGGTCCAGTCCATCACCTCGCTGAGTTCGTCCCAATAGGTGACATCGGCAAATTGCAGATGCTCGATCGGTGCGCCGGTGATGATCAAGCCGTCGAACTTCTCATCCCGGACAGCAGAGAATGGCCGGTAGAACGATGCCATATGTTCGGCGGCGGTGTTGCGGGTCTGATGTTCGCTCATGCGGATCAGCGAGAGCTCGATCTGAATCGGCGTGGCCCCGATCAACCGGGCAAACTGGGTTTCGGTCTGAATCTTCTTCGGCATCAGGTTCAGCAAAGCGATCCGAAGCGGCCTGATCTCCTGGGTTGTCGCCCGTTCCGGCGACATCACCATGACGCCTTCCTTTTGCAGGATTTCGAACGCGGGCAGGGTGGTAGGCAGGGTGATCGGCATCAGGAGTCTTCCGGGGTGAGTGCTGCGCCCGCGTTGCGGGCGGCGATGGCGGCGGCGACCAGATCGGCAAGGTCGGCGGCGTCCCTGACCTGTGCCACAGCTTCGGCGGTGACGGTGATCCCCCAGCGCGCCATGGCCGCGTAGCGCGGCTGGCGGTGCGCCAGGGCGCGGGCATAGGTCCAGCGCACGAAGGCATCGGGATCGACCTCATGCTCGGCCTGACCCGCCTGATGGCGGTAGTCGCGCCACGCCGTGCGCAGGAATTCGGGCTGATAGTACATCGGCTTGGGGGCACGATCAAAGCGCCGGATCAGCTCGTCGGTATGGGCGTCAGAACCCTTGATCCAGACCAGCAGCATGTGGTCGACCAGCGCCCGCATGACCGGGTCGGCGGGATTTTCGGAATCAACCACCTCGCAGATCGAGCCGCCGGAATCGCAGACGAAATTGTCATAGCCGTAAATCTCGCGGGCGCGCTCGATGAAATGCGGGGTATCGAGCAGGGCCGCGATCTCGGCCTCGCGGTGCTGGGTCTGGCGACGCAGGTATTCGGCAAACGGCAACCCGCCGCGCGCCGGATTGCCGGGCTTGCCAAGGTAGGTGGAAAGCGGCGAGAGGTTGTTGAAGGTGATGTTCGAGGCGATGAATACGCTGTCGGTCAGCAAGAGCTCGCGCAGCAGGGGCACCCGCATCGCCTCGCGTTTGAAGTTGTCGGCGATGTATTCGCCCATGTAGCGGGTGCCGATGCGGTAATCGACCGAGTAGTGAAACCAGGCGCCGCTGTCGCGCAGCACGGTCGAGAGGTGGGTCTTGCCCAGACCCGACATGCCGTAAAGCAGCACCCGCTTGGCCCGGGCGGCGCGCCAGCTCTCGGCGGTGGGATAGATCATGGCGCAAGGCTCCCGGTCATGGTCCTGCAAATCCGATCCTGCCCTGTTAGCGCCGCCTCCCGGCAATTTCACGCAAAATGTGCAAACGCAAGTGTCGGGCAAGCAAAAGGCCCCGCAACGGGTGCGGGGCCGAAGGCCGGTGGTGGCGGGATCAGAAGCTGAAGCCGACCTTGACGCCCACGCCCAGCGCCTGGTTGCCGGTGAAATCGGCGGCCGGAAGGTTCGCGACCAGGGTGGTCTGCGCGTCCCCGACGTCGGCATAGGTGACACCGCTGGTGATCTCCATGTTGCCACGGGTGTAGGAGGCCGCGAGCGTGATACTGCGCTTGCCGTCAGTCGGCCCGAGGTTCGAGGCAAACCCGCCGACCGGTGCTTCATAACCCAGCGAGGCGGCGATCGACCAAGAGTCGTTAAGCTTGCGGCCAACACCAAGCGCATAGGTCACCGTGTCGCTGGAGTATGACACCAGCGGGTCGCCGGTCAGCCCGGTATAAGCGGCGGGCGAGATGTTGAAGGCGGTCCAATCCACCCAGCGCACCGAGCCGAACACGAGGGTATCGGCGGCCACACCGGTCTGGAATTCTAGGTTGACCGACTGCGGCGTGGTGATCGGCGTATCGGGGCTGGCGACACCGAATTCGGTGGTGGCCAGCGAGTGCTTTACCTCCGAGTTGTAGGTCAGCGCCACCCGCAGCGCGATGTCGGGTTTCTCGTAGGCCACGCCGACGACATAGCCTACCCCGCCGTCCGCGGCACCCTGCACGGTGTAACCGGGAACCAGGGTGACCACCGCGTTGGCGTCCATCGTCTGGTAGCGCAAGCCGCCATAGACGCTGATGTTGGATGGCATGTGATATTTCAGCAAGCCGGTGACGGCGAGCGTGTTGAGCACCGCTTCCGAGCCGCTGAGAAAGTAGGGGGCCGCGGGATAGAGCACGTCGGAGCCGAACGGCTGATCAACGATGATCGCGGCGTCGAGATTCTGGCCGATGTTGATTTTCAACGCCCCGCCCAGTTGCAGGTAGTTGAGCGCCATGTTGCCCGAAGCTCCACCCGGCGTCGGCGAAAAGGCAGTTGCAACGCCGCTGACGTCGGGGCTGATCGAGCCTAGCGAAAATTCGAGATAGTTGCCGGTCTCGAAGATCGCCGCGACCGACTGACCCGAGCGATCAATGCCGCCGGCACTGGCGGCCCCGGCGGTCAGCGCCAGCGCGCCCAAAGTTGCTGTTACCCGTTTCATGTTTGTCCCCTGGTCACCGTTACCTTCCCGGACTCTCCTCCCCGGTTGCCTTCAGTGCTACGGCGCAGGGTTCAGGCGGTCAACGAATGACGCCGCGTCACGGTAACTTTGCCGGCGACTGTGGTCGCTTTACCCGGTTTTCCGCCCGGATGTTGATCCAGTTCGCAATGAAAATCACCGCGCCGCCGATCAGGACCCAGCCGTCCAGCGGCTCGCCGTAAAGCACCATCGCGACCACCGCGATCACCGGCAGGCGGGCAAAATCAACCGGCACCACCACCGACGCCGAGGCCAGCGACAGCGCGGTGGTCAGGCAAAAATGGGCAAACACCCCGGTCAGCCCGATCAGCACCAGCCACGGCAGGCTGGCGTTTGTCGGCCAGTGCGTGACCCCGTCGGCCAGCGCGCCGATCGCGCCGAACCCGGCCTGCATCAGTGTGAGCCAGAACAGGATCGAGACGATGCTTTCGCCCCGCGTCAGCGCCTTGGTCAGGATCACCGTGGTGGCAAAGCAGATGGCCGAGGCGGCGGCGGCCACCACGCCGGGGTTGAGGGCGACAAAATCGGGGCGCGCCACGATCAGGATGCCGGCAAAGCCCAAGCCCGCCGCCAGCGCCCGCGCCGGGGTGATGCGATCGCCCAGCCATAGCGGCGACAGCAGGATCACCCAGATCGGCGAGGTGAACTCGAGCGCGAACACCTGCGCCAGCGGGATTACCGTCAGGGCCCAGAACCACAGGTTCTGGCCAGTGAAATGCACCAGATTCCGGGCGAAATGCTGGCCCAACCGATCGGCGCAAATCTCGCCCAGCCGCCCGGTGGCAAAGCCCAGCGCCAGCACCACGCTCAAGCCCACCAGCGACCGCCACAGCATGATCTCGTAGGTGTCGTGCAGGTGCGACGCTTCGCGTCCGGCCACGGCCATTGCTGAGAACGCGAGGATCGAGCCGATCATCCACAGGGCGGCGGCAAGCGGGCGGTGGGTCTGGGGCATGGCTACTCCGGCTGATCCTGCGGTGTCGCCGCTTGGCGCGGGCTTGTCCAGAGGCCGCAGGGGGGTTGCGGCGCGCCCACGTGGTGGTCAGGATCGGGCAATGGATTGCAAGGAGGTCGGAATGGCAGGCAGCATCATCATCACCGGCGCGGGCAGCGGCATCGGCCGGGCCACCGCCCGGCGCTTTGCCGAGGCAGGCTGGCGGGTCGGGCTGATCGGGCGGCGGGCCGAGACGCTGGCCGCGACCGCTGCCGGGCTGACCGGGGCGCTGGTGCTGCCCTGTGATGTCAGCGAACCGGCGGCAGTGGACAGGGCCTTTGCCACGGCGGCGGCGCGCTGGGGGCGGCTCGATGTGCTGTTCAACAACGCCGGGATGGCGCTGCCCGCCGCACCGATCAACGAGATCGCGGTGGCGGACTGGCTGGCGCTGGCGTCGGTCAACATCACCGGCTTGTTCCTTTGCGCCCGCGCGGCGTTCGGCCAGATGCGCGCTCAAGATCCGCAGGGCGGGCGGATCATCAACAACGGCTCGGTCTCGGCGCATGTGCCAAGGCCGGGTTCGGCCCCCTACACCATGTCGAAACACGCCGTCACCGGCCTGACCCGCAGCCTGGCGCTGGACGGGCGAGACTTCAACATTGCCTGCGGTCAGATCGACATCGGCAATGCCGCCACCGAGATGACCGGGCGGATGCCCAAGGGCGTGCCCCAGGCCGATGGCAGCCTGCGCGCCGAGCCGGTGATAAACGTGCGCCACGTCGCGGATGCGGTGCTGCACATGGCCGGGCTGCCGCTCGATGTGAACGTGCCGTTCATCACGGTGATGGCCACCGCCATGCCCTATCTCGGGCGCGGTTAGAGTGTGACGCGGATTGATGGGAACATTCTAACCCGCATTGCCCCGGAGTCGGTCCCCGTGTTTCCGGGCACCGGCACCGGATCAGCGACCTTGCGGGTGAGGCGGGGCAGGAAACCGCCCGGTGGGGGCTGTTGAAGAAGTCGTTTCAGACCTGTGCCGGGGTTGGTCTGGCGGGGTGATTTTGGA
>Ga0172367_10000965_pt1 | contig 43256 bp, 13 predicted proteins | sample Lak10m_FD_114542 | JGI IMG/M metagenome (GOLD analysis project Ga0172367, IMG submission 114542) | Freshwater microbial communities from Kabuno Bay, South-Kivu, Congo - kab_022012_10m | ecosystem: Environmental > Aquatic > Freshwater > Lake | place: Democratic Republic of the Congo: South-Kivu...
GCTGTTCAGAACCTCGCCCGCGAAGGCTGTCAAAAGCAAAGCCGTTGCCCCGAACTCATCCAAACCTCTGGCGCGAAGGTAAAATACCGCGTCCTCATCCAACTGACCTGTGGTGCTTCCGTGCGAGCAGCGCACATCATCCGCATAGATCTCCAACTCAGGTTTTGAGTTCATAGTGGCATTATCGGTCAGCAGAATATTGTTGTTCTGCTGGTAGCCGTTGGTCTTCTGCGCCTCGGGATGCACGAATACTTTCCCGTTGAAAACGCACGTGCTCTTTCCTCCCAAAATGCCGCGGTAAACTTCGTTGCTTTCGCAATGCGGAACCAAGTGGTCCACCAACGTGTGGTTGTCGAACAGTTCGCTGCCTTTCAGCATGTAGAAACCGTTCAAATGCGTTTCCGCGTTTTCGCCTTGTAGGCGGATGTTAAGGTTATTCCGAAGCAATTTTCCGCTCAACTGGAATGTATTGGTGGTAAAATTCGCATCACGCTGACAGAAAACTTCGGTGGTGTTCACCAAGTTTCCTTCGGTGATCTCCTGAACGATATTGAATTCAAACTGAGAATTCTGCCCCACAAAAATCTCTGTGACATGATTGTGAAGCGACTTCTCCGAAGCATGTGAGCCCGTGAAATGCAATTGGCATTTAAGCGAAGCGTTGTCCTCCAACTCAATCAGTAATCGCGTTGCCGCGAAGTGGTTTCCAGCATACTCAATCGCTTGGTTCAAAATCAATTCATCCGAAACCTGCGTTCCTTTCTTCACACGAACCACCAGTACCTTCTCAAAAAGTGCTGTGTTCAATGCCGCGTGTGCTTCTTTGGAATGAATGCCAGTGAAACCCGGCTGTCTGCCTTCTGGCATTGACGCCATCAACCGCGTCTCTACACCATCAACAGAATTGAAACTCACATCATTGGCAGAGATCAACTCCAAGCCATTATCAAACAACCGCTTGATGTTGGTGTATTTCCAATCCTCATGCTTCTTGGATGGAATGCCGTTTTCGGTCAGAAATGCTTCAGCTTCTTGCGCCAGAACGCACTCTGAATCGGCAGCCTTCGCCCCTGAAATCAAGTCAGATAAAATCGATGTAGTCATCGCTTCGCTCATGCTTCTGCCGCTACTTCGTCCTTGATCCAATCGTAGCCTTTTTCTTCCAGCTCCAGCGCCAATTCCTTGGTGCCCGAACGGACAATTTTGCCATTGTAAAGCACGTGAACAAAATCAGGTACGATGTAATCTAAAAGTCTTTGATAGTGGGTGATGACGATGAAGGCGTTGTCCTTCGATTTGAGCTTGTTCACACCGTTTGCCACAATGCGAAGCGCGTCAATGTCAAGGCCGCTGTCGGTCTCATCCAAGATGGCCAATTTCGGTTCAAGCATTGCCATTTGGAAGATCTCGTTCCGCTTCTTCTCTCCCCCCGAAAATCCTTCGTTCACGGAACGTCCTGCCAAATTTCCGCTCAACTCAACGAGTTGTTGTTTCTCTCGCATGAATGCCAGAAAATCCTTGGCTTCCATCGGTTCCAAGCCTCTGTGTTTGCGAACCTCGGCCAATGCCGTCTTCATGAAATTCACGTTGCTTACACCAGGAATTTCCACAGGATATTGAAACGCCAAGAACAGTCCTTCACGAGCGCGTTCTTCTGGCGCCATGTCCAACAGATTTTTTCCATCGAATTCCACCTCTCCATCTGTCACTTCAAAACTTTCGTTTCCCGCAAGCACGGATGCCAGGGTGCTTTTCCCGGAACCGTTGGGTCCCATGATGGCATGCACTTCTCCTGGATTCACGGTCAGATTGAACCCTTTGAGGATGTCTTTTTCCTCTACGCGGGCTTTCAGATTTTTAATGCTCAGTAAACTCATTCTTCGTTTTCGTTAACCGCAGAGGCGCAGAGTTTTCGCGAAGAACGCTGAGTATTTCTTTGCGAACTCAGCGCAATCTTAGCGTCTTTGCGGTTCAATTTTTATCCTACACTTCCTTCTAAACTCACCGACAGCAGTTTTTGCGCCTCCACGGCAAATTCCATCGGCAGTTTGTTCAGCACTTCTTTACAATATCCGTTCACGATGAGACCGATGGCCTGCTCGTTGTCCAACCCACGCTGATTGCAGTAGAAGATCTGATCTTCGCCCACTTTGCTGGTGGTGGCCTCGTGCTCCACTTTGGCTGTCCTGTTTCCGCACTCGATGTACGGAAACGTGTGCGCGCCACTGGTTGAACTCAACAGCAGCGAATCGCACTGCGAAAAGTTGCGTGCGTTGGTGGCGTTCTTGCCGATGCGCACCAATCCGCGGTACGAATTGTTGCTGTGCCCTGCCGAAATCCCTTTGCTGATGATGGTGCTTTTGGTGTTCTTTCCAAGGTGGATCATCTTGGTTCCGGTGTCCGCTTGCTGATAATTGTTCGTCACCGCCACGGAGTAGAACTCTCCAATGGTGCTATCGCCTTTTAGGATGGTTGACGGGTATTTCCAAGTAACGGCACTTCCAGTTTCCACCTGCGTCCACGAGATCTTGGCATAATCGCCAGCACAGATACCACGCTTCGTGACGAAATTGTAGATGCCGCCTTTTCCGTTCTTATCGCCCGGGAACCAGTTCTGCACAGTTGAATACTTGATCTCTGCACCTTTCAGTGCCACCAATTCCACGACCGCTGCGTGAAGCTGATTTTCATCGCGCTGTGGAGCGGTACAACCTTCCAAGTAGCTTACGTAGCTGTCCTCATCGGCAATCACAAGCGTTCGTTCGAATTGTCCCGTGTTCATGGCATTGATACGGAAATAGGTCGAAAGTTCCATTGGGCAACGAACGCCCTTGGGAATGTAGCAGAACGAACCGTCTGAGAACACGGCTGAATTCAAGGCTGCGTAAAAATTGTCGGTGTACGGCACCACGCTTCCGAGGTATTTTTTCACCAGTTCGGGATGGTTCTGGACCGCTTCGCTGAACGAACAGAAGATCACGCCTTTTTCGCGGAGCGTTTCCTGAAAAGTGGTCTTTACCGACACACTATCGAACACGGCATCAACCGCGACATTCGAACCTGCCACGTTCAACAACCGCTTCTGCTCTTCAAGCGAAATTCCCAACTTTTCGAAGGTGGTAAGCAGGTCCGCATCCACCTCATCCAAACTGCCGATCTCGGCTTTTTTCTTCGGTGCCGAGTAATAGATGATGTCCTGAAAATCGATCTTCGGATACTTGACGTGCGCCCAAGTTGGCTCCTTCATCGTCAGCCAATATCGGAATGCCTTCAGCCGCCATTCGGTCAGCCATTCAGGCTCATTCTTCTTGGCGGAAATGGCGCGAACGATCTCCTCGTTGAGCCCTTTTGGAAGCTGATCGGCCTCAATGTCGATGCTCCAACCGTGCTCGTATTCCTTCTCGGTGAATTCCTTCAGTAATGCATTCTGCTCAGCCATCTTCTCTCAGGTAATTAGCTCCTTAGGCAATTAGGATATTAGACTGCGAAACTCTCTCCGCAGCCGCAGGTTCTGCTGGCGTTCGGGTTATTGAAAACGAAACCTTTTCCGTTCAATCCGCCCGAATAATCCAACTCGGTGCCGATGAGGTAGAGGAAACTTTTCTTATCGACCACCACCTTGATGCCGTTGTTCTCGAACACCTTGTCGTCTTCTTTCAGGTCGGTATCGAAGGTCAGTTCGTACGAAAGTCCCGAACAACCACCGCCTTTCACACCCACGCGGATGAATGCCTCCAAAGGGTTCTTGCCGTCTTCTTCCATGAGGCTTACCGCCTTCTTTTTTGCGCTTTCTGAAACTGTTATCATGCCTATCGACCTAACATTTTCTATTTAGAATGGTTCTAAATAAACCTTGAATTTCACGGCAAAAATACCTCAATCGAGGTAGGCCACCAAGCTTTTGGTCGATTTGTTTGGAATAATTCTAAATAAGATGACGGACACAACTGTAATATGAAAGCTTTCCTTTTTCAATGCACGCATTGTTTCCCTTACTTTCGGGCAACATTTCCATGATCTCATGTTAAAACACGTGCAACTTCCAATTCTGGGGATTTTTCTTCTTTCGGCTGTCACTGGCTCAGCACAAACGTTTGAAGACCGCAAACTACAGTACAACAGTAATGCGCTTTCAAACTTTGTGGATGACGCCATCACCATTCAGGCATATGAAGGAGTAACGGTCGACCAACCTTCGCTGGATGCCATCTTCAATGTCATGACCACGCGAACGACCATCGATTTCGCCATCGTTAAGTTGGTTCGGGTAATGATGCTGAGCAACGGGGGTTACGATGCGCAGATAATACCTGCGTTGAACTCAGTTCCATATTGGATCAACAACTACGACACTACGAGAGGTTACTGGTCGGAGAACCACATGATCATGTGGATGAGTTCGGATTGGATCATGCACGAATACACAGGCCGGCCAGCCGACCCGACCTTGGAGCAACGTCTCAAGCACTACCTTCAGGTAAAGATAGATTACGGTTATTACGAGTATTTCTCTTCAACGTACGCGCCTTATGCATTGAGCGGCATTTTGAATTTGGCTGACTTTGCTGTCGATCAAGAGATCCAGAGTTTGGCAACCGATGCGGCCAAACGGTTGCTCCGTGACATGCTGATGGTGACCAACGACCAAGGTGTTTTCTTCCCTTCAGCAGGAAGGAATTACCCTGGAAAATACGAGACCGCCTATGGTCAGAACCACTCAAGTTTGATATGGCTATTGACAGGTTTAGGACCAGCACCATCAACCGCTTCTCATTCAGGTGGATTTTTGGCCACTACTTCCATCGATTTTTCTGATGTGACAGAAAGCTGGACGGCCGAATTGGACACCATTGCCCATTTGGGCCACACGTTGGAGGAAGGTTTTGTCATCAATCAGGCACTCAATGATTTGGACAGAACCATCGCCCAGTGGAGTTCCGGGTCGTATTTCCATCCTATGGTGATAACCGAAACGGTGGCGTTGCTCAACGACTCGAACATGTGGGATCACGTGGATTTTGAAGAGTTGACACCCTTCGAAGGATTTGCTTTGGAACAATACCCAATTCTTGCCGAAGGTCTGAGCGGACTTTCGAAGAGCTCGGTTAATTGCAAAGCCGATATTGCCATTTTCAAGAACGGTCCCGTGGTACTTACCTCCAATCAGGATTTTTGGAAAGGAAAGGTCGGTTACCAGCAATGGCCAGTATGCGCCAATTCTGGAACATCGGCTGTGTACACCGCTTCGGGTCCCGTGGAAGCCATTTGGACAGACCGAAACCCCAATAATGCCAACGAGCACTTACCTTATGTGGAACAATCGCACAACGTGGCATTGGTCATGTATCGGCCCGAACCGCTTTCGCCCATTCTTCCGTTTTTCACCAAAGATGTCGCCTTGCATTGGACAGACAGCGATTTTGACGAGATCGTTGAGGACGGTAATTGGCTCATTGGTCGCGAAGACAATGGCTACGTGGCCGTGAGGCGCCACTGCATCGGTGAAATAAACACGCACAGAGCGTGTGAAACAGATGCAGGCCAAACATGGGTGTTTGTGGTTGGAAATGATGCGATGTATGGCAGCTTCAGCAATTTCCAAAACCTGATCTCGCAATCTCAATTTGAGGAAACTTGGATCACAGATGTAAACGGTGACTCGACCTACTTCGCTAGCATTCAGTTCGACACCATCTCCATCGACTACGAATGGGGCCCACTCGTTCACACGGGAATTCAAGAAGCTCCTGAAATGGGCTCATTCCACATGTGGCCGAACCCAGCAACTGAAACGCTTACAGTTGACTTGAGTGAGTTTGAGAAATCGGCCACCATTTCAGTAATAAACAACCTTGGTCAGGTGGTTTATTCAGAACGAATTTCATCTAAAAACCAGTTCACACTGCCCGTTTCCAACTGGAGTGATGGGGTTTATTCGGTGACAATTCGAGATGAGAGTAAAGTCGCTACGCAGCGATTGGTGAAGCAATAGACTTAACCGCAAAGGCGCTAAGATTTCGCAAAGGACCCTGAAAAATTCTTCGCGAACTCCGCGCTTTCTTTGCGTCTTTGCGGTTCAAAAAATCAAGGTTCCATCACCAAGCGGAAACCACCATTGCCGCGGTTGTGATGCCAATGGTCGATGTTGCGATACCAGCGCAAGCAGTAATCTGATCCGCTCATCCAAGAAGCACCACGCGAAACGCGGTATTTGGCTTTTTCTGTGTTCACGGGATTGTCTTTCGGGCTTCGCTCGTAGAACTTCTTGTCGTACCGATCCTGGCAGAGTTCCCAAGCGTTTCCGTTCATATCGTAGAGCCCAAGTTCGTTCGGTTTCAGCAGACCGACCTCATGTTGCTGGTCGTTTCCGTTGGCTTTAAGCCAGGCCACTTCCTCAATGTTGTTGCTGCCGCTGTAGCGATAACCCTTGGTCTGTTTTCCGCCTTGCGCTGCGTATTCCCATTCGGCTTCGGTGGGTAATCGGAATGTCTTTCCCGTCAATTCATTCAGCTTCGCGATGAATTCCATCAACTGCTCCCAACTCATGTCGTTCACCGGGCATTTCATGCATGGGATTTCGCTTGGATTATCGCCCGAAACCGCTACCCATTGTTGTTGCGTGAACTCAAATTTTCCGATGTAAAAATCGTTGAGTTTGACCTCGTGTGCTGGTCGAGCATCTTTCTTTCCTTCATCACTTCCCATGATGAAAGTGCCGCCTTGCACGAAGACCATTTCCAATGAAACGGTGTCATTGAGTCGGATGGTTTCCGTTTGGGCGGAAGAAGGAAAAACGAAAAAGGAGAAAAGAAAAAAAGTAAGCACACAGAGGCGCAGAGAATCCAAGAGAAATCCATCTGTGTTCAAATCTGTGAAACTCTGTGCATCTGTGGCTAAAAAATGTCCCCTCAAAATCATCTCATTCCATTTTCAATTTCATAGCGCATTCCGAACTGAATGAACATGGCCAGTCCGAACGAACGGCCTTTTTGCACACCGCGTTTCAGGTAATAATCCTTGTCGCCAATGCAGGTTCCGGTGCAGACGTTGGTGCAGATGAGGCCATCGCCACGCGGTTCGAGCGAGTGTTTGCGCAGCCCATTGTAGGCCAGTTCGGTGCTGCGCACAAAGCGCGGATCATCGTCAATTCCAAGTTTAATCGCGGTGATCATTCCGTAGGCGAACATGGCCGTGCAGGAGCTCTCGATCCAGTTGTCGGGGTCGTCTTTCCGAACGGGAAGCTGATACCAGTGGCCCGTTTTCTCATCCTGCAGTTCGGGAAGATGTTCGAGCATTTCCTTCAGGTAGCCTGCCATTTCATCCCACATTGGACTTTCGCGTGGAATAATTTCCAACGCATCTGAAAGTGTGACGTAGATCCAACCGTTTCCGCGCCCCCAGATCTCTCCGCTCACTCGCGTGGAATCATTGGGCCAGCCCATCTGTCCACAGAAATAAGGCACGCCATCCTTGTCGTTGGCATCCCAACCATGGTGCCACATTCCCCATTTTTTGTCGAGCAACTTCTCGCGGTGAAGCCGCAATTGCAACGCGAAATCATTCAAGTATTTCTCATCGCCCGTGGCGCGATACATGGCCAACATGAACTGACCGATCATGAAAACCGTGTCATCCCACAGCTCCAAAGTGGTAGGCAAATGAGAAATTGCTCCTTCTGGTGTTCTACGGACTTTCAGATACTGCTCATAGATCCTGTCGCACTTTGCCTTGTAGAATGCATCGCCTGTTTTCTCGTACAGAAACGCCATTCCGAGACCGGAGGCCACGCCATTTGGTGTTTTGCCATTAGCGCGTGCTTTGGTCCTGTTCATCGCGGTTTCGATATAATCGAAGTATTGCTGTTTCTCCACCGAATCGACCTGATCATAGCGCTTCACCATCGTATTCAGGAAAGCCGCGTGCTGCCACGACCATACGTATTTTGAAGAGGGGAGATACGTTTGCATGGAGAAGGTTTCCACGCTATCGACCCACGTCTGTGCAGTAAGAGAAAAGGAGAAAAAGAGAAACGAAAAAAGTAGAAACAGCTTCATTAAAGCACATTCAGCACTTGCTCTTTGATTTTTTCGAGCTCGTCTTTCATCTGCACCACAATCCGCTGTATTTCGGCATGATTTGCCTTGGAGCCAAGCGTGTTGATCTCGCGCCCCATTTCCTGCGCAATGAAGCCGAGTTTGCGGCCTGCCGCCTCGTCCGAATTCATGGTTTCTTCGAAGTATTTGAGATGTGAAGTAAGGCGGACTTTTTCTTCAGTCACATCAAACTTCTCGATATAAAACACCAATTCCTGTTCAAGGCGACTTTCATCGAGCGTTACCTTGTCTTTCAGTTCGGCAAAGCGATCGAACATGCGCTGACGAACGGTTTCAATACGCTCGCCTTCGAACTGCTCAACCTGTTTCAGCAACCCACGGATCAAATTGAGGCGGTCGGAAAGTTCCTTGCGAAGTTGGTCGCCTTCGGTTGAGCGGAATTCCTGAAAGCGTTTCACGGCTTCCATCATAATGCTGATGGCAAGATCGATCTCTTCCTGTTCCTTCTCCTTTCGTTCTGATTGAAGCACTTCTGGCAACTTGAGCACGCTGGCCAACAATTCGCTCTGATCCAAACCCTGCTTGGCAGACGCGTTTTTCAGCATCTCCGAGTAATGGTCGAATAATTGTTGGTTGAGCGACAGCATCTTGTCCTCGCTAACGCCTTCGGCATACACCGCCACATCCACTTTACCACGCACCAGCTCGGAAGCCAACATATTGCGGATCTCCATTTCCTGATCGCGCAGCACCGAATTGAGACGCAGATTCAGGTCGAGTTGCTTGCTGTTGACCGAGCGCACCTCGGCCGTGTAGGTTGTGTGCTTAAAATTGCCTTGGGCCTTGCCGAAGCCCGTCATGGACAGTATCATTGCCCAAAAGTAAGAAATGGCAGATGCGCAGCCGATCGTGATCTACACCGATGGTTCGGCCCTCGGAAATCCAGGGCCGGGCGGTTACGGAATTGTGCTTCAGTACGGGCAGAAACGCAAAGAACTTTCGCAAGGATACCGACTTACCACCAACAATCGAATGGAACTTCTGAGCGTGATCGTGGCATTGGAAATCCTGAAGTTCACAGACCATCCGGTGGTCATCTTTTCTGACAGCAAGTACGTGGTTGATGCGGTTGACAAAGGCTGGGTTTTCGGTTGGGCCAAAAAGGGTTTTTCGGGAAAGAAGAATGCCGATCTGTGGATGCGTTTTCTAAGGATCTATCCTAAGAATAAGGTCAAATTCCAATGGGTGAAAGGCCACGCCAACATTCCTGGGAACGAACGTTGCGATCAGTTGGCCGTGGCAGCCTCGAATGATAGCAAGAACCATTTGGTTGATTCGGGTTACGAGGCCGAAAAAGCCTCTGGCGGATTACTGTAATGAAAAAAGGCCGATGCAAAAATGCATCGGCCCTCATCAGTTTCCAATTCAGTTCTTATATCAATACATCACCATCACGGTTCCTGAGTTTCCTTTCTTACCGTTAGAGAATTCCTGTCCGTCCCAGATTTCGCCATCTATGAATGTGGCGTTGATCTTCCAGACATACGAGCCTTGTGGAACGTATTTGCCCTTGTAACTTCCATCCCAGCCCTCCGCAGGACTTCCGTTGATCAAAGCTGTCGATTCCCAAAGTTGGTTACCCCAGTTGTCGAACACCCAAACGTGGTACTCCGCAATTCCAGTTCCTTTTGGCAAGAAGAGTCCCGCCTCGCCTTCTTGTCCAACGCCCATTGCATTTGGCACGTAGAGGTGCGTTTGAAGCTCAACATTCAGGTATTGAACTGCTGTGTCGGCACAGCCGAATTCGTTGATGGCCGTAAGCGTTACAAAGAAGCCTCCGAAATTCGGGAAGTCGTAAATCGGCTGGAATTCATCGCTTTCGTCACCGTTGCCAAAATCCCAGTTGTAGAGCGTGGCGCCAACAGAATAGTTCTCGAATTGGTAAGTGCTTCCGGGTTCAGGATATGTGATCGTCTGCGCACTGAAATCGGCCACCGGAGAAGGATAAGCGGTTACGCCACCTGTAAGCTCGAGTGTATCGGAGCAACCGCCAGGACTGCTGACGATCAACGAAACGGTGTAGTCGCCCGGGCCTTCGTAGAAGTGGGTCGGATTTGGAATGTTTGATGAAGTTCCGTCACCGAAATCCCAGAAGTAGGTCAGGCCGGGGCCGCTGCCATTATCGAATGAAACCAATAATGGCGCACAACCTTGGGCATTTCCAATGTTGAAGTTGGCAACTGGCACTTCTTCCACAAGAACAACACCTGTTGCGGTATCCGCACAACCAACGCCAGATGTTGCGATAAGCGTAACGGTGTAACTGCCAGCCGTTGCATAGATAGTGGTAGGTTCGAACACATTTGATGTCTGACCATTTCCAAGCAACCACTCGTAAGCCGTGGCATTGGTGCTTGTATTTGTGAACGACACATCGGCAGGTAGCGTACAGGCCGCAATAGAGCTCGAACTGAACGATGCAACAGGCACGTTTGCAATGGAAACCGTAACACTGTCAGACTGTGCAGGGCATCCGCTCTGATCGAACGCCTGTACCGAATAAGTTGTGGTCTGCGATGGACTTACAGAATGCGATGCGCCAAAGCCAAGGCCGTTGTTCCAAGTGTATGAGTAATTGCCCGCTCCGCCACTGGCAGAAGCCGAAATGACAACTGCGTTTCCTGGGCAAATTGCCGTGTCAGCACTTGCCGTCACCGCCACTTGAGTTGGCTGTGTTATCTCGAGTGAGTCTGTGTATGTGCAACCACCGGCATCTGCCGCAACAAATGTGTACCAACCAGCCGACAACCCAGTGGCGGTATTTCCTGTTTGACCAATGGCGGGCCAGTCGTATGTGTAGGGGGCAACACCTCCATCGATCAGAACCGTGATCTCACCATCGTTTCCACCGAAGCAAGTAACCATGTTGGTTGAATGCTGAATCAGTTCGATCGTATCCGGTTGCGTTATCACAACAATGACGCTGTCTGAACAACCGTTCGCATCGGAAACATAGGCCGTGTAGCTTCCGGCATCCAAGTTATCGGCAACCGAACCGATGATATTGTTGCTCCAAGAAATACTGTAAGGCTCAGTTCCGCCAGTCGCTGCCACTTCGGCTGAACCGTTTGCTGCACCGTAGCAAACCACCGCTTGCAGGTCTGTAACCGTCAGATCCAACACTTCTGGTTCGGTGATCGCGAAGAACAAGGTCGTATCGCAGCCGTTGGCATCAAAAACAGTTACGGAATGTGTTCCCGCTGCAAATCCTGTGGCAACGGAATCAGTAGTGGAATTCGACCACTGATAAGAATAAGGTGCAGTACCGCCTGTTGCGCTTACAACAGCCGTTGCATCAGCAGAGCCGTTACAGCCAACGTTGCTTGTCACATCAACTTGGGCAACGATTGAATTCGGTTGTCCAACCGTCACATTCAACGACCAAGAGCATCCGTTGGCATCTACCACTTGAACTTCGTAAACCCCTGCACCAAGATCCGTTACGCTTGAGCCCGATTGTCCGAGTGCTGGCCATGTGTAAGTGTATGGTGCGGTTCCACCCGTTGCAGAAACCGTAATAGCACCATCCGAAGCTCCACTGCAAGTGCTGTTCACTACCGTGTCGACAGTCATTATCAACAGCTCAGGCTGGGTAATTGTCAATGTCAACTGGGCAGAACAACCATTGGCATCCGTCACATCCAACACATAATCGCCCGCTGCAACTCCGTTCAAATCCTGATCGGTAGAACCATTGCTCCAAGCGTAGGTGTATGGCGTTGTACCGCCAACTACGTTCACATCTACGATTGCGTTATCGGCCTCAAAGCAAGTAACATCAATTTGCTGAACAATGGTTGCTAATAGCACCTGTGGTTCGAGCATGTTCAACTGAATCGAATCCTGACATCCGTTGATGTCGGTAACCGTTACAACATAAGAACCAGCACCGATCTCTTCGGCTGTTGGACCCATTTGACCATCAGACCATGAGTAAACCAACACCGGAACACCGCCAGTTGCCTGTACGAAGAACGAACCATCGAGCAAGCCGTTGCAGCTGACCGGAGTTGTATCTACTGGGAATACGATCAACGAATCTGGCTGCGTCAGCGTAACAGTGTTGGTGTGCTGACAACCGTTGGCATCTGTAATTGTAACGGTGTAATCTCCAGCAGGAACATTCAACAGGTCTTCTGTTGTGGCGTTGTTGCTCCAGAGATAAGTATAAGGCGCAGTGCCATCGCTTGGTGTCAGGTCCACCGAACCATCGCTTAGGCCATTACAGCTGATGTTGAATCCGTTGTAGTCTGATACAGCCATATCAGAGCCCAAGCCATCAGGCTCGGTAAGCGTAATTGAACCTGTTGCTGTGCAGCCATTGGCATCGGTTACGGTGTACGTGTAGATGCCTGTAGTTAGACTGTCGATGCTTGTTCCTGTCTGCGATACATTCCATGCAACCGTATATGGCGCAGCACCACCTGAAACCAACAGGTCGATAGAACCATCGTTTTCGCCAGCACATGAGATCTGGAATCCGTTGTAGTCGCTCACCACCGAATCGACCACCAACGGCTGTGGTTCGGTCAATGTGATGCTGTCAGAATAAGAACATCCGTTGGCATCGGTTACCGTAACCACGTAAGTGCCCGCGCCCAATCCTGTAATATCCTCATCGGTCGATGTGAATCCGTTAGGACCGGTCCAAACGAAAGTGTAAGCCTCGCACTGCGAACCACCCGAAACGTTGATGTTGGCAGAACCATCCGTAGCCCCGACACAAGAGACGTTTGCACCGCCCGAGTAGGTTGGAGAAACAAGACTGTCTGTTTCCAACACCGGTGGTTCGGTGATCTGAACAAACTGAGAAGCTGTGTTGCCATTGGCATCGGTAACTACAATGGTATAGAATCCGGCCGCAAGTCCTGTAGCGGTCTGTGTTGTCTGTCCGTCAGACCACAAGTACGTGTAAGGCAAGCATCCACCTGACGGGAATGCTGTGGCTTCGGCATCGTCTGCTCCGTTACAGCTCAGATTGTAGCCGCAAGGCCCCTGAGGTGAAATAGGTTCAACAGCCAATGGTGTTGGTTCAATGGTCACATCGAACGAGCAGGGAACACTGTTTCCAGACTGATCTATGGCCGTGTAAGTCACGGTTGTGGTTCCAACGGGGAAGTTGTCTCCTGGAACAAAGTTGCTCGAAATGGTTGCGCTACAGTTATCATCAGCAGTTGGTTCAACCCAGAATACCTGCGGAGAACAGTCCGAACTATCTGGAACGATCAGCGTGTCCATTGGGCAGTTGACCAATGTTGGTACGATGGTGTCGAGCACGGTAACGACACTTGAACAGTTATCTGAATTTCCGTTCACATCGGTTACCGTTAATGTGATGATGTTCTGTCCGAGATTCGAACAATCGAATGCGTATTGCGAACTTGTCAATGTATCAACAGCACAGTTGTCCGTAGAACCCGCATCCAGATCGGCCGCTGCGATGGTTGCAACGCCAGTGGCATCCAACTGAATGGTGATGTCCTGACAGACTGCATTCGGAGCAACGTTATCCTCGATAGTTACAGTTGCGGTACAGTTAGATGTGTTTCCATTCACATCGGTAACTGTCAACACCACTTGATTACCGCCAACATTTGAGCAATTGAATGAAGTGACGTCAGCGGTGAACCCAACAATACCACAGGCATCGTTCGATCCGTTATCAATTTCCTCAGCAACGATCGAAGCCGCTCCGTTGGCATCCAACTGAATGGTGATGTTCTGGCAGATCGCAATTGGACTTACCGTATCAAGAACTGTAACCGTAGCATTGCAGAAGCTGACGTTACCGTTCACGTCTTCCACCGTCAGCACAACCGGATTTGCTCCCACACCAGAACATGTGAAAGCATTCGGAGTGACATACATGGTGTCAATGGCGCAATTGTCTGTAGTACCAGCATCCACATCAGCAGCAGCAATCGATACGTTTCCAGCAGCATCCAGATAAACGGTCAGGTCTTGGCACAATGTGGTTGGTGGCACGTTCTCTTCAACAATTATCGTGGCAGTGCACGATGAGCTGTTTCCGCTGGCATCGGTCACAGTCAGAATAACTGTGTTCGTGCCAATGTCTGAACAACCGAAAGTGTCATTATCAAGCACCATTGATGCGATAGCGCAGTTGTCTGAAGAGTTCAGATCAACTTGGTCGGTCGTCAACACAACTGTTCCAGAGGCATCCAACTGAACTACCACCGGTGTACAAGTTGCGTTCGGTGAAATCGTATCGAGTACCGAGACGGTCGAAATACATGTGCTTACATTTCCGTTGACGTCAGTTACGGTCAGCGTTACGGTATTATCGCCTGCAGTAGCACAGTTGAATATGTTCTGGTCGATAGTGACAGAAGCCACGCCACAGTTATCGAACGAACCGTTATTAACAGCCGCGGCTGTGATCGTTCCTTGTCCGTTGTTGTTCAATTGAACCGTCAGGTCGTTGCACAAAGCCGTTGGAGAGATCGTATCGAGCACCGTTACGTTTGCAGTACAAGTGCTGGTGTTGCCATTGTTGTCTACCACCGTCAAAGTCACGGTGTTGCCGCCAACGTTCACACAAGTGAAATCGGTGGGATTTACGAATACCGTGTCAACTCCGCAGCTGGCGTTGCTGCCCGCATTCACATCAGAAGCCGTAATGGAAACCGCTCCCGCTGCGTTGAGGTACACCGTAATGTCCTGACAGTTGGCATTCGGAACAACGTTGTTTTCCACCGTAACGGTAGCCACGCAAGTGCTTGTGTTTCCGTTCACGTCAACAACCGTCAGCGTCACCGCGTTAGGGCCAACCTGCGTACAGTTGAACGCGGTCTGATCAATGCTCATGGCATCAATTCCGCAGGCGTCAGCACTTCCTCCATCAACATCGGCTACTGCAATGCTGGTATTTCCTGTTGCATCCAACTGAACAGTAATGTTTTGGCAGATGGCAGTAGGTGCTACCGTATCAAGTACTGTGACCGAAGCTTGGCAAACATCCGAATTGCCGTAGAGGTCGGTAACGGTCAATGTCACTTGGTTCAGCCCGATCTCGGCACACGTGAAATCTGACGGAGTAACGGTCATTGTATCGATGCCGCAGTTGTCGGTTGATCCTCCATCAACATCGGCAGCAGCGATAGAGATTGCCCCGAAAGCATCCAGATAAACGGTGATATTCTGACAGGCAAGCAATGGATCAACTGCATCGACAACTGTAGCAGTAGAAGTACAAGTGGAAACATTGCCGTTCACATCCGTCACGGTCAGTTCAGCCGTATTCGGACCAATGTTCGAGCAGTCGAAATCCGTTACATCAATTGAAAGCGATTGAATACCGCAGTTGTCGAATGAGCCATTGTCCACGTCCCCAGCAGCGATCACTGCTGTTCCGTTTGAAGTAAGTTCAACCGTAATATCTGTGCAAACTGGCGTTGGGGCAATGGTATCTTCAGCAGTAACTGTTGCAATACATGTGCTGATGTTTCCGTTCACATCTGTAACGGTAAGCACCACCGAATTCGCACCGACATTGTTGCATGTAAGCAGTTGTGGCAACACCGACATGGTTGCAATTCCGCAGTTATCGCTCGAACCGTTGTCAACCAAAATTGGTGTGATGATGGCTTCGCCATTCGCATCCAACTGAATAGTTACCGAAGCACAGGCCGCTGCTGGATTGGTATTGTCTTCCACTGAAACGATCGCATCGCAAGTCGAAACGTTTCCATTCACATCGGTAACAGTTACCGTAACGGTGTTATCTCCAACGGTTGAACAATCCAGCGTTGTGTTCAACTGGCCGCTGTCAACAGTAACCGAAGCAACTCCACAATTGTCGGTTGAACCCGCATCGAGGGCAGAAGCATCGATGACGATGTTGCCTGATGCATCAAGATCAACCGTAATATTCTGGCACAAAACCGTTGGGCTGATGGTATCGAGAACCGTAACTGTGGCAGTACAAGTAGAAACGTTGCCTGTGTTGTCCGTAGCGGTAAGCGTGACGGTGTTCGCTCCCACGTTCGAACAATCGAATGCATTCGGAGAAACCGTCAAGGAAGCCAATCCGCAGCTTGCACTGGCCCCTCCGTTCACATCATTCGCCACGATGGAAACATTTCCTGCTGCATCCAAATAAACCGAAATGTCCTGGCAAGAAACGGTTGGAACAACGTTGTTCTCAATGGTCACCTGCGCATCGCAGGTTGAAGTGTTTCCGTTCGCGTCCGTGGCGGTCAAGGTCACCGTTTGAACGCCCACATCGGCACAGGTCCATTGTGTGTTGGCTGCATCAATGCTGAAGGTCACCGAACCGCAGTTATCGGTCGTTCCACCATCCAACTCAACAGCCGTCAGCACCACATTTCCTGTGGCGTCCAGTTCGATGGTAATGTCCTGACAAACGATCGTTGGGCTGATGGTGTCCTCAACGGTCACGGTCGCATCGCAAGTGCTTGTGTTTCCGTTCACGTCTGTGACTGTCAGCATGACCGTGTTCGTTCCAACGTTCGAGCAATCGAAATCTTGCGCAGCATTTCCACCATCGATTGTCAGGGAAGCAATTCCGCAATTGTCAGTTGAACCGCCATCGATACTGGCTGATGTGATGGTCAATTCTCCGTTCGCGTCAAGCTGAACGGTGATGTCCTGACAGATGGCCGTTGGGTCAACGTTGTCTTCAACCGTAACGGTTGCATCGCAATTGCTTGTGTTTCCGTTCACATCGGTGACCGTGAGCGTGACCGTGTTCGTTCCTACCTGAGAACAATCGAAGTCCTGAGTGGTATTTCCGTTGTCAATTTCGAGGGAAGCAATTCCGCATGCATCCGAAGAACCGCCATCAATATCTACTGACGTGATGGTCAACCCACCATTCGAATCCAATTGAACCGTGATGTCCTGACAAACGACTGTAGGATCAACGTTGTCTTCTACTGTAACTGTCGCATCGCAGGTTGAGACGTTTCCGTTCACATCAGTTACCGTTAGTGTAACGGTGTTCGTTCCTACCTGAGAACAATCGAAGTCCTGAGTGGTATTTCCGTTGTCAATTTCGAGGGAAGCAATTCCGCAGTTGTCTGTCGAACCTCCGTCAATGTTGGCTGATGTGATGGTCAACTCTCCGTTCGCGTCAAGTTGAACAGTAATGTCCTGGCAAACGGCCGTTGGGTCAACGTTGTCTTCAACCGTCATGGTCGCATCGCAGGAGGAAACGTTTCCGTTCACATCAGTTACCGTTAGTGTAACGGTGTTTGTTCCTACCTGAGAACAATCGAAATCCTGAGTGGTGTTTCCTCCATCAATCGTGAATGACGCGATTGAGCAGTTGTCCGAAGAGCTGCCATCGATATCCGCTGATGTGATGGTCAACCCACCATTCGAATCCAATTGAACGGTGATGTCCTGGCAGATGGCCGCTGGCGAAATCGTATCGAGAACAATGACTGTCGCATCACAGGTAGAAACGTTTCCGCTGTTGTCAACCGCAGTGAGCGTGACCGTGTTCGGGCCGACATTCGAGCAATCGAACGTATTCGGGGAAACCGTCAGCGAGGCCAATCCGCAACTTGCGTTCGAACCTCCGTTCACATCATCTGCAATGATGGAAACGTTGCCTGTTCCGTCCAGATAAACCGTGATGTCCTGACAGAAGACGTTCGGGGCCACGTTATTTTCAACCGTAACGGTTGCTGTGCAGGTCGAAACGTTTCCGTTCACATCGGTCACGGTCAGCGTCAGCGTGTTGTCGCCTTCGTCAGCACAATCGAAATCAAATGTGGTGTTCGTGCCATCAACTGTGTATGAGGCAATTCCGCAATTATCTGTGCTTCCACCATCTATGTCAACGGAATTGATGGTTGCATTTCCGGTTGCATCCAATTGGACCGTGATGTTCTGGCAAAGCGCGACCGGATCAACGTTGTCTACAACCGTTACCGTTGCATCACAGGTCGAGGTGTTTCCGTTTACGTCCGTAACTGTCAGTGTAACTGTGTTGGAACCGACATTCGAGCAATCAAAATCCTGAGTTGCGTTTCCACCGTCAATCGTGAGCAAAGCAACTCCGCAATTGTCGGTTGAACCACCATCTATGCTTGCTGATGTAATGGTCAGTTCTCCGTTCGCATCAAGCTGAACCGTGATGTCTTGACAAACAGCCGTTGGATCAACGTTGTCTTGAACGGTCACATCGGCCGTACAGGTTGACAAGTTTCCGTTAGCATCTGTTGCAGTCAACGTTACCGTGTTCACCCCCACGTTCGAGCAATCGAATTCGGTGATGTCGGTGGTGAAGGTGATGTCAACCGGTTGGCCGCAGTTGTCGGTCGTTCCACCATCGAGATCAACCCCAGTGATGGTCGCTTCGCCATTGGCATCCAACTGAACCGTGATGTTCTGGCAAACGATGGTAGGTGTGACCGTGTCCTGAACAGTGACGGTCGCATCGCAGGTTGAAATGTTGCCGTTCACATCGGTCACAGTCAAGGTCACTGTGTTTGTTCCAATGCTGGAGCAATCAAAATCTTGAGTTGTGTTTCCATTGTCAATTTCGAGGGAAGCAACTCCGCAATTATCAGTTGAACCTCCGTCAATGTTGGCTGATGTGATGGTGAGTTCTCCATTTGCATCGAGTTGAACCGTGATGTCCTGACAGACAGCCGTTGGGTCAACGTTGTCTTCAACCGTTATGGTCGCATCACAAGTAGAAACGTTTCCGTTCACATCAGTAACTGTGAGGGTGACCGTGTTTGTTCCTACTTGAGAACAATCAAAATCTTGAGTTGTGCTTCCGTTATTGATTTCGAGCGAAGCGATGCCGCAATTGTCGGTTGAACCTCCATCAATATTCGCTGAGGTGATGGTCAGTTCTCCGTTCGCATCGAGTTGAACCGTGATGTCCTGACAGATGGCCGTTGGGTCAACGTTGTCCTCAACTGTAACAATCGCATCACAAGTAGAGACGTTTCCGTTCACATCAGTTACTGTGAGTGTAACCGTGTTCGCGCCCACGTTCGAGCAATCAAAATCCTGAGTTGTGTTTCCTCCATCGATGGTCAGTGACGCAATTCCGCAATTGTCGGTCGAACCGCCATCAATGTTTGCAGAAGTGATGGTCAGTTCTCCATTCGCATCCAACTGAACAGTGATATCTTGACAGATAGCTGTTGGATCAACGTTATCCTCAACTGTTACGGTCGCATCGCAAGTAGAGATGTTGCCGTTCACATCTGTCACGGTCAAAGTGACGGTGGTTGTTCCAACGTTGGTGCAATCGAAATCCTGAGTGATGTTTCCGTTGTCAATTTCGAGGGAAGCAACTCCGCAATTATCAGTTGAACCTCCGTCAATGTTTGCTGATGTGATGGTCAGTTCTCCGTTCGCGTCAAGTTGAACCGTGATGTCCTGACAAACGGCCGTTGGAGCAACGTTGTCTTGAACCGTTACCGCTGCATCGCAGGTCGAAACATTTCCGTTCACATCGGTTACTGTCAGCGTAACGGTGTTTGTTCCCACTTGAGAACAATCGAAATCCTGAGTTGTGTTGCCACCATCAATTGTAAGTGAAGCAATCGCGCAGTTGTCGGTCGAACCTCCGTCAATGTTGGCCGAAGTGATGGTCAATTCACCGTTCGCGTCAAGTTGAACCGTGATGTCCTGACAGATGGCTGTCGGATCGATGTTGTCCTGAACGGTGACAGTTGCGGTGCAATTGTCGGTGTTGCCGTTCACATCGGTGACAGTCAACGTGACAGTGTTTGCACCCACATTCGAGCAATCGAACGTGCTTGGGTTCACATCCAGAGAAGCCACCGCGCAATTGTCGGTGCTGTTGTTATCGATCTGCGAAGCCGTAATAGAAGCATCGCCATTGGCATCCAACTGAACGGTGATGTTCTGACAGATCGCGTTCGGATCAACGTTGTCCTCCACCGTGACGGTCGATGTACAGGTCGAAGTATTTCCGTTGTTATCGGTCACGGTCAATACAACCGAGTTGCCGCCCACAACCGAACAGTTGAACGTGCTCACATCCACCACCAGACTGGCAATTCCGCAAGCATCGTTCGAGCCGTTGTTCACTTGAGACGGCACAATGGAAGCATTTCCAGCGGCATCAACCTGAACAGTAATATCTTGACAGATGGCAGTCGGACTAACGGTATCGAGCACGGTAACTGTTGCTCCGCAGGATGCCACATTGCCATTCACATCAAATACGGTCAGCGTCACCGGATTGGCTCCCACTCCCGAACAGGTGAACGAGTTCGGAGAAACCACCATGTTGTCGATTCCGCAGTTGTCGGAACTTCCGTTGTCGATGTCGGCTGGCGCGATCGCCACGTTTCCAGCGGCATCCAAATAGACGGTAATGTCTTGGCACAGCGCGATAGGTGCTTCGTTGTCCTGAACGGTCACATCGGCCGTACACGTTGAACTGTTCCCGTTCTCGTCCGTGGCGGTAAGCGTGACGGTTTGAACACCAATGTTCGAGCAATCGAAATCAGATTGGGAAACATCGAGCGTCAGCGTGCTGCCGACAGAACTACAGTTGTCTGTTGTTCCGTTATCAATGTCAATTCCCGTGATTGAAACGTTGCCCGAAGCATCCAATTCAACCGTAATGTTCTGACAAACAATGGTCGGATCAATGTTGTCCTCAACCGTAACCGTTGCGGTACAGGTCGAGCTGTTGCCGTTCACATCTGTGACGGTCAGGGTGACCGTGTTTGCGCCCACTTCAGCACAACCGAATGCTGTTTGAGACAGCACCAACGTAGCAAGAGCGCAGTTGTCCGTGCTTCCGTTGTTCACAGTTGCGGCCACGACAGAAGCGTTTCCAGCAGCGTCCAATTGAATGGTCACATCCTGACAAACGGCCGTTGGGTCCATATCATCAACCACGGTCACCGTTGCGGTACAGGTTGAAACGTTTCCGCTGTTATCAGTTCCTGTGAGCGTGACCGTGTTCGTACCAACATTGGAGCAATCGAATGTGCTTGGATCAACGGTAAGCGAGGCAATTCCGCAGGCCGCGTTACTTCCGCCATCCACATCGGCAGCTACGATAGAAGCATTTCCAGCAGCATCCAGATAAATCGTGATGTCCTGGCAGGAGACGGTTGGAATGACGTTGTTCTCAACTGTGACCGTTGCGGTGCAGGTCGAAACGTTACCGTTCACATCCGTGACGGTCAGCGTAACGGTGTTCGCGCCTTCTTCCGCACAGGTGAATGTGTTCGGAGAAACGGTCATGAAGTCGATGGCGCAGTTGTCGGAACTTCCACCATCGACATCGGCTGGCGTGATTGAAACGTTGCCCGTTCCATCCAACTGAACGGTGATGTCCTGACATACCGCGATCGGGTCAACGATGTCCTCGATGGTCACCGTTGAAGCACAAGTTGAGATGTTTCCGTTCTGATCCTCGACCGTAAGTGTGACGATGTTCACCCCCACATTGGAGCAATCGAAGGTCGATGGCGTGACGATGGTCGGAGTGACTGATCCGCAGGCATCCGAACTGCCGTTGTTCACCATGATCGGAGTGATGGTGGCGTTTCCAGCTCCGTCCAACTGAACGGTGATGTCCTGACAAAAGGCGGTCGGAAGCACGTTATCCTGAACGTCAACCTGCGCGGTGCAGGTGGCAACGTTTCCAGAAATATCGGTGACGGTCAACGTTACTGTATTGAAGCCGACCTCCGCACAGGTGAATGAGTTCGGATTGAGCGTGATGGAAAGGATGGCGCAATTGTCGAAGCTTCCGTTGTCCACATCGCCTGGCGCAACTGTTACTGTTCCTGCTGGACTAAGCTCCGCGATGATGTCTTGACAGACCGGTGTCGGAGGAACAAGATCCTGAACCGTGACATTGGCCGTGCAGGTCGAAACGTTGCCGTTCACATCGGTCACGGTCAGCGTGACGAGGTTGTTTCCGAGGTCGTTGCAATCGAACGAAGCACCGTTGATGGAAAGGTTGTCAATTCCGCAGTTGTCGGTTGAACCTCCATCCACATCGGCAGCCACAATCGTGATGTTTCCTGTGGCATCCAATTGAACCGTGATGTTCTGGCAAAGAGTCGTTGGGTCAACGTTGTCTTCAATGGTCACATCGGCCGTACAGGTTGACACGTTTCCGTTGTTGTCCGTAACGGTCAAAGTCACGGTGTTCACGCCCACGTTCGTGCAATCGAATGCACCGACCGAAACATCCAGCGAAGCCACACCGCAATTGTCGGCACTTCCGTTGTCGATGTCAGCACCTGTGATGACTGCGTTTCCGGTTGCATCCAATTGCACGGTGATATTTTGACAAACAGCACTTGGGTCAATGTTGTCCTCAACGGTCACATCGGCTGAGCAGGTCGAAACGTTTCCATTAACATCAGTCACAGTAAGTGTGACGGACTGAACTCCTACATCTGAACAATCAAAGTCGAGAGAAGCCGCTCCACCATCCAAGGTGATGGAAGCGATTCCGCAGTTGTCTGTACTTCCGTTGTCGATCGCTGTTGCGAGGACGGTTGCATCTCCGTTCGCGTCCAACTGAACAGTAATGTTCTGGCAAAGGGCTGTTGGATCGATCAGGTCTGCAATTGTGACCGTTGCATCGCAGGTCGAAACGTTTCCGTTCACATCCGTGACAGTCAAAGTGACCGTGTTCGCCCCCACATCCGAGCAATCAAAATCCTGCGAGGTGTTTCCGCCATCAATTGTAAGCGAAGCAATTCCGCAGGCATCCGAAGAACCACCATCAATATCTGCTGACGCGATGGTCAATTCACCGTTCGCATCCAAATGTACCGTGATGTTCTGACAGACGGCTGTTGGATCAACGTTGTCCTGTACGGTAACGGTCGCATCACAGGTCGAAACATTTCCGTTCACGTCCGTAACGGTGAGCGTGATGGTGTTAGCGCCAACGCTCGTGCAATCGAAATCCTGCGAAGTGTTTCCGCCATCGATGGTTACGGAAGCAATGCCGCAATTGTCGGTCGAACCACCATCAATATCAGCCGAAAGCAAGGTCAATTCCCCGTTCGCATCCAACTGAACGGTTAAGTTTTGGCAAACGGCTGTTGGGTCGATGTCGTCTTCAATCGTGACGGTTGCATCGCAAGTGGAAATGTTTCCGTTCACATCGGTGACGGTGAGCGTGACGGTGTTCGCTCCTACGTTCGTGCAGTCAAAATCCTGGCTGGTGTTTCCACCATCAATTGTGAGGGAAGCAATTCCGCAGTTGTCGGTTGAACCTCCGTCTATATCAGCTGACTGAATCGTCAGGTTTCCCGTGGCATCCAACTGAACCGTGATGTTCTGGCAGACGGCTGTTGGATCGACCGTGTCTTCGATGGTCACATCGGCCGTACAGGTCGAAACGTTTCCGTTCACATCGGTCACGGTCAGCGTTACGGTATTCACACCCACATCCGAGCAATCGAAATCGAGATTTGCCGCTCCGCCATCCAAGGTGATGGTTGCAATTCCGCAGGCATCTGAACTTCCGTTGTCAATGTCCACAGTGGAAATGCTGGCATCGCCATTCGCATCCAATTGAACGGTGATGTTCTGACAAACGGCAGATGGGTCTACCGTGTCTTCAATGGTCACATCGGCCGTACAGGTCGAAACGTTTCCGTTCACATCGGTCACGGTCAAAGTCACGGTCTGAACTCCAACATCCGAGCAATCAAAATCGAGGTTCGCGAGTCCGCCATCCAAAGTAATTGTGGCGATTCCACAGTTGTCGGAACTTCCGTTGTTGATATCGGCAGTTGCAATGGAAGCATTTCCCGTAGCGTCCAATTGAACCGTGATGTTTTGGCAAACGGCTGATGGGTCAACCGTGTCTTCAATTGTGACAGTCGCATCGCAAGTAGAAGTATTTCCGTTCACATCGGTCACGGTCAGCGTTACAGTGGTTGAACCGACATCCGAGCAATCGAAGTCCTGAGAAGTGTTTCCTCCATCAATGGTGAGCGAAGCAATTGCGCAGTTGTCGGTTGAACCACCATCAATGTCAGCCGATTGAATGGTCAGATCTCCGTTGGCATCAAGCTGTACCGTGATGTCCTGACAGACGGCTGTTGGAGCCACAATGTCCTCAATCGTAACCGTTGCATCGCAGGTTGAGACGTTGCCATTCACATCGGTCACGGTCAGCGTTACGGTGGTTGAACCGACATCCGAGCAATCGAAATCCTGAGACAAGTTACCTCCATCGATGGTCAGCGTGGCGATTCCGCAGGCATCCGAAGAGCCGTTATCAATATCTGCCGATGTGATGCTGAGGTTTCCTGTGCCGTCCAACTGAACAGTTATGTTCTGGCAGATGGCCGTTGGATCAACGTTGTCCTGTACGGTAACGGTCGCATCGCAAGTGGAAACGTTGCCGTTCACATCGGTGACCGTGAGCGTGACGGTGTTCGCACCCACATTCGAACAATCGAAATCCTGAGAAGTATTTCCCCCATCAATTGTGAGAGAAGCAATTCCGCAGTTGTCGGTTGAACCTCCATCGATGTCGGCAGAAAGAATCGTGAGATCGCCATTGGCATCGAGCTGAACCGTGATGTTCTGACAAACGGCCGTTGGATCGAAGTTGTCTTCCACTGTGACATCGGCCGTACAGGTCGAAACGTTGCCTTGCACATCGGTCACGGTCAGCGTGACGGTGTTCACACCCACATCCGAACAATCGAAATTGAGCGTGGTGACACCACCGTCCAAGGTGATGGAAGCAATGCCGCAGTTGTCGGAACTTCCATTGTCAATATCAACAGTGGAAATGCTGGCATCGCCATTGGCATCCAACTGAATAGTGATGTTCTGGCACAAAGCGGTTGGATCAACCGTGTCTTCAATGGTCACATCAGCAGTACAAGTGGAAACGTTTCCGTTGACATCTGTGACGGTCAAAGTCACGGTCTGAACGCCAACATCCGAACAATCGAAATCGAGGTTCGCGAGTCCGCCATCCAAGGTGATGGTTGCAATTCCGCAGGCATCTGAACTTCCGTTGTCAATGTCAACAGTAGAAATGCTGGCATCGCCATTCGCATCCAATTGAATGGTGATGTTCTGGCACAAAGCGGTTGGATCAATGTTGTCCTCAACCGTAACATCGGCCGTACAAGTGGAAACGTTGCCGTTCACGTCTGTGACAGTGAGAGTGACCGTTTGAACTCCGACATCGGAACAATCGAAATCAAGACTTGAAGCACCGCCATCAAGCGTGATGGAAGCGATTCCGCAGTTGTCGGAACTTCCGTTGTTGATGTCAACCGTTGAAATGCTGGCATCGCCATTCGCATCCAATTGAACGGTGATATTCTGGCACACGGCAGACGGGTCAACGGTGTCTTCAATCGTGACGGTCGCATCGCAAGTGGATGTGTTTCCGTTCACATCGGTCACGGTCAGCGTTACCGTGGTTGAACCGACATCCGAGCAATCGAAATCCTGAGAGAGGTTACCTCCATCGATGGTCAGCGTGGCGATTCCGCAGGCATCCGAAGAGCCGTTATCAATATCTGCCGATGTGATGCTGAGGTTTCCTGTGCCGTCCAACTGAACGGTGATGTTCTGGCAGATTGCGGTGGGATCAACGTTGTCCTGTACGGTAACGGTTGCATCGCAAGTGGAAACGTTTCCGTTCACATCGGTGACCGTGAGCGTGACGGTGTTCGCACCCACATTCGAACAATCGAAATCCTGAGAAGTGTTTCCCCCATCAATCGTGAGGGAAGCGATTCCGCAGTTGTCGGTTGAACCTCCATCGATGTCGGCAGCAAGAATGGTCAGAGCGCCATTCGCATCCAACTGAACCGTGATGTTCTGACAGACCGCTGTCGGGTCGATGTTGTCTTCAACCGTGACAGTGGCGGTACAATCATCCGTGTTGCCGCTTGGGTCGGTGGCGGTAAGCGTGACTGAGTTTGCACCAACGTTCGCGCAAGTAAATGCAAGTGGCGTGGCCGAAAGCGTAACTGAACAGTTATCATTCGAACCGTTATCAACCTGAGCGGCCGTGATGCTGGCGTTTCCAGACCCATCCAACTGCACAGTGATACTCTGACAAACGGCTGTTGGGTCGACATTATCTTGAACACTGACGGTTGCGGTACACTGATCCGTATTTCCCGAAGGGTCGGTTGCGGTGAGCGTTACCGTGTTCGCCCCTGTGTTTGAGCAATTGTACGAAAGTGGCGTGGCAGAAAGCGTGACTGAACAATTGTCGTTCGAGCCATTGTCCACATCGGCAGCAACGATGCTTGCATTTCCTGAGCCATCCAATTGAACTGTGATGTTCTGACAAACGGCTGTGGGGTCTGCATCATCAACAACCGTTACCGTGGAAGTACAGGTTGATTGGTTTCCGTTGTTGTCAGTTACTGTGAGCGTAACCGTATTTACCCCCACATCAGAGCAATCAAATGAAGCCGGATTGGCAAACATGCCAGCGATTCCGCAGGCATCGTTCGAACCATTATCTATGTCACCGGGAAGCACGATATATGCCCCACTTGCGTTCAGCGAAAGCGTCACATCCTGACATAGGGCGGTCGGGTCAACGTTGTCTTCCACGGTTACGACAGCTACGCAATTGTCTGTGTTGCCGCTTCCGTCAGTGGCGGTAAGCGTAACGTTATTTGCTCCCACATTGGCGCAGGTGAAAGCCAAAGGCGTGGCTGAAACAGTTACAGAACAGTTGTCAGTTGAACCGCCATCCACTTGGGCAGCCACTATCGAAGCATTTCCACTTGCGTCCAACTGAACCGTGATGTTCTGACAGACCGCGTTGGGATCAACGTTGTCCTCCACGGTTACATCTGCCGTACAGGTCGAAACGTTACCGCTGGCATCAGTCACGGTCAGCGTAACGGTATTCACGCCAAGGTTGGCACAAGTAAATGTGTTCGGACTTGGCGAAACGGTGAATCCTGAACAGTTATCGGTTGAGCCTCCATCAATATCTGCCGATACGATAGAAGCGTTTCCAGACGCATCCAATTGAACAGTGATGTCCACGCAAGATGCGGTAGGATCGGTATCGTCTTCAACGGTTACGGTGGCTGTACACTGATCGGTGTTTCCGCTTGGGTCGGTTGCTGTGAGCGTAACCGTGTTCGCTCCGGTTGTGGAGCAGTTGAAGGAAAGTGGTGTGGCTGAAAGAGTGACCGAACAGTTGTCGTTGGAACCATTGTCAACATCGGCAGCAACGATGGTCGCATTTCCAGAACCGTCCAATTGAACGGTGATGTTCTGACATATGGCTGTCGGGTCGATATTGTCTTCGATGGTTACAGTCGCGGTGCATTGATCCGTGTTGCCACTTGGGTCAGTTGCTGTGAGCGTTACTGTGTTTGCACCTGTATTGGCGCAAGTGAAAGAAAGTGGCGTTGCGGACAGCGTAACCGAGCAATTGTCGTTCGAACCGTTGTCAACATCACTTGCTACAATGCTTGCATTACCAGAACCATCCAATTGAACCGTGATGTTCTGGCAGATCGCGGTTGGGTCAACGTTATCCTGAACAGTTACCGTGGCCGTGCACTGATCTGTGTTTCCGCTTGGGTCGGTTGCAGTTAGCGTAACGCTATTCGCGCCTAGGTTGGCACAGGTGAACGAAAGTGGCGTGGCAGAAAGTGACACTGAACAGTTGTCGTTCGAACCATTGTCCACATCGGCAGCAACGATCGTGGCGTTTCCTGAACCATCCAATTGAACCGAAATGTTCTGACAAATGGCAGTCGGATCGATGTCATCAACAACCGTAACTGTGGAAGTACAGGTTGATTGGTTTCCGTTGTTGTCGGTAACGGTCAACGTAACGGTGTTTCCCCCAACATTCGAACAATTGAACGCGGCCGGATTGGCGAACATGCCGCTGATTCCACAAGCATCGTTTGAGCCGTTGTCAATATCGGCCGGGAACACGATGAGCGTTCCACCAGCATTCAGCGAAAGCGTGGCGTTTTGACACAAGGCCGTTGGGTCAATATTATCTTCAACGGTGACGACCGCAATACAGTTGTCCGTATTGCCGCTTGGGTCTGTTGCGGTAAGTGTAACGTTGTTTACGCCCACGTTGCTGCAGTTGAATGTGAGAGGCGTGGCCGAAATCGTCACCGAACAGTTATCGGTAGAACCGCCATCGACATCCGCAGCAACGATGGTCGCGTTTCCAGCAGCATTCAATTGAACCGTGATGTTCTGACAAACGGCCGTTGGATCAACGTTGTCTTCGATGGTCACATTTGCCGTGCAGGTTGAAACGTTTCCGCTTGCGTCCGTTACGGTCAACGTGATCACGTTCACTCCAATGTCCGCACACGTGAAGGTGTTCGGCAATGGTGTGATGACAAACCCTGAACAGTTGTCGGTGGAGCCGCCATCTACATCAGCCGCAACGATGGAAGCATTTCCGCTGCCGTCCAACTGAACGGTGATGTTCTGACAGATGGCGGTCGGGTCAATGTTGTCTTCAATGGTGACGACCGCAACACAGTCATCGGAGTTGCCACTTGGGTCGGTGGCCGTGAGCGTAACGTTGTTGGCGCCTACGTTGGCACAGGTGAATGAAAGTGGCGTTGCCGAAAGCGTAACAGAACAGTTATCATTCGAACCGTTATCAACCTGAGCTGCCGTGATGCTGGCATTTCCAGTACCATCCAACTGAACGGTGATGTTCTGACAGATGGCGGTCGGGTCAATGTTGTCTTCAATGGTGACGACCGCAACACAGTCATCGGTGTTGCCACTTGGGTCGGTGGCTGTGAGCGTAACGTTGTTGGCGCCTACGTTGGCACAGGCGAATGAAAGTGGCGTTGCCGAAAGCGTAACAGAACAGTTATCATTCGAACCGTTATCAACCTGAGCTGCCGTGATGCTGGCGTTTCCAGACCCATCCAACTGAACAGTGATATTCTGACAAACGGCTGTCGGATCAATGTTATCCTCAACAGTTACTGTCGCATTGCAGGTCGATTCGTTGCCATTGTCATCCGTTACAGTTAGCGTTATCGGATTCGGCCCAATGTCGTTGCAATGAAATATAGGAACATCGACTTGGAGGAAAATTGAATTACAGTTGTCTGATGAGCCATTGTTAACATCAAGTGCGGATATGATAACAATCCCAGAAGCATTCAACTGAACGGTGATGTCTTGGCAATTGGCCACAGGATCAACATCGTCTTGTACGGTCACTGTGGCCGAGCAATTGGCCGAATTACCGCTTGGGTCTGTAGCTGTCAGTGTAACCGAATTCGCCCCAACATTTGAGCAGTTAAAAGCGGTTGGAGAAGCTGATAGCGTTACCGAGCAGTTATCGTTGGAGCCATTGTCAATGGCACTGGCAGTAATGCTGGCGTTTCCAGTACCGTCCAATTGCACCGTTATGTTTTGGCATATGGCCGTGGGGTCAACGTTATCCTGAACAGTTACCGTTGCGGTGCAGTCGTCTGAGTTTCCGCTTGGGTCGGTGGCTGTAAGCGTAACCGAATTCGCGCCCACATTCGAACAGTTGAAGTTGAGCGGAGTAGCGGAGAGGGTAACAGAACAGTTGTCATCCGAACCATTGTCAATACTGGCTGCGGTGATGGTGGCATTTCCAGAACCGTCCAATTGAACCGTAATGTTCTGGCAGATCGCGGTCGGTGCAATATTATCCTCAACCGTTACCGTTGCATCGCAGGTCGATTCGTTGTTGCTGGCATCTGTGACCGAAAGGGTTGCTGTATTTGCGCCAAGGTCATCACAGTGGAAGATGGCCGGAGAAACCGACAGCAGGTAAGAACAGTTATCAAACGAACCGTTATCGACATCGAGGGCTGAGATCAGTGCAAAACCCGATGAGTTCAACTGCACGGTGATGTCTTGGCAAAGTGCTGTTGGGAAGATGGGGTCGTTCTGAACAATGGTTTCAGAATCTGAATCGGTGCATCCATTGAAATCGGTTACGTTCACAGAATATGTTCCTACGTCTTGTCCAGAAATAGAAGACGAGGTCTGACCGCCCGGACTCCACAGATAATTGAATGGGCCGGTGCCTCCAGTAACGGATGTAGATATCTGACCGTCTGTTCCACCAACACAGATCACATTCTGATCAACAGTGGCCGTGATAAGCGGCTCTGGAAAAACCGTGATGACCGCTGAGGCACTTGCCGTGCAACTCGAAGCGGTGAAGATGATGTAATGCGTAACCGTGTAATCACCTGAGGCCGCATACGAATGGTTCGGATTTTCGAGGTTCGTTGTGTTGCTGTCTCCGAAATTCCACAGATGCGTAACGGAGCCTCCAGTAGCCCCCGTGTTGGTGAAACTGAAACTGTTGCCATCGAAACACTGCTCGTCATCGTCTACCGTAAAATCGGGGCGGATTACAGTGATGGTCTCAGAACTGCTCACGGTCTGACCCCCGCAATTGTCAACTACCGTATATGTGTATGTGGTCGTGTTGGTCGGAGAAACACTGACGTTGTTTCCGGCTGGCGCACCGTTGTTCCAACCGCTTGTGTAAGGAGATTGACTTCCGGAAGGGTTGGCCGTAAGGTTGGCCGACTGGCCCAAGCAAATGGTGGTTGTTCCTGTGGTGGAAACCGCAAGCGGAATATCGTTGTCAATAATATCAACAGTGGCCGATCCGGGCGCTTCGCATGCGCAGGGTGGTTCCTCAAGCGTTACTATGATGCTTTCGTTGCCTTCGGTAATGAAGTCGAGAGCCACACTTATCGGCACTATGATTGAATCTTGCCCCGCAGGAATGGTAATGGAACTGGGAAGTGTTGTGTAATCTACCCCCGGTGTTGCAGTACCTGTAACGGTAAAGTTTGCTGTTATGGCACTGGAGTTGTCCGCACCATCTATCCTTCTGAATATGAACCAAGCATCAGCACAACCTTCGTAAATGCCTGGTGGTATGGTGGTAGTTTCAATCTCCACGGTAACACTGCCTCCAGCCGAGAAGCTACCCGCTTCAAAGAAAACGCCCGAATCGTAGCGTTGGTCTCCTGCATCACCCACAGCCAATTTGATATGATACGTTTGGCAAGGCGTAACCACAGCCATAGCCGTAAGAACGTGCGTAAATGCATCGTACTGAATGGTAGCACCTCCTGTATTGTCTGTAAAATAAGCACAGTTGGTACACGGTCCGCTTGATGCTACTGGCGCTGAACCACAGCTGGTTGGACCTGCAAACCCGTTGTTCACATTATCAATGGTAACAGGAGTTGCCCCTCCGGGAATCAATGCAATGTTGATGGCTCCGTTGAGGTAAGGCCCTGCGATTCCGGGTCCAGAAATGAAAAACCCGAATGCATCGTTGTACCCAGCGTTCACCCACTCATGATATTCCTCAGAGGCAAACACATAACGGAACGATATCGTATCGTTCTGAGGAATGAAGTCGAACTCAAGTACCGTCCGATCTCGGATGGTAGCACCGGCAATTGCAACCAGATCAGCATCCGAGGGACCTGCATTCTGTCTTTCTGCGCACTTTGTATTGTTTGGTCCAATGGCCAAATTGGACCTGCCAGAGGTCATTATGATGCCATTGTCGATACCGATGTTGGTAGTGTTACCGTTGTTGAATTCGCCAACAGCGCGACTATAATTACTGAGGTACTGAACGTTCGATACGGAAACGCACGATCCCACAAACACATTTTCGATCAGTGCTGCACCTTCAGCGGTGGTAGTAGCCTCAGTTACAGTCAGCTGTGCAAACGCCTTTGGGCCGAAATGAACAGCAACAAAAACTACTAACCAGCCAAGTCTGTTTGGCAAATACCCAAGACCCAACCGATTTCTGATCCAATTGACCATTTGCTACAATTTCTTCCCTACGTGACACACGTATAGGAAGTGTGTACTACGCCAAGTGTATCAAAAGGTTATAAGTATGTTTCTGCGTTTCGACAAAGCAGAATTTCCTCCCCATCAGAACAGAGAATCTCCCCTCGAAAAATTTCTGAAAAGTCCGAAAATAGGAAGACCTTCAATAAAGAACCGTGATGGTTCCAGTGGTCTTGAACTTGCCGTTCTTCTGTTCCATTCCTTCCCAAACGACTCCGTTTTTAAAGGTGGCATCAATGCGCCACGTGTAAGAGCCTTGTGGGACGGAAACCCCTTGGTAGCTGCCATCCCATCCTTCCGATGGACTTCCGTTCTGCAAGGCCGATGATTCCCAAAGTAGGTTGCCCCAATTATCGTAGATAAGCGCATTGTACGTTCCAATGCCGATGCCTTTCGGCAAGAAATATCCAGCATCGCCCTCCTCGCCCATGGCCATGGCATTCGGTACAAAAAGGCCGTAGGTGAGTTCAACATGCACATCTGCCAACGCGGTGTCGGAACATCCATACTCGTTCACAACGGTAAGCACCACCCGATAATCGCCATGCTCAGGGAAGCTGTAAACAGGCTCGAACAACTCGGAGTAATCTCCACTGCCAAAGGCCCAGAAATATTCGTTTCCGCCCGAAGAAAGGTTATTGAACTCGAACTGATTCGAAAGGTCATCGAACGAGGTAGCGAAATAAGTGAAAGCTGCATCCGGATTCGGATACGAAGCAACAGCACTATCGAGCGTGAAAGTGTTGGTGCAACCGTTCTGGTTGGTAACAGTCAGACTGACCTCGTAAAAACCAGACTCCGTGTACAGGTGATATGGGTTGGGGTCATCGCTGGTCGTTCCATCCCCGAAATTCCACAGATAGCTGTTAGCACCAGAACTCTGATTGTAAAACCCGACCAGAATGGGCGAACAGCCATTCGGATTGGGAATGTTGAATCCGGCCGTTGGAAGCCCTTCGATAACCACATTGGTGGTCAACGAGTCGATACAGCCGTTTGTAGAAATGGTGGTCAGCTGAACCGGGTATGTTCCTGCCGAGTTGAAGAACGTCAACGGATTGTCGACCGTGGCGGTTGAATCGTTACCAAAATCCCAACTGTAGTTGACAGCGTTGGAACCGGTGAACGTGAACTGAACAGCTGTTGGAACTTCACACTCGTCAAGCACCGTTGTTGAGAACGTGGCTACCGATTCGGCATATACGAAAACGTTGGCCGCATCAGCGTTGCCTTCGCAGCCGTACTGGTCTACAACAGTAACCGTGTGTGCTTGCGACTGGCTCGAATAAACCGCGTAGGTTGGACCGAAACCCTGTCCGTTGTCCCATGTGAAGAGGTAGACGCCTCCACCACCCGAAGCCGTTGCCGAAAGGTTTGCCTGTTGCCACGGGCAAACAGTCGTATCTCCGAATGCCTGAACCATGATGGCAGAAGGCGATGTCAAGGTTACCGTTCCATCGACCACACATCCGTTCGCATCGGTAACTGAAACGGCATAGACACCTGCCTCAAGCTGATCGGCCGTTGGAGTAAAAATGCCGAGGTCGTTCCACACGAACGAATAATCTGGCGTTCCGCCTGAAGCCGAGAGAGTTGCAGAACCCGTTGCATCGCCAAAACAGACCGGATCAGCCTGATCGATCACGTCCAAACTGAGTTGGGTCGGCTGTGTCATTTGCAGCTGTAGTGAATCGGAACATCCGTTATCGTCTGTGGCAACCACGGTGTAGTTTCCGATGGTCAAGTTGATGGCGGTTGGCCCCGTTTGACCATTGCTCCATGCATAACTGTAGAAAGGTACTCCTCCACTCGATTGTACGGTTATCGAACCGTCTGAGAGGCCGAAACAACTGACCTCATCCGTCTGCACCAACCCAACAGTGAATGGCGCAGGTTCGGTCAATGAAGTTTGAGCGGAAGATGTGCAACCATTCACGTCAGTTATTTGAACCGAGTAATTGCCCGAAGTGAGTCCAACAACATCTTCTGAAATTTCTCCATTGCTCCAAACAAACGTGTACGGAGCTGCACCGCCTGATGCGGTCAAATCGATGCTGCCATCCGATCCACCAGCACAACTTATGGTAAATCCGTTATTGTTGCTGACAGTTGTTGAAGCTTGCACAACTGTTGGGGCGAAAAGGTCAACCGACTGAGAGGCTGTACACCCATTGATGTCCGTTATCGTCAAATTGTAGGTTCCAGCCGCCAAAGCGTTTAGCAATGCCTGATCGGATGAAAAACCATTGGGACCACTCCACGCAAACGAATACGCCTGACACTCAGCCGAACCTGATCCGAACGCGTCAATGCTACCATCGGAGGCACCGAAACACGAAACCTGATATCCGCCCAAATACTGCCCAACATTTACGCTATCGATCTGTAGGGCACTCGGCTGCGTCAGCACGATCGTGTCTGCAACCGTATTTCCACCAAGATCAGTAACTATAACCCAATGCGTGCCCGCACCCAGACCTACAGCCGTTTCACCTGTTTGACCATCATCCCATACGTAGCTGTACGGCTCGCAACCGCCAGTTACCGAAACTGTAGCTTCTCCATCGCTAAGGCCATTGCACGAAATGTTGAATCCGCAACCATAAGTGACTGCGGAAATACTGGTTTGCATTGGCGTAGAAACAACCGTGACCGTGAATTGGCACGAGCCTGTATTCCCAGAACCATCAGTTGCAGTATACGTCACCGTTGTGGTGCCTGAAGGGAAGTTTGAACCTGAAGAGATGGAACTGACCAGCGTGCTTGAACAGTTGTCGGTTGTGATCGGTTCGGCCCATGTTGCAACCGTTGAGCATGAGGAAGCTTGCGCTTCTACAAACTGATCGGTTGGACATGAAACGATGACGGGCGAAATAGTGTCGGAAACGGTAACGATGGCCGCACAGAACGAAGAATTCCCCGATTCGTCCGTAACCGTTAGAGTGATGGTGTTATCTCCAAGGTTCGAGCAATCAAGATCGTACTGCGAAAGAGCCAATGCATCGATGGCACAATTGTCTGTTGAACCGCCATCCACATCTGAAACAGTTATCGAAGCGGCACCGGAAACATCCACAATAACCTGAATGTTCTGGCAGACGGCATTTGGCGCGATCGTATCGCCAACGTCCACAATGGCGAAACATGAACCTGCGTTACCGCTCGCGTCCGTGACAGTCAATTGAACTTGATTCTGGCCAAGTTTGGTGCAATCGAAATCGGTTACATCCAACTGATAACTCACCACTCCACACGCATCAGAACTACCGTCTTCAACCTGTTGTGGATTCACAAGAACCAATCCGTTCGGGCCCAACTGAACGTTCACATCCTGGCAGCTTACAATGGGTGAGACCGTGTCTAGAACAGTAACTGTAGCATTGCAGGTTGACGTATTCCCGAAGCCATCCGTTGCTGTGAGCACAACCGAGTTTGGTCCGAGGTCGCTACACGTAAAACTGTTTAAATTGAGGCTGACCCCACTCAGCTGACAGTTGTCGTTAGAACCATTGTCTATCTGCCCGGCCGACACTGAAACTGAGCCGTTCTGCCCGAGATAAACGGTAGCGTTCTGGCACAGGGCAACTGGCGGAACCGATTCTTCAATGATCACGTTCGCGGTGCAACTTGCCATGTTTCCGTTTACATCCGAAACGGTCAGCGTAACCGTATTGGAACCTGATGAACCACACGTGAACACGGAATCTGAGATCGCCAACGTTTGGATCGCGCAGTTGTCTGTTGAACCACCATCGACATCGGAAGTGGAGATCTGCGCCTCCCCGTTCACGTCAAGTTGAACCAGCACATCTGTACACACAGCTGTTGGCGGAACGTTCTCTACCAAATTGATGGTGGCGACACAGGTCGACTGATTGCCGTCCGAATCGGTCACCGTAAGTGTAGTTTGCGCCTGCCCGATGTCGGTGCACGAGAATGTGTTGGGCGAAATACTGACGGAAGCAACCGCGCAGTTGTCCGATGAACCATTGTCGACCTCAGCAGCCGTTACAGTGGCGTTCACCCCACCATTCAATTGAACAGTGACATTCTGGCAAGAAGCCACGGGCGAAATCGTATCCTGAACAGAGACCTGAGCAACACAACTGGCTGTATTGCCGCTTGCGTCCGTACCTGTCAACGTAACGGAAACGGTTCCAACATTGGCGCACGAAAAACTCAAAGGCGAAGCTGAAAGTGTCAGCGAACAATTGTCTGAAGAACCGCCATCCACTTCAGAACCGGTAATGGAGGCATTGCCCGAAGCATCCAAATAAACGGTTGCATTCTGGCACAGCATGCTTGGCGCCACACCATCAACAACCGTAACCTGCGCCTGACAGAACGAAGTATTGCCGTTCACATCCGCCACGGTCATGATGACGATCTGCTGACCGAGGTCGGCACAACTGAACTGCGATGGCGAAATGATGATGCTGTTGATGGCGCAGTTGTCGGTTGAACCTCCATCAACATCCGTTGCAGTTACCGTAACGGTTCCACTTGCGTTCAACGAAACCACGGCATTCTGACATACGGCACTTGGCGGGACGGTTTCCTGCACCGTCACATCAGCCACGCAACTGGCCGAATTACCTGATGCATCCGTAACTGTAAGGGTCGTTTGCGAAACGCCCACATTCGCACACGTGAACGTGCTTTGGCTCAGTGTCATGTTCTGCACGGCACAGTTGTCGTCAGAACCGTTGTCGATGTCGGCAGTCGTAATAGAAACACTGTTCGAACCGGTCAACTGAACCGTGATGTTTTGGCAAACAGCCGTTGGGGCAATCAGATCCTGAACGGTAACCGTTGCGTTGCACGAGGAAATATTCCCATTCACATCCGTCACGGTCAGAACTACCGGATTAGCGCCAAGTTCGCTGCATGTGAACGCATTGGGTGAAACCACCAACGAGGCAATGCCACAATTGTCTGTACTTCCGTTGTCAACCACCGTTGCGCTTATGGTTACAAAACCTGATGCATTCAGTTGAACCGTGGCGTTCTGGCAATTGGCAGTTGGAAGCTGCGTATCGGATTGCGTGACAGTCACGCTGGCATTGTCCGTGCAGCCGTTGGCATCCGTAACGGTAACCGTGTAACCGCCTGGTCCAATATTTACAAGAGTTGGCGTTGTCTGTCCACCCGGTGACCACAGGTAATTGAACGGCCCAGTGCCACCTGTTACGGTACTACCGATGTTCCCATCGGTTGCACCTACGCATTGCACGTTCTGAACCACATTGGCAGACACGTTCGGCTCTGGAAAAACCTGCATCAACCCTGTTGCGGTTGCCGTGCAGCCAGAAGCGGTATAAATGACATCATGTGTTACTGTAAAATTCCCAGTAGTTGAATAGCTGTGAACTGGATTCTCCAAGGTGCTGGTAGAACCATCTCCGAAATTCCAAAAATGCGTAACCGTGCCACCCGTTGTTCCAAAGTTTGTGAAGGTGAATGAGTTGCCGTTGAAACACTGAGCATCATCACTCACCGTAAATGCTGGTTGAATAACTGTTATGGTTTCTGAAGATGTTAGCGACTGGCCTCCGCAAGCATCGGTAACCGTGTAAGTGTAAGTGGTGGTAACGGTTGGCGACACGGTCACATTACTTCCAGCGGGTGCTCCGTTGTTCCACGAAGCAGTGTAAGGCGTGAGACTTCCGGATGCGGATGCGGTCAGGTTTGCGGATTGCCCCAAGCAAATGGTGGTGGTTCCAGTTGTTGAAAGTGATAAGGGCGTGTCATTGTCCAACAAGTTGAGCGTAACGGATTCAGGAGCATCGCAACCACAACCGGCACTGGCAAGCGTAAGGATGATTGTTTCAACACCTTCAGGTGTAAGGTCAACCAAGGCACTGATAGGTATAAGGACCGAATCTTGCCCCGCTGGAATGGTTGCAGTACTACTCAACGCGGTGTAATCCGCTCCTGGCGTGGCGGTGCCAGTAATATTGAACGAAACCGATACCGGAGATGAGTTGTTACCAAGGTCTTCCCTTCTAATAACGAAACCACCATCGGAGCATCCTTCATAAACACCCGAGGACGCGGAAAATGTGGCCAGATCGACCGCAGGAGAACCAGTGGACGAGAAGCTACCAGCCTCAAGGAATACACCCGAATCCAATGAACCATCTGCCGCATCGGCTATTGCCAGTTTGATGTGATAGACCTCGCAAGGAGTGACAACCGCCCGTGCCGTGAGCACAACGGTGTGCGCGTCATACTGCACCGCTGGTCCATTGGTATTGTCCACATAATAGGCACAATTCTCACACGGCCCTGTTGCAGGTTCCGTTCCGCTGTATCCATTGTTCAGGTTATTGATGGAAACAGGAAGCGAGGTGCCGGGTATCAAAGCTATGTTGATGGCCGAATTTGAAAATGGACCCGAAATCCCAGGACCCGAAAGGAAGAAGCCGAAAACATCGTTGAATGGCGAATTGACGTACTCCGTGTATTCCTCCGAACCGAAAATGTACCGGAATTCAATCGTGTCGTTCTGTGGAATGAAATCGAATTCGAGAATGGCAGCATTGTAAGTGGTCAAGCCCGCAAGAACGGTAAGGTCGGAATTGCCAGAGGCTAGGTTGTTGTAACCTGCACCATTGGTATTATCGGGCCCTACGGCCCATGTGGTCAAGCCAGTGGTAAGCAGAATTCCCTCATTCATTCCAAGCGCAGTGCCTGTTCCATCAAATGTGCCAGCGGCCGATCCGCCAGAAAGTGTCACGTATCCTGTAAACTGAACGTTGGACGCAGTTACACACGAACCAAGCAAGACATCCTGTACATATGCTTCAATCTGTGCTTCGGTCGTTGCCGTGTTAACCGTTATGGCCTGCGAAAAAACCTTTGAAGCGGAAAATGAACTTGCTACCACCATGACGATCATGGTGAAAGCATTCTTCCAACTTTGACAAGACCTTGGTTTCAGAACAATTCGCATAGCCATCAGATATCCGTCAGGCATTCCACAGGACGGATTAAACGGAGGTCAAGAAAAAAGGTTATGGCAGAATGCAGCATCACTTGTTAGGACACCAGACCCTACCGAGTCTTAACATTGGCGTAATGATCGGGGTACGCCATATTCATACTTTTGGGGCCTAATTTGCTGCATGGCATTCGGTTTTTTTGACCTCTTAAGACTGATCGGAGCACTCGGATTCTTCATCTATGGCATGAAGGTGATGAGTGATGGGATCCAAAAGGTTGCGGGAGGCAAAATGCGCGAGATCCTGGAGGCGATGACCTCCAACCGCTTCAAAGGTGTTCTCACCGGATTTCTAATTACAAGTCTCATTCAATCATCCTCGGCCACCACAGTAATGGTGGTCAGTTTTGTCAACGCGGGGCTTTTGAATCTGGTGGAGGCCATCGGTGTTATCATGGGCGCCAACATCGGCACCACGCTGACCGCTTGGCTCATTTCCATCTTCGGCTTCAAGTTCAAAATTGCCACCATTGCCCTTCCGATCATCGCCATCGGATTCCCGATGCTGTTCTTCTCGAGCAATAGGTGGAAATCAACGGGAGAAGTGTTTATCGGTTTCGCCCTGCTTTTCATGGGGCTCGATGAGCTGAAGAACGCGGTTCCCGATCTGCGCGAAAACCCCGAAATGCTGGAATTCCTATCGGCATTCACCGGAAAAGGCATTCTTTCCACCCTGTTCTTCGTTGTGGTAGGAACGCTTCTCACCATCGTGGTTCAATCGTCAAGTGCCGCCATGGCGCTTACACTTACGTTGGTATTCAAAGGCGTTATTCCTTACGATGTTGCTGCTGCCATTGTACTTGGCGAGAACATCGGAACTACCATAACCGCGAATTTGGCTGCGTTGGTTGCGAACGTTCATGCGAAACGCGCGGCACGCGCACACTTCATTTTCAACGTTTTCGGGGTTACTTGGATGGTCATTGCCTTCCCGTGGTTCCTGAAATTGATCGATGTGATGTGGATGCCTGTTCAGAACTTGGTTTTTTCATTGAATCCGGGTGCAGAACTCAACGAACAGGAATTGAAGCTTTCGCTCTTTCACAGCATGTTCAATATTGTGAATGTGCTCATACTGTTCTGGTTCGCAACCATTATTGCCAAAGTGGTTACGAAAATGGTTCCATCGAAAGGGGATGACCTCGAGTTCCACTTGGAGTTCATTGGCCGAGGTTTGGTTCAAACACCCGAAATATCGTTGGAGCAGGTTGAGAAGGAAATGCTCAAGTTCGCCAAACTTAACCGTGACGGGATCCGGGCGGTGAATGAACTGATAAACGAAACCGAACGCAGGGCTCAGAACCAGCTGCTCGAAAAGATACAGCAGTACGAAGAGATCACGGACCGCTTGGAATTGGAGATCGGTAAGTTCTTGGCTCAGCTTTCAAAGCTGGAATTGTCTGAAGATGCTTCAGAAAAGGTTCAATCGTTCCTATCTGCAGTGAACCATCTGGAAGAGGTCGGTGATGTATTCTATCGTATGTCGCTTGCTGTTGAGCGGAAGATCGAGAAGAAGATCTGGTTCGATCAGAGCCAACGCAACGAACTTACAGCCATGTTCGAATTGGTGATGAAGATGAACGAACTTGTCATCAGAAATATTGAAGTTCCGAAGGATAAGGTGGAAATAGCTGCCGCCAACAAGATGGAAAAGGAACTGAACGAAATGCGCGACCATTTGCGTTCACGCAACTTCAAGAAGATCGAGAAAGGTAAGTTGAAGCTTGAAACCGCATTGATCCACAACGACCTGATCTCCGGTTACGAGAAGATAGGTGACAACCTGTTCCACGCCACCGAATCGTTGGCAGGAGTGAATCTTGAGTGACCAATAGGATCAGAAAGGACTTACGATGTCTGGCGTAACGATGGTGTCGCTGACGTGTAAGGCGCGGTCTACGATGTACATCTCATAACGCACCGTATCGAACGGGCTTCCCGGGCGCACGTAAACACCCACTTCCATTTCGCCTTCCAAGGTCTTATCCTTTCCAGTCGGGGTTAGGTTCTGAAAACGCACATGGAACGGAAATACAGGGACGAACTCCACGTACTGACCGTTCTGCTTTTCGTAGTAATGCACGAACAAATTGTAGTAGTACGGTTGCCCGATACCGAATTCTCCGAGCGTGTCGCCTTGGCCCAAACCCAGATCGCCATCGCCATCCGTAAAGCTGAATTTGACCTTGCCAATGGAGTCTGCGGCACTTACCGGGTTGAGATTGGGGGTGTAACTGATGAACTCGATCTGTGGACGGATCGGAAAATCTTCCCGTTTTAGGCACGATGCCAGAAACAATACCCCAACACCCGTTATCAGTAATTTACGCATCGGTCAAATTTAGCCAATTTTGCGCCCGAGGTCCGCTGCATGCATACGCCAACCAAGTCTCTCCCCGAACAGATATTCAGTCTAAACGAGCATAACGATGTTCTGTTCGAAAAATTGAGTCTGGAACTTTTCCGTATGCATGCCAAACAGAATGAACCATACGGGCAGTTCGTGCGGCTTTTGGGTCGAACACCCGAAAACGTCCGTTCCATCAAGGAAATTCCGTTCATGCCCATTTCATTTTTCAAACACCATCTGGTTGGCACGTTCAGTGCCCCGCCCGAAGCGGTCTTTTTGAGCAGCGGAACCACGGGTATGGAAAGAAGCCACCACCACGTGGCCCATCTTTCGGTGTACAACACCAGTTTGGAAACGTGCTTCAATCAATTCTTCGGCAAGCCAAACGAATACTGTATTCTGGCACTGCTTCCCTCCTATTTGGAACGGTCGAATTCTTCGCTGGTGTACATGACTCAACGCTTGATGAAAAAGAGCGGTCATGCCGATAACGGTTTTTACCTCGATCGACTAACAGCCCTTTCGAAAGTGCTCAATAAGAACGCGAAAAACGGAGTGAAAACGCTTCTGATCGGAGTCACATTTGCGCTTCTCGACCTTGCTGAGAAACATCCGCAGGAGCTGAAAAACTGCACCATTCTGGAAACCGGAGGCATGAAAGGCAGACGTAGGGAAATGCCGCGCGAGGAAGTGCACGGGATATTGAGATCAGCATTCGGTTTGGAAAAAATTGCCAGCGAATACGGCATGACCGAATTGCTGAGCCAAGGCTATTCGTTGGGCGATGGCATTTTCAGAACACCACCTTGGATGCGAGTCTATGTCCGCGAGGCCACCGACCCATTGAATGTTTTCGAACGAGGAAAGGGCGCTTTGAATGTGATCGATCTGGCCAACATGCATAGCTGCCCCTTCATTGCCACGCAAGATCTGGCACACATCCATCAAGACCATTCATTTGAAGTGCTTGGCAGAATGGACGATGCGGAAGTGCGTGGATGTAACTTGATGGTTTCGAGTTAACCGTAGCGAAATCTTAACCGTAAAGGCGCAGAGAAAACGTGGAGTTCGCTAAGGTTTTAATTGTGCTCTTTGCGAATCCTTTGCGTCTTTGCGGTTCAAATCACACAGCCTTTATCATGAAGTAGTTCTTCTTACCGCGCTGCGCAAGGATGTATTTTCCTGAGATGAGGAAAGTTGCATCGACCGAAAGATCAATAGCCGAAACCTTGGTCTGATTGATGGAAACGCCATTTCCCTGAATCATCTTTCTGGCCTCGCCCTTCGATGGAAATACAGCCGCCTTGTCTGTCAAAAGGTCGATAACACCAATTCCATTTTCCAGTTCAGATTTTGAAATCTCAAACTGCGGAACGCCATCAAAAACCGAGAGCAGATCGCTCTCCGAAAGCTTGCGAAGACTTTCCTCCGTTCCTTTTCCGAAAAGGATCTCCGAAGCCGCAAAAGCAGCGTTGTAATCTTCTTCAGAATGCACACGGATCGTCACATCTTTCGCCAATGCTTTTTGCAATGCCCGTGCATGCGGTGCCTGCTCATGTTCTGCTTCAATGGCCTCAATCTCAGCTTTGGGAAGCAATGAGAAAATACGGATGTACTTCTTCGCGTCCTCATCCGAAGCGTTCATCCAGAACTGGTAGAACTGGTAGGGCGAAGTTCTGTTCGGATCCAACCAAACGTTGCCGCTTTCGGTCTTGCCGAACTTGCCGCCATCAGCTTTGGTGATGAGCGGAGCAACCAAGGCTTTGGCCTCGCCCAAACCCATTCTGCGGATGAGCTCTGTTCCTGTGACGATGTTTCCCCACTGGTCGGAACCGCCCATTTGCAGCTTCACGCCTTTGGTTTTTAGCAGGTGCGCAAAGTCGTAGCCCTGCACCAACTGGTAGCTGAATTCCGTGAACGAAATGCCCGTTTCCAA